>JAEEGL016207452.1_pt1 | contig 61209 bp, 56 predicted proteins | sample 9134231 | NCBI WGS metagenome assembly JAEEGL01 (sample SAMN16246548, study PRJNA631951) | gut metagenome | biome: gut microbiome; feature: rumen; material: fiber-attached | host: Bos | place: Iran: Karaj | collected 2018-10
ACGCCCCAGGGGGGGTCCGGCACCGGGGGTGGCGGATCCTTTTACCCCCGCCGCTACGCGGCTGCCCCCGGGGGCAACCGGGGGAAGACCCCCGGACCCCTCCCGTGACACTCCCTCTGTCGGCTTTCGCCTCCGAAATGCCTACTGGTTTTCACTGCACCCCGTCATTCCAGATTTGACCTTTCGTCATTCCGGTCTCGCCCCGGAATCTCTCTAAAATATGTGTAAAACGGGCGGTTTCACACATATTTCGTCCGTTTTGGCCAATAAATGTGCAAATCGACCCTTTCCACACATATTTTGGCGGCGGCCAGCCGTTTCGTGAGCAAAAACGCCCCAAGAGGAATCCGGCACCTTCACTTTCTGAGTTCCCGGATATTCTCTATGAGATGGAATCGATCAGCTTCCTGACTACTATTTGGTTTGAAAGGTACATCGTGAGTTCACCGTTTTTATATCCTTCATGATAATGCGACCCACGGGGAATGAAGCATTCGTATAAAGCGACCGTATAGTATTGGCATGCATTATACGATGGCGCGTATTTATAAGAGACAATGCCCACTATTTTTTCATGCCCCTGGTCCAATTGAGAAGACAGTTCATAGTCAGGAACAAATTCATTCAGCGTCAGTCTTGAGGTAGCGGTCTCCCCTATGTTGAAACTCATGAACTGGTCCGGTGTCTCAAAGCTCCGATACTCTCCTTGGGTAAAATGATTATACTTGTTGGGATTTTTGCTTCTTAAAACCTTATAGACCTTTATGTCTTGATTGGCATACTTCTCTTTAATCATAAAAGAGACACCCTTATACTTGTTCGGAGAATAATCAGATAAAGTGGGTTTGGAAGGAGAAGTCAATTCTTTCTGCTTTGCTATTATCAGATCCTCCTTCTCCGTCGCCTTGAGTGCCGACTCGGTATCGATAGGGGCAGTCAGCGACTTATTCACATAACACTGATAACCCAACGGATACAACGACCTAAGTTCGTCAGCCTTTTTAATCAGCTTCGGCCTTTTATAGATATCAAAGATTTCTTGGTATTTGACTATTATTGATTCATTGTCACTTACAGCCTCGACCGATGGACGGTAATGGAGGGTTTTCACATACTCCTCTTCAAAAGATCTGTAACCTTGTGGATATTTCTTTCTTATTTCGTCTGCGCGTTTAATCGTATCACTAAAAGTTCCGGATGGTTTAACAGGAGCTGTAAAACTATGGGATGGTTTGGATGGAGACGGGCCGAAAACATCTTCGATCGTGTTTTTCGCTCCGTTTCCCAACAACAGAAACAGGAGAACCAACAACGGTATCAGTAATATTACGCCCATGTCTAGTTAATTAACAATACAAAGATAAAAAAATCGCCCGCAGGATTACATATCCCACAGGCGGTATTGTGAAGAAATGCTGATTTTACACAATTACAACCGTTCTCGTTATTTTTTCAAGGTAATTCTGCCGTCGAGTCCCACGGAGGCTTCGCTGGCGGGGACATCGGTGTCAGTCAGGGATTTCATGTGCTTGACGACGATGCCTCCGGTGTCGGGCAGGGGACCGCGGCCGTATTTCTGGATGAATGGATGGATCGTTCCGTCCACGAAAGAACCATCCTGGGTAATTCTGACCGTAATCACGGGAGCATAGCCACAAACGCCCGAGACATTGATGCCATAAGGGGTGCAGAAGTTGCCCAGGCTGTAGGCGATGAATTTGCCCTTGTACACTTCCACACAGCGAGTTACGTGCGGGCCGTGTCCGTATACCACGGATGCACCGTTGTCAATGCAGAAATGGGCGAACTTCCGCAATTCTCCGCGGTTTTCTCCAAGGAAGGTCTCGGTCCCTTGGGGAAGATGGCCTTTATCGCTCCCTTCTGCCCCACCGTGGAAGGATACCACGATGATGTCGGAGCATTTACTGAGCGTATCCAGGATTTCTTTCACCTTGTCCAGCTGTGCATGCTTGAGGGTATACCTGTTATGCCCGAAGGCGCAGATTCCGAAACGGATTCCGTCCCTTTCCACTACGGCCCACTCCTTCCGTCCGACAACGCCGGAATACGCAATTCCTTGCTGATCAAGTACTTTTTCCGTTGATTCCATTCCCTGAACCCCAAAATCATTGGAGTGGTTGTTGGCCATGGACAGGAAATCGAAGCCGGCTTCCCGCAGCAGGTGACCGTAGGAAGTGGGAGTCCGGAACGAGTAGGAATGCGGGCCGGATCCCTTGGTGGAGTTTCCTCCATCGCAGAGCGTTCCTTCCAGGTTGCCGACGGCCAGCGTCGCCGAGGTCAGGATGTCCTTTACATCAGAAAAGATCAGCGCTCCGTCTTTTTCAGGAAGCCGGTTGCTGGGATAGGTTGTCCCCATCATGATGTCACCGCACATTGCGACGGTAAGCGTGTCGCTTTGCTGTGCCTGGTATAGGCCCGAGGTAAACAGGGCCTGCAGGAGGAAAAACAGGATGGTCATGGTATTCGTAAATTACTGGTTTCTGTCAGTGATGGACTGTCATGAGATTCCCTTTAAGGAGTCCGCCAACCAATGGGAGAAACTCCTTTGGCGCATAGCGGAGGGAGAAGGACAGTTTGCGAAGGAGAAGACAGGCCGTGCCCAGTTTTCGGCGGAGAGGGCTTTTGTGGAGGGATGATGCCCGCGCCTTGGAATAATGTCCGAAGTTGCCGCCTTCCAGGATAATCTTCATGAGGGGTTCCGGAGAGGGGCGTTTATCGTAAAGGGGAGCGGTGCCTAAATACTTATGCAAGAATGAGAACAGGAGCTGGTTCCAGCGCTCCAGTCCGGCCTCGTGAAAGCACTGGCGGAGCCGTTCCGGGGGGACTGCCAGACTCTTGTATGCCATGGCTAAGTCGCAAAGTTGGCGGAGGCCGATGCCAACTCCCATGCAGTGCTTGAGGATATGCCCCGACAGCATCAGCAGCGTCGCTTCGGGGGAAGGGACAGCGGGCAGTTTCCGGCTATGGATATCAAAATAATGCCGATGCTGGTCGATGTCGATGTCGTTGCGCTTATAATGGACGCTGCCATCAGGTGCGGATATAACCTTTCCGGCCATTCCAACCGCCTTGTCGAATTCCTCCGGAGGGAAATAGAGGTCGATATCCCCACATTCCCGGAGCAGGGGAGCGGGATAGTACTTGGCAACCGCAGGCCCTTTCATCAGGACGGGGTGCAATCCGGCCGCCTTGAATTCTTTCAGGAGGTCGACTGCCACCTGGTTGATTCTCTTTCCCTGCGTTTCGATTTTGCCGACCTCGGCTACCAGTTGCATCAGGAAGCCTTCCGGAAATACATATCCCTGAGGAAGATGGGATAGGCCTTGATAAAACAGCCCCAGTACCGTCTGTTTACGGGCGAGCGCGGCCAGAGCCATCCATTGGCGATCACTCAGGTTGGGAAAGCGCTTCAGGTTGCGTCCATACAGGGCCGCACAGATCAGGGCAAAGAACAGGTCTTTCATACGAGCTCCTTGAAAAGCCGGTCCCACTGTTGCATGATGGCCTCCGGATCCCAGCGGAGGGATTTCTCATAGGCGGCGGCACCCATCCGGCGGATCCCGTCGGGATCGTGGATCGTTTCGTCCAGGGCCCTGGCCAAGGCGTCGATGTCGCCTTCCGGGACCAGCCGGCCATCCACGCCATCGGAGACGGTGTCCTTCGGGCCGCACTGGCAGTCGAAGGATACGACGGGGATTCCGTGGGCCTGGGCTTCAAGGATGACCATCGGCAGTCCTTCATAACGGGAGGAGAGGGCAAGGACGGAAGCATGGCGGTAAACTGCTTCCATGTTCTTCTGAATGCCAGTGAGTTCGACACTGTCGCAAATCCCCAGGTCGTTGATGAGGGTAAAGAGCTCTTCCCGGCATTCGCCGTCTCCGACGAGTTTGAGTTTCCAATCGCCCCGGTCCTCGATCCGGCCCCAGGCTTCGACCAGCCGGTTCAAGGCCTTCTGGAAGGAAAACCGCCCCACCGCGATAACGGTATGGGCCGTCAAGGGTGAAGGCTCTTTCCGCGGAACCCCGTTGGGAATGACGACCATATTGGGCAGATTACCCCAATAACCCCGGTCCTCCTCCGTCAGGACGACGAAGCGGTCGAAAGCCTGTGTGTGTTTCAGATCCTGGTCGCTGAGATATCTGTCAGCCAGGGCCCAAATGCCCTTCCGGCCGTATTGGAGGCGCTTGAAACGGGAAAAATGGACCTCCAGCACTTTTTTGCTGCCGTCTTGGATCTTAGGCAGGAATCCCGCGTCGTTGCAGAACATGGATACGGTGATGTCCGGCTTCTCCTGCATCAGGAGTTTTTCCAGCCGGCGGTGGTGCTTCCATTTCTTGACAGGGAACAGCAAGGCTTTCTTGAGAAAGCTGGCACCGTTTGTGGCTTCGTAGTTGATTCCCAGGTCCACCATCCGGATGGCCGGATTCATCGGAAAGGCAGGCTCCTGTCCCCGCTGGTCGGTGGTGGCGATGACCACGTCATATCCGTGCCGGACCAGCCAGTCCGACTTGTCCGCCAGCACTTTCTCCATACCGGCGGCCCGGTAGGTCCCGGCAATGAGGTAGAGGAGTTTCATGGTTTTCAGCCGTTATTTACAACCCGGTATCCGGTGAATAAAGCCGTTGTCCGGGGGAAGAACCGCTTTGCCAGTCGGAATGCCAGAACGATAATGGCGACGATCAGGACAGGTTGGATCAGGTATTTGACGAGAAAGCCGGTCCCCGAATGGCCGGGAATGATTCTGTCCAGGATAAGGCCTGTCAAAAAGGGTAGCCTGATGGTATGGGCTGCAAATACAGGGAAGGAGCACTCGGACAGAAAAGCGCTTTCCTTCCAGATATCCTTGGTCAACAGGGCCGAGACGATCTGGATGGCGGCGATGGAGCCGGGAAGTGTTAAAAACCGCTTTGCGTAGCCCCAGGCCTCGTTGTTTCCGTAAGTCCGTATACAAAGGAAAAGAGCGACGGCAGAGACCAGACAGGAGGGTATCCGGAACGGTCGGAAAAATGCGACAAGGTCTTTTCCATAGATCCGAAGGGTGGAACCGAGCGTGAAGAAAAACCATCCTTCGGCAGAGAACCCTTCAAGCGGAATCCAGATCTGCAAGAGGAAAAGGGGATACAGGAGCGCCAGGATCCAACCGCGTGTCTTCCGGATCAGGAAATGGATGACCGGTGTAAAGACACAGAGGACGATCAGGTCCCGGATGAACCATAACGGAAAATCGAAGGGGTAGGCGGAAGGGATCGCCCAACCGAGAATGCTCTTTTCAAAGGAGACGAAGTGTCGGGCGCAATTCCAGTACATCCACCCCCAACCGTAGTTGGACAGTAGTTCAAAAGGGGAAGCCCCTCCGTAAAACCGGTATCGGAACAGGGAGAGTGAAAACTCGACAAGGATGGCAAGCGTGATCCAAAGAAGGTAAGGAACCAGCAGCGTCTTGACGCGTTTCCTTAATTTGCCGTAATAGGTATTCCAATCCCACTCATCCAGCTTTGAGAAGAAAAGATAGCCGGAAATGAGGAAAAAGATGGGGACGGCTATCCGGCAGATGCCTTGCGAGAGGGCGATCTGGACAGTGTCAGAAAAGGAAAAAGGGAAGGCTCCGATTTCCGGCCGGACCTGGAATACGTGGATGAAAACGATCAGGACGGCACAGGGAAACCGTAAAGCGTCAATGGTTCTGGATGTAATCCCGCCGTTCATAGCTGGAAGACATTCTCCCCTTTGAGATACCGCTCCTGGACGTCGGTCATTTTGAGCATCTCTTTCCGGGAAAGCTTCTGGAAGGATCCCTGGAGGATGCTGGAGATGAAGTCCTTGATCTCGTAACGGAGGCCTTCGCCGGCGAAGGGGTAGAAATATTTCTTGTTGAGGTTCTGGTCCTCGTATCGGATTTCGAAATAGTCGGTCTTCCACCAGGGGGCGGGGACATAGGCGTACCCCTTGGTGCCGGAGATGACCATATTGCCCTCGGTCTTGGCACCGAGACCTACCTGGAAGGAGGCGACGGCGTTATCATAGCGGATGACCCCCTTGGTGAAGATGTCCACGCCATTCTTCATCTTGGAGAAGAAAGTGACGTCCTTGTAATCCGTGCCCAGGAACTTGAAGATGGGAAGCAGGGGGAAGCAGGCGTTCTCACTCATGCTACCGCCCAAGAGCTCTTTGTCCATCTTGGCGGAGCGTTCGTCCGTAAGGGTGGTAACCGAAGCGTCCACGTCCACGATTTCGCCGATGGTTCCGGATTTCAAGAGGGATACCAGATGTCCGAAAGCTGGACAGAAGGCGGTCTTGTGGGCCAGCATCAGGACGAGATTCTTTTCGTCGGCGACGTGGAAGAGTTCTTCCGCCTGGGCCGTTTCGAACACGAAAGGCGTTTCGCAAAGGACATGTTTACCAGCTGCCAAAGCGGCCTTGACATATTCGTAATGCGTGTAATGGGGTGAGGCGATATACACGGCGTCACAGGCGTCGAAAAGTTGTTCTGTCGACGATGCCGCTAGTGAGATGCCGTTGGTTTCGCAGAAAACGTCACCGTGTTCCTTATTCGGGTTATATGCGGCAACGATGTCGATGCTGTTCACGACCTTCGATTCCGGAACGAATCGGCTTGCGATGCTGCCTGTACCGATGATTCCCACTTTCACAGAGGGACGTTCTTCCCGCAGTTGAGTGCTGGAAATACCTTCAGTGCGAGGAAGATACACGACTTCACAGTATTCCTTCAGATAGTCGAAATAACCTTCCCAGTCGGATCCGATGGCAAAGATGTCCACCCCGTATTTCTGGATGTCGTCGATTTTCTGGCCCTTGTACTCTTCGATGATAATCTGGTCGGCGTAGCCGGTGGACTTGACGGCCTCGATACGCTCCATTACGTTGTTGCACGTGTTCATCTTGCCGCGCTCGAGGTCGAAGTTGTCGGTCGTGACACCCACAATAAGCCAGTCGCCGAGTTCTTTGGCTCGGCGAAGCAGGTTGATGTGACCCTGGTGCAGGAGGTCGTAGGTCCCGTAGGTGATTACTTTCTTCATCGTGGTTCGAATTCATGGATCCGGGCAGCCAGTTCACGGAGTTCCTGGTCGGTCTGGATTCCCATATGGGAGACGCGGTAGAATCCCGGGATGCCTCCCGGCATGATGAATGTGTCGTATTTGTCGATCAGGCCGCGGAAGATAATCCGATCTGCCGTATCCCGTGTCTGGAAGCCGGTGATGGCCTGGGACGGAACTTCGGCCGGGATATCCCAGCCGTATTCCTGGCACAGCGCACGGAACACCTGGCAGCGGTGATGCACATCGGCGATGTTCTTGTTCTCTCCACCTTCCGCCTGCAGTTGTCTGAGCCGGGCATTGAGTTGGAGGAAAAGGATTGTCGCCGGTGAGAAAGGCGTCTGGCCGCGCCGGAAATTGGAGAAGTTGTCCTCAAAGTCCCAGTAATACCCTCGATGAGCGAAAGGAAAACCATTCAGTGCCGCGCTGAAAAACAGTACGGACAGTCCCGGGGGAATGTTAAGGCCTTTCTGGGTACTGGTGATGCAGATATCGATGCCGTACTCGTCCATGCTCAGCGGTTCCGCCAAGAACGTGCTGATGACATCCACCACCAGGGATACGCCATACTTGTGGCAGATGTCACTGATCTTCCGAAGGTTGAACAACTGTCCGGAGGAGGTCTCATGATGCTGGCACAGGAACACCGCAGGTTTCTCAGCGGCAACCTGGGTCTCCAGGTCATCATAGTCAATGTCTTTGGCGAATTGGACTTTATAATCGACGACCTCGATACCGTAGTACCGGCAAAGGTCCCACCAGCGATGACCGAAAGAACCTCCGTCAATGACGAAAGCCTTTCCCTTCACACTCACGTAGTTCTCCACCACGGCGCTCATGGCGCCAGTCCCGGAACCTGTATAGATGATGGTCCGTCCACCCGTACAGTGGATGAGATCCAGCAAGATCCGTTCGGACTCCAGGTTGATGTCCGAGAACTCCTGGGTCCGCATGTACAGGAACGGCTTCGAGCCGATTTCCATCAGAGTCGGGTCGATGTCACCCGGAAAGGCGTAAGAATGAATCATTTCTTGAACAGCCGTTTGTACCAGGGACGTTTCTTTTTCTTCCGTTCCTGTTTCAGCCCCGTGACCATCTCATAGATGTCTCCCCATTCAGGAAGGCCTCCCAGGTTACGGTCGTCGATGTACACATCAGCGATGACCTTCTGAGATTTGTCAGAACGTCCCTGGAACAGGTACCCGGCAGGATGGTTGCTGTTGACGGCGTAGAATTCCAGTCCGCGCTTGCGGCAGAATTCTACGGCGTCCTCCAGTAGATTTCCGTCCCGGGACGTCCACAGGATCAGGCGATGGCCGTCTGCGGCGAGCGCCTTGAGCGTATCCACCGCGAATGGTTTTTCCTTGCCGATGGCGGGATACTTGTGCTCTACAATGGTTCCGTCGAAATCGACAGCGATGGTAAGTCCTCTACTTCTTGTCGTCTTCTCCGTATCCATAGCCATATCCATAGCCGTAACCATAGCCGTATCCGTAACCATAGCCGTATCCGTAGGCACCATAGGCGCGACGGATGACTGAACCGTTCAGGACAATGGCCATACTGTTGAGTTTACCGCTTTCGTACAGGCTGTCCAGTTCGGGGAGGATGCGCTTGTCCACCTGACCGCTGCGGAGGACGAACAGGTTCATATCCGTCACGCGGTTGATCACATAAGGATCGGCGACGACATTCACCGGCACGGAGTCCAGGATGATGTAATCGTAGGTTTTCTTCAGTTCAGCGATGAGGTTGTCGAACCGTTTACGCGCGAGAAGTTCGGTAGGGTTCGGCGGTACGTGGCCTGCGGGGATGAAGTCGACGCCTTCGATCATGTTTTCGTGAACGATGGATTCGAGCGGCATCGTTTCGTCATAAAGGAAGTTGGACAGGCCGGTCGCCTTGTGCTTGAGACCGAACTGCTTGGAAATCGTGCGCTTGCGAAGGTCACAGTCAATCAGGATAACCTTCTTCTGCGCATCGGCAAGGCAGGCGGCGAGGTTCGTGTCGATGAAGGTCTTACCGGCGCTGACGGCGAAGGAGGTTGTCGCAATAACGGCGTGGTCGGTACCTTCAGGCTTCATGAACTCGAGGTTCGTCGTCATCAGACGCATCGCTTCCGTGAAGATGCCCTTGGAGTTCGGGTCGTAGAAGACGCCGTTCTGGATGTCCTTCAATTCCTTCTTCTTGAGTTTCTTGAACGGGACTTCAGCCAGGAACGGGACGGAGACGGCATTTTCTACATCCTTGCGTGTCTTCACGCGGGTGTCGATGAACAGCAGGGACAGCAGGATGATCGCGGGGATGGCGAGGCCGACCAGGAAGGCCAGCAGCAGCATCTTGTTGCGGTCGGGGTAAATCGGGGTGTTGGAAGCCGTGGCCGTATCGATCATACGGGCATTGTTGTCCACCATCGACTGGGCCAGCGCATTTTCCTCACGTTTGTTCAGCAGGTACAGGTACAGGGATTCCTTGATCTTCTGCTGACGTTCGATGGACAGCATCTGGCGTGCCTTGGCCGGCATCTGCGTGAACTGCTGCATGGACTCCTGCTCCTTTTCGGCGTAGTCGTCCTTCCGCATGTTCAGGCTGATGACGAGGTTGTCGATGTAGCCCAGGATGTTCTGACGGATGGTGTTCAGGCGGGATTCCACTTCCTTGACGGCCGGGCTGTCCACGCTGGACTGTTCCACGAGGCGGGCGCGGCGATTGATCTGCTCGTTATATTCGGCGATGCGGTTGTCGATACGGGGGTCGTCCAGACCGGTATTCACCGGAATCATGTCGTAAGAGATGAAGGAACTGCTCAGGTAATCCTTCAGATATTCGGCCAGGGCGATGCGGGTTTCGATCTTGATGATCTCGTTGTTGTAATTCCGGCTCTTGGCCAGATACTCATTGGCGGCATTGCCGATGTTCATCGTTCCCTGGGCGCTCTGGTAGCGGGCAAGGTCATTCTCCACATCACCAAGTTCAGCCTGGATGATGAGGAGACGTTCATTGATAAAGGTTGCTGTGTTGATTGCGCTCTGGTTCTTTTCCCGTATTGCATCCTCATTATACTTGTCAATGAGTGTGTTTAAGATGTCGATAGAGCGTTGAGCATTATAATCCTGAAGGGAAAGCCGAAGGATAGCGCCATTACCCTGAGAAACGACCAGTTTAGAGATAAATGTGGACGCTGCTGAAAGGACGGGTACTTTGTTAACAATAATTTCCTTTCCAAAATAGAAAGGACTGTAGGCAGATGTCGGCTTGAACACAAGTTGGTGGTTATCTATGGACACCGTGTCTCCTAGGGTGACAGTCTGGGACACGCCACTTTTCTCCAACTTGATGGTGGAATTGTCTAAGGGAATAATCTTCGCCGAGAAAGAATTGAAGGTCTCGTCCTCACGAGAAAAGAACATCCGAACTGGGGTCTTGCGATACAGTTCCACGTCACGGAGCCGTTCGCGGTAAGAATAATTCACGTCCGCGTCCAGCGTCCTCACGACCTCGGACATCAGGCCCTTGGACCGAAGTTGGAGAATTTCCAGCGTCATGTTGACTCGGTTTGCAAGGGAACTGTAATTGTTTAGACCGGTGGCAAAATGCTGGCTTTTCGGGTCCTTTATGATGACAGTGGCGTTGCCCTTGTAAACAAACGGCAGCTGGGTATACTTATAATAGGCATATCCGACTGCGATACCGGCACAAAGGATAAAAAGGTACCAATGCCGGAGCAGGTACAAAAGGATATCGACTATGTTAACCTGATTTGTTTTTGCGTTGTTGTTCATAATAATCGTCGCAATAACTATTTAGAGATTCTTAACCAGACAAGGAAATTGGATGCCAGATTGGCGAAACTCATAATCATCGTAATGGATTGACGAATCGCTGTACCCGTCTGGGATCGTTGCCAACGAGCCGGTTTTACATAAACGATGTCGTTCTGCTGCAGGTAGAAAACAGGAGATTCAAACATCTCAATTGTTTGGAAATCAACGCTATAAGCCTTCCTGACCCCATTTTCAGTGCGGATCACTTCCACTTCCTTGATCTTTTCTCCCTGGACCGGAGCGACAAGTTGAAGTAAATTAATGCTACGACCCGTTACATTGACCCGATCGGTATTACCATATTTGATCAGGGTAACCGTGAAGTTCTGTAGGTTCACGCTCACGACCGGTTCCCGGATATAGCCCGAATTGATAATCCGGTTCGTGATATTCGTCTGCACCTCCTTCAAGGTCATCCCTTCCACTGGAATTGTTCCGAGAACAGGGAAATCAATGTTTCCCTCGGCATCCACGACATAACTGGCTTCGCTGGTAGTTCCAACACCGTCCTGGATAAGAGCACCGACATTGAAAGGCGTAGCCAAAGCCGGGTCACTGCTATAGACACGAATACTCAGGCGGTCCATCTGCTGAACCCGGAGTTCCGGCGCAGGTTTGGCCGGATACTCTTTCCCATACTCCATGTCCTTGATGTAAGTAATCTGTGACGGAGTCACGCAAGCACTGACCGAAAGGACAAGCGCGATGAGAGACCATTTAATTGTGCGTTTCATCGGTATATATTTTTAATATTTTATCAATCATTCCAGCCAGGGTGAATTGGGATGCAAACCGGTCCTTCGCCCCTTCGGAGAATTGTAGGTGCAGTTCTTTGTCGGTACAGATCCGCCGGATGGCATCTGCCAGGGCTTCCGCATCCTTGATGGGAACATTCAGTCCGGAAATTCCGTCGGCATTGACCCAGGAAACACCGGATTCGGGCACGTTCGTGGCGATGACAGGTTTTCCGAGGGACATCGCCTCGATCTGGACGATGCCAAAGGCTTCGGTCTTCATCACGCTGCTGAGGACAAAGACGTCACAGGCTCCCAGAAGGGCATGCATCTCCTCGTCTTCCACATAGCCCAGAAGTTGGACTTTGTCGCCGATACCGTAAACGCGGATATCTTCTTCCAGGTTTTCCCGAAGCGGTCCGTCACCGACGATAAGAATCTGGTATTCAGAACCAAGATACTGCGCGGCTGCAATAAGGTAACCATATCCCTTGTAAGGAACCAGGCGGCCGATGGAAACGACCAGCTTCTTTCCGGGATAACGTTCTTTCCAGTGTGCGGCAGTTCCCGGATCGAAGGTCACTTCTTTAATGCCGATGGGAACAGCCACCGTCTTGTCCTGAACATCCTGCAGATAAGGTGATTCCTTCAGGTACACCGGCGTCGTCCCGACAATCCGGTCCGCCCGGCGGATAAGCCACCGTTGCAGGGGAGCGTAGAACTTCAGGAGCGTCTTCTGCTTGAGGATGTCGCTATGCCAGTGGAGAATCACTTTCCCCTTGTAACCGCTGCGCCAAAGGGCCAGGCAAGCCATCGGGTCCGGATGATGGACATGGATGATGTCGTATTCCCCTTTGTGCTTCTTGAGCCAGGATATCATCTTAGGGGCGATCATCGTGGCCGCCAGTTTCCGCCAGGCTTTCACGCAGATTACACGGCCGTGTTCATTCAGATGGATGATTTCGTCCTTCTCGAGTTCGGCGCAGAGCATGTCACAATCGATCCCGCGCGCGGACAGACCGCACGTGAGATCCCACATGACTTTTTCCACACCACCCCGGATGGGGTAGAACTTACCGAGTTGGAGTACTTTCATCCTGCAACAACAGTGTAAACAAGGTTTCCCAGTCCTCCGCGAAAGGGCCTTCGGGAGTTCCGGGCAATATTCTGCCAAAGTTACTGATTTTTCTCCGAATCACCAATTCCATCCGTTCCGCGAGGTCGTCAATCTTTGAAATCCCGAAAAATGACACGGATTCGGCTCCCGCGGCGCTTTCGTGGGCATAGGGCAGATCGGCGAGAATCATCGGCTTCCCGGACGGTTTGAATTCGGAGATGGGAAGCCCCCAGGTCTCCACCCGGGACGGGAATACAAGGCAGGTGGCCTTCCCGTAATGGTCGTACAACTCCTCCCGGGCCATAAAACCGTGAAAGTCGATGGAGGCGACGTGTCCCCATTTCTTATGGAGCCAGGCCGCATAGCGGTTTTCCGTACCGTTGATTGTCAGGACAACCTTGAATACGCCGCATCCCAGTTTCTTTTCCAATTTCTCCGCCGCCTGGCAGAGGTCTTCGAAGTTCTTGTGACAGTCCGGAGAGGCGGGGTAGAGGAACATCGGGACGGGTTCACCGGCGCTGGTATCCTGAAAGTCCGGGTTGTCGAATTTGGGTGGAGCGACGATGAAGCGGCTCCGGTCCACGCCGAGCATCCTGGACAATCCGTCCCGAAGCCAGTCCTGCTGGACGATCAGGAAATCGTTCCGATGGACATTCTTCCTGTATGCGAATTTGGTGAATAGGGCGAACAGGGGGATCTTCTTGTCCATCCGGAAATCGCGGAACCGTATCTTCAGGAATGGGAAGGACGTCTGGCAATAGACGGCCTGGCGGCGTGCCTTCACATTGGGTGTGGTATCGTGAAGGGAAAGCCAGAGATCCGTATCGGGCAGCTTCCCGGAAATCCCCTTCATCGTCACGTATTCGCATTTCAGCCGCTTGCCCCAACCTTCGATGCTCCAGGGGATCTCGATATAATCGATGCCCGGATAATCACACAGCCCCCGTTTGTGCACAAGAGCGGTGACGTGAAGGTCTTCCCGACCGGAAAGGTAGCGCAGGCAGTCCCGAAGGACGGTCAGCGTACCACCCTTGCGGATATTGACGGCGGAAATGACGATCTGCTTCATTCTTAGGGGACAGGGACTGGTTCTTCCTCTTTGTCCGGATTATCCAGGCCCTGTTTGCTTCGGATAAAGTCGACATCGGAAGTCAGGAAGGCCAGGGTGGCGAATAGGGCCAGGAACGGCAGCAAGTCCGTGGAAACCTTGAGCCAGATGATGAAATTGCACGCAACGCCCATCATGAAAAGATGAGAGCTCTTCGGGAATGCCTTGATTGCAATGAGACCGGCGTAAATCATCACGGCGGAAATGGTGATGAGGCCAATGATGCCGAAATAGAAGATGAAGCGGCAATAACCCACGTCCGTTCCCATATAGTAACCTCGAACGGTCGCCGTACCGATATAGTTCGGATCGTTTCGCTGATTGGCGAAATATCCGTCACCGACAATCCAGGTTTTCAGGTTGTCCGGCCAGACATACATCGTCTCGAGTTTGGCCGTGGAGTCCGTGGTCCATTCTCCTTTTTCAAAATAGGAGAAGAAACCCTCGAATCCGAATCGCATCAACTTGTTGAATTCAGGGGAGATATTGTAGAACAGGACGCTGATCGGCACCAAGATCGCCAGGGCGACGATCCAGCTTCCGAGAGAACTGCGATAATCCTTATCGTACCGTTGCCACCCGAAATTCCTCAGTTCCATCAGGACGACGTAGGCGAGGGCGACGAGGACTCCGACGAGGGTGGTCCGGGCAATCATGTTCCCGATGATCGTGATGATGATGAAGGGAATGATCAGCAGCAGCTGAGGTGTATTCCCACGCTCCTTCTTGCCTTGCACCATCAGAAAGCCAAGGGCGACCAGGACGGCGGCGAAATGGCTGCCGGCCACGTCAAGCGATGCGCCGATTCCGTAAAGGCGCCCCATATCCTGCAAAAGGGCCTGTCCTTGCTGGACATTGGCGTCGACGAACATCCTGACGGCGGGTATGAACTCGATCAACAGGGCCATCGCGCATTGGAAGACGCTGACCCAGGCCAGATAGTTCACAACCAACGGGACATCGATCCGTTTGTGGGTAAGATAGATAATGCAGCAGGTGGCAAATGCACTGCTCAACCAGATGATGGCGGACCGGATGTAGGGAACGTACGTGGTGTCGGGCGTTTGGTTTATATTGATGGCCAGCAGGGAGGCGATGGACACGAAACTGGACAGCAACAGAAAAATCAGTAATTCCCGGGGAAGCGAGAATTCTTCCTTTTTGATCAGAACGACAACCATACACACAAGTCCCAGGGCTCCCAAAAGGTTTTTCGTATTGGAAACGGGGAAAAACGTGAATGTGACGGGGAAATAGAATAAACTGACCACGATGCCGGTCAGCAGTATTTTGAGCCACTTCATCATACGCGGAATTTCAGACGGTAATAAACCTTGTTCACAAGGAATCCATAGAGGCTCACCAGCGGGAACAGCCCTTTGGCGGCGAACCATTGGACAAGTTTGGTCCGGAAAGGAAGGAGCCGGTTCTTACACACATAGGCGTTCGATTCCGGGAACCACTCCTTCCATAGTTTATATTGTTGTTTGTCCCCGGAAAAAAGGAAGGGGAGTTTGATGTTCAGCTTGAACAGGTTGATATATAAATCCTTATCAGAGACATCCCAACTCTCCAACCCTTTCAGGGTCCGGTCGGTGTTGAAACGGATATCAGTCAGATGCCGTTCGGAGAAGGTGTTGGAGAAGGCATTGGCGTTCAGCTTGACATAGTGGTACAGCGCCTCGGATACGTGAGCGACCCGCTTGGCATTCGTCGCCAGCAGGATCATCGTCATATCCTCGCCCATTCCGTGCCCGGCCGGGAAACGGATGTCGCTTTCTTCGTACAAGCTTCTTTTCGCGATCTTGTTCCAGACGTTGTATTTCATCAGTCCGGCCATGAATCCTTCCTTGACCATCTGTTCAGGATCCGTGTAGGTCGGATTGACCATATAACGGGCGCTCTTCTCGAACTGCATACAGAAATCGCAATAGACATAGTCGGCCCCGTTGTCGGCAGCGGCCTTGTACATCTTCTCCAGCATATCCGTCTCCACCCAGTCGTCGGAGTCGCAGTGGAAAATGAATTCGCCCGTGGCGACGGCCAAACCCGCATTGCGTGCCGCCGGGAGACCTTTATTGGCTTCGTGTGTTACGATCCTGGCATCTCGCTCCGGGTGCCGGGCGATGACCTTTTCCAGTAATTCCCGGCTCTCGTCCGGAGAGGCGTCGTCCACGAAGATGAACTCCACATCCTCCAGCGTCTGTCCCAACAGCGACTCGGCGCACCGTTCGATGAACGGCGCCACCTTGTAGAAAGGGGAGATGACGGATACTTTGAAGGGTGTGGACACTTTCTCTTAAAGTCTAATACAACTTACAAATATCGTAATTATTTCCCAATTATCGGAGCGCGGATTCGGGTGAAGGGTCAAGGATCCGGGCCGTCGGCTTGTAGAACATGAACCGCTTCCGGCTGATCCGGATTTCATCATAATACTCCATCTGGGAATAAAGCGCATCCTGGAAGGAATCGGGCAGTGTCGGAATCGTCTTCAGGGAGTTGCCGGAGATACAGATCAGCGACTTGGCGTAATGGTCGTCGTCATAGGCGGGGACATACTTGTCGCTCGGGAAGAAATAGAGCGGATAGCCGTTATCCATCCCGACATTCAGCCAATAGGACTGGGAAATGATCCGGTCCCCGGAACAGGCCGCGAAGATGGGTGTTGAGTCTACATAGACCACCTCGATGCCGTCCTTGACCAGTTTCTGGGTAAAAGCCTCAAGCGTCCGGTGGTTTTGACGGTAATCGACATAATCGGGAATGAAAGAGTAACCGTAGTTGATGGCGCTGATTGCCAGCAGTGCGACAACAAAGACCGGAATGAATTTACTGGCAAGGCATTGCAGGCAGTATACGACGGACAGGGCGGCAAGCAGCCAGTAGATGAAGTAATAGATGTCCCTTGTCCGCATCAGGAATGTCCCGACAAACAGGACGCCCAGGACGCTGATTGTCGAGAAGACAATGAGGAGGGCGAGGGCGCTGTCGTCCCGGGTCTTGATGATATGGTACAGGCTCCATAGGACGCATAGGACAATCCCCAGCGCAAAGATGGATAGCGGCAGGTATTGAAGCCCGTCGGACGCGATGGCCAGTCCGGATATGCGGAGAATGTTTTTGACGGACGCCCAGAAGTTGGCGGCCAGTCCGCTTATGGAAAGATCCAATTGAAGGTCACCGATGATGGGCGTCGTCGCAACATGGAGGGAATCCATATAGAAGTGACCGGCCAACTCGGCGATGAATACCAGAAATACAAATACGAGGCATCCGGTGTTCAGTTCCTTCAAGGATTTCTTACGCGCGATTCCATAGAGGAATTCCAAGCCTTCAATCATCAACAATGGAATGACCAGGATGAGCATTTCCCGCAGAGACTGCATCCCGACCGCGAAATTCAGGGGAATCACCAGGGCCAGCATCACCCATGGCGTCCGTTCTTTCTTCTTAAGCCTGAGCCAGCAGCCCAGGGTAATCAGAAGCACGACCAGATACATGGCGTAGAATGACGCCATCGTATAGAGGACTTGCAGTCCGGAGATATAGGTGCTGGCGTTTGTCCCGAAGATGATGCCGCCCACGATGCACAACAGTCCGGCGGCCATCCCTGTCTTTGTCACATACTTATGGAAACTCCACCAGAAGGACAAAAGGACCAGGACCGTCGACAGGGAGGAAGCGATGGCGAGGGATGTCATACTGTCGTGGACCAATCCATAGAACAGGGCTGAAATGTTGGGGGACGAGATGATATGGTACTGGTTCCCGAAAATCCAACCTTCGGGGAAACAGGACCGCGCTTCATGCATCAGCCTTCCTTCGAAGGCGTATGTGTAAATGTCCATCTGGCACCACAGGGCTCCGTGGAAGTTGATCCAGCAGATGCTGACCACGTAAATGAAGGTCAGCAGATACATCAGGAACACCCCGGTCCGTGTCAGTTTCTCTGATTTGACGTTCATTGGATGATCTCCTTTTCGACGTTGTACCGGGGACGGTCTTTCACTTCGAGGTATATCTTGCCGACATATTCTCCCACGATTCCCAGTCCGATCAGGATGCAGCCTCCGATGAACCACATCGAAAGCATGAGCGAAGCCCATCCGGCGACGGTCTTTCCCTGGAAGACCATGCAAAGGACATAGATGAGCATGATGATGGCCAGAAGGACGAAGACCATCCCCAGCGTGAAGATCAGCCGGACGGGCTTGATGGTGAAGGACGTGATTCCATCGACCGCCAGGTTCATCATCTTGCTCAGCGTATATTTGCTTTCACCCGCCTCACGGGGACGCAGGTCTTCGTAAATGACGTCCGTCTTGTATCCCAACTGAGGGATGATTCCGCGCAGGAACAGGTTCCTTTCCCGATAGCGGGAGAGTGCTTCGACGGCCCGGCGGCTCATCAGGCGGAAATCGGCGTGGTTGTAAACGGTGTTCACCCCCAGAAGCTTCATCAGCTTGTAAAAGAGCATGGCCGTCCACCGTTTGAAGCGGGAATCCGCCTTCCGCTCATTCTTGACGCCATAGACGATGTCCGATCCCTCGGCATACTTTTGAAGCATTTCGGGGATCTTGGAGATGTCATCCTGCAAGTCCGCGTCGATGGTGATGATTACATCGGCATACTCCTTTGCCGTTTCCATTCCTGCCAGGATCGCATTCTGATGGCCGACGTTTTTGGCCAACTTGACGCCACATACGAATGGATTGGTGGAGGAGGCGTCTTCGATAATGCTCCAGGTACTGTCCCGGGATCCGTCATTGACAAACAGCAGGCGGCTGTTTTCGTGGATGGACCGGCCGGAAATCAGACTCGTGTACAGGTCCGTCATCTGCCGGATGGAAGAATGCAGGACGGCTTCTTCGTTGTAGCAGGGCAGGACGGTAAATAAGACAGGTGCTTGCATCGGATTATTGATTGTCTTTTTTGAAAGCGAAAAACCGCTGTCCCAGGTAGTTCAGACCTACGAACAGGACCATTCCCACCACCATTGCGACGTTTTCCTGGATGGTTTTCCCGTAACCTGACAGAAGATGGCGGACGGCAGGTTTCGCAATGCCGTAGGCGATGAGATAGCAGACCAGGATGTTGATGGTGAAGCGGATGATGGACTTGAGGTCGGTTTTTCCGTATTTGAAAGTAAATCCCTTGTTCAGGAAGTAACTCAGAATGCTCCCGAAGAAGTAGTTGGAAGCGGAGGAAATCCAGTAACTCAGATGGAACACATTGTAGAAGACGAACATGATAGCCGTCCCGAACAAGGTGTTCGCAATGCCCACGAGGATGAACCGGGTGACAGTGTTGTCAAGTTTCATTCAAGAAACCTTATTTCCAGTAAAACTGTACGTGACTGTGGCGGGATTTGCGCTGGTACTCGGGAGGTAGCTGCATGTAATCGTTATACCTACGACGAAGGACGTTGTCGAATCCTTGGAGAATAAAGTACAATCTCCCTTCGAATTCCGTCTCCATCACCTTGTCGAATTCTTCGACTAGGTGGTAGTTGTTGTCCTTTACGTTGATGCAGCAGAAGTCGGACCAGTGCGATGTCTCTCCGAAAGAATAACGCTTTGCTTCTTTTCTCAAAAGGTTATTGACTTCTTTCAATTTCTTCTTCAAGGGGCAGAATAGTTTGAGCGTGAGAAGAATGCAGAAATCCTTTAAATTGGGAGCCTTGAAAATATTGCTGATGGGCCCCATGGCATTCCGATAGCGGAGCTGAAGGAACCAATTCCGCTGAAGAATCCTCATTCTCTCAATGAATTTGTCATGATCGTCTTCCGCCCCGTCCATCGGGAAAACATCCAGCCATAAACCACCCTTGTAATCATCGGTGAAGGGCAAACGGGTCCGGACAAAGGTTTTTTCGTCTTCATACACCCGACCATAATTCAGATAATAGTTCGGCGTTTTTTCGCAGATAAATTTGAATCGGTCCGATTTGTATGTGGCGCAAAACCGCTCATAGTCCTGCCGTGGCATAAAGATGTCGATATCGTCGTCCCAGGGGATAAAACCCTTGTGGCGGATGGCGCCGATTAGGGAACCGTAGGCGAGTGAATATTTGATTCCATTATTGACGCAAAACTGATGCACGTCATCCATAATCTCCAAACTGAGACGTTGAATATCTAGGGTTGTGAGTTCTTTCATAAATTGATACTACGATTGGATGTTCTTCCGACAACAGTTAATGAGAGCTTTCTGTTCTTGTAATCAGCGACGACAAGTGTCAGACTCTGCTCGGTTGTCGTTCCTTTCTTTGATGATACTAAAATACAGTCGGCAGTAACGATGATGATTGGGATTCCACCTTCGGTGGATGTGGTGAAATTTCCATGAGTATGACCTCCGATGCAGAACTCTATTCTGCCGGAAGCGTTGGTGAAATCATAGGGAATCATCCATTTTTTATAAGCATAGCCCCCGACCGAACGGGAATTGTAGTCATCAAATACTTTTAAGACGGGGGACAAATAACTTTCCACAAATTGTAAATATGATCCATCAGACTGTCTTCGGCTTGCACACCAGATGTGACTGGCAATAATGACGTGCCAACCTTCTGGAACAGTGGATAGGCTTTCGACAGCGAATCGGACGGTGTCGGGGAGTTTTCCACGGAAAGAGGCATTGTTATAACGACCTGTATCTAAGCAAATGATTCGAGTCTTTGATTCCGGTTTATCGTAATAAAAGTTGTAATAGTCTCCATAAACGACATCAGTCATCTGGCTTTGAAGATAGGAATAGACTTGCTCTTCCGAGAGGATGAGTTCGGTTTTTCCTGGTTGCCCTGCTGAATTGTTATCATGATTTCCATACAAGCAATGAAAATCTGTCCCGAGAAAAGAGAATGACGATTGAAAATCCTTTCCTAATTGCATAGCTTCATCTACGCTGGGGTAGTTGACAGTGATTACATCTCCACCGAAAACAACATCTGAAATGGGGGTGAACTCATGAATATGACGAATCAACGCCGGAGATTTCTTCGTATTTTTGCCCCAATGGGCATCCGTGAAAAAGACAAAGGCGGCGTAGTCTCCATCCGCTTCCGTAATGGCCATTTCGGCCAATTGTTCCTTTTCCACCAGATGGTCAAACCAGTAGTTTGGAACCCGATAGAAATCATCATTTATAATATCATGGGAAGAAACCATTCCATCCGAGGTGAAAACGATAAGTTTGTTCTGAAATCTCAGCAAGCCAGATAGATGAATGTTGGCGCCCTCTGCATCGAATGCAAGGTAAGAACTTGTAGGAATGGGTGTTTCTTCATTATCCAAGTACCAGAAGCCGGTTTCCCCAGTTGTCAGAATAGGGATAATCAATTTTCCGAATTCGTCCTTCCGGACAGGGATATGAGTCTCATGTCCGTTGATTTTCCACACTTTTTCATCATTCGTCGTAATGAAAGGGAAATAGTCATTAAGGATATTGGCAGACATGCTGCCGAAGAAGGAGATAGTACAAACCCCGCCTGAATCCGTAACGTCGGAAATCTGCCGCCTTTTTTGGAGTTGGTCCATCAAAACACCCTGATCATTAGGTGAGAAAGCAGCTTGCCCGACTTTGACAGATATAATCGTCTCGCTTCCTATGCTGGCTTCAATACCATAAGTTTTCTCGCAAGAAGAAAAGACGAGAACCAAGAAAACGACCAAGAATGCTTGTTTTTTCATTTCAATACTTCCAGTGTCTTTCGTAATCCTTCCTCGATAGAGTAAGAAAGATTCCAGCCAAGGGTTTTTAGTTTTGAACCATCCAGCCTTGCCTTTGTGGCCTTGCTGAATCCGGCCGCCTCTGTTTCGTTGGGCAGGTTGAAGATTACCTCGGTACCGGAAAGGTCGGCAATCATCTTGGCAAGGTCGCGGAGCTGGATGTCGCAAGACTGGTCCGCTACATTGTATGCTTCGCCGTTTTCGCCTTTCGTGAGAATAGTCAGCAGGCCGGTCACTGCATCGACAGCGTATGTGTATGAGAAATACTGCGTTCCGGTACTCTTCAAGACAATGTTCTCTTTGTTGAGGCCGTTCTTCAGGAACTGGGTAAGAGCCTTTGTGTCGGTGAACTGGAGCGTAGGACCGAAGGAACGCGTGAGACGAGCGATAACGACGTCCATCCCTTTCTGTTTCTTATAGGCCTGACAGAGGGCCTCTCCACATCGCTTGCTCTCAGGATAGCCTGCTCGCAGAGTGTTGCAGTTTATGTAGCCGCAATAGGATTCGTCAAACAATTCGACATCACCCCGGTTTTCGCCGTAAATCTCATTGGACGATGCAAACAGGAAACGTTCGGTCCCACTCAAGACAGCAAGATCCAGCATGTTTCTCGTTCCTATAATGTTAGCAGTGATGGTTCCAATCGGATCAGTTGCATATGCGACAGGATGCGTATTGCTAGCAAGGTGAAGGACATAGTCAGCCCGTATATCGACAGGCATTGTCTCCGCCCTGTTCACATCACATTCCAAAAACTGGAAGAAGGGGGAATCCCAGCAATGACCGAAACGTTTCTTTGCTTTCCCTGCATTTCTACCAAGAGCGATGACCGTACAGTTAAGCTTCTCCTTCTTATCCTTGAACAGGATGGCATCCACCAGAAGGCTTCCAATCATACCAGTAGCACCGGAGAGCAGCAGGGAAGAATCCTTCAGGCACTCCCAGGAAACAGCCGGGAAGGACATAATCAGTTGTAAATCTTCCTGATAAACGAGACTTTCCAGTAAATTCATTTCAAATATTCATCTTTCTTGTCCATGGCCAAATATGCCTTGAACAGTTCCATATCGTCCTTAGTTGTGAGCTTAATATTCTTGTCGGAACCAGCGGCGAAATAGAGCCGCTCACCGAGTTCTACCATCATCGTGTTCGTGTAGGAGGAACCGTAGATTCCGATTCCTTCCTCGAAAGCCTTGTGGTACGCCCAATCCAGTTTCCCGAACTTGTAGGCTTGCGGGGTGGCTACGCGACGGAGTGTCTCACGGGGGATGTATTTCGTCGTGGAAATCTCATCATCTACGACAAAGATCTGCTCGTTGTAAGGCATTGAGGTGACGGCGTTTCCATACTGGTTGCATTTCACAATGACGTCGGTCAGCACGCCTGGCTCAACCAGCGGTCGAATACCGTCATGGATGATGACGATATCATCGTCGGAACACTTGCCTTCCAGGTTGAAGACACCGTTGCGGATGGATTCCTGGCCGGATTTGCCGCCGGAGACAATCCAATTCAGTTTGCCGATACCGAATTGTCGGGCATAGGCCCACAGCACTTCATGCCAGCCATCAATGCAAACAACCTCGATGGCATCAATGCCGGGATGTTTTTGAAATCCTTCGAGTGTATAAATGAGGACGGGTTTGTCATGGACATTCAAGAACTGTTTGGGAATATCCTGACCCATCCGGGTGCCGGAACCGCCGGCAATAATAATGGCAATGGTCATATTTCACAATTTAGTTTGAACCTTACTCACGAATCTTTCGTATTTTCCCGAGAATCATTTCAATCAACATCTTCCTTTCCGACGGAATGCATCCAATGTAAAGGATTGTCACTGCGGAGGTTATCAGGCTAATAAGTAAGACGGCAAGAAAACGGAGCCATCCATATGGCATATAGACACGTACAAAGATAGGGATACAGCATGACAAAACAACAACCAAGCCAGAAGGCAACATTACGGACCGAATAAACTCCTTTGTGGAAATGCCCAGCTGCTCTCGACTTAAAGTCCATAAGACCAGAATCTTCGAAACGGCTACGATTGCTGAACAATAGTAGGTCCACTCGGGAGAATAACCATTGTGAAGAAGAAAATACGAAGCGACAAACACTGAAAACTCCAGCAGGCTTAATATTATCTGCATCCACTTTATATTACCGGTAGCCCGAATTCCCATTGCGAGAATAATCTGAAAGGTGCTGACTAAATTACATAGCAGGGCCAGTCTTATGAAATTGATGGTATGGTCAGGGTAATCTCCAAGCCATAGTCCAACAACAAACTCCGTCTCCAGAATCAGTGGAAGGAAAACAATCCACATGATGAAAAAAGAAAACTTTGAGCCCCGAAAAAGGAGTTGTTTCATATAGTCATGGTCTCCGGATGCATAGGATTGTGTCACTTGCGGATTGATGGCCATAGTGAAGTTGTTCACGAAAATCTGCACCGAATGGATTACTGTCCAAGACAATGATCTTGCAGCATTAACCGCCGGCCCAAATACTACATTTACAACCATATTGACGCCCTGTCCGGCAAATGTTCCGGATGTCTTTCCTAAAAAACTCCAGCCTGCATAGGTGAACATTTCGATGAATTTCTTCTTATCCCAGAACCATCGGATTCGACATTCTTCGAAATGCTTCATAGCATAGATGCGGGAAATCATCTGTTTGGTAAGTGTAACGGTCAAAAGCAAAGCCGCGTACAAAACCAGTTTGTCTATATTTCCAAGAGAAAATGTTATCAGTAATGCGATGAGAAATTTCAAGATAACCTCTCCAACATCGATATAGGCGAACACCCCCATCTTTTCGTGGGCAATGATGGATGCAGTAAAGGAGACTACGAGGAATCCGGATACGGATGACAGAACCGAGAACTGGAAACACCAGAAAGCGGCATTCACGCGATCAGGCGGAATGGTCATTTTGTTGTATAAAAACCAGAGGCCGAATGTCTCTGTCAGCAAGACGACGATGATAGCAAGTATTGCCATGATATTCAGAGACAAAGCGAAGGTATTGCTCTGCTCTTGTTTGTCGCCTTTGCCCATCGCAAAATTCAAGAAACGACTGATTGCTCCATTCAGCGAGCCGGTCACGATGGAGAACATAGACACAAAACTACCTACGACCCCGTATACACCGTAGTCGTCTACTCCGAGTCCCTTCAGCACCAATCGACTGGTGTAAAGAGATATGAAGAGACTGATTAAGGACCGCAGGTAAAGCAGTACCGTGTTTTTCGCGATCCGTTTAGTCTTTGTATTGAAGTTATCTGGCATTGCCTTTCTTTTCTTGATATATCTTCAATACCCTTTTTGCGGAATTATAGGGATGTCGAAAGTAAACAAATATAATCTTTTTCAGCAACTTGAAGTAATTCTCCCAATTATGTTCTTTCTTAGCATAGCTGACTCCCAACCTATAATGATAGATGGCTTTATTGACGGAGGTGTTCAGATACTCCCTGCCAAATACTCTAAAGATGGCATACCTGTAATCTCCGTGTGCCATCTTGACGGTGGAATCAGCAGATAACATGAACCCCTTCGGTTGTCTTCGATATACACATGTCACATCCGCCAAAGCATGAACGGTTCCCATGCGGGCGCAAGTCAAAACAAGTGGGATGTCTCCGACGACTTTCAGTTGCTGATGGTGGAGGACCTGTTTATAGAAATCTGTTTCGATAACGGAATGACGATATACAAATGAAGCTGTGGGGGTAATCCACTCTTCCGTCATCTCAGGTCCAGAATAGTCTCTTTCCTCAAGATTCGGAGCAAAAAGCCTGTCAGGCCTTTCGCTGCCATCTTCCCAGCGCATGATTGCGTTTGTGAAACACAGAGTACATTCCGGGTGGGATTCTAAATAATCCACCTGCTTTTGCAGTTTCAGCGGATCCGTCCAGAAATCATCCCCTTCGCAAATGGAAAGATACTTGGTGTTGAGCCATTCTGCAATATATGGAGCTTTGCTCTTACCAAGACGATGATGATTTTCAGATAAAAGTACGACAGCAAAATGACAATTATGGTTCGTCTTATGTCGAGCAAAAATGACAGGACATCCATTTACTACTTTTGTATCGGCAATGGAAGCATCTTGTAAATTAAAGAAATCATTCAGGTAGTTTCTCAACACTTCTTGTTCGCCATCTGTCGAAGCATCGTCAATAATCGTACATACAAACGGAAAAGTGGTTTGCTGCATGACGAAACCATTCATTGCATCGGTGATATATGAAGAATGATTGTAAGTCATACAACCTACTCTGACTAAGTATTGGGAATCCATCGTTGCCATATGATATCAGACAATAGACAGGTAAAAATCATTCATCCTTGTTGCTTTTCTTTCCCATCCACCGCTTTTTACAAAATCCAAAACCCCTTGAGGAATGGCAATCTTGTCTGAATGATATGCTTTGACTATAACTTCCCCTAGATTCTCCAATCTGTCAACGGGGAAATAAAAAAGAGGCTGGAATGCTTCCAGGTCATCATACTTGATCCACGATCCATGGACTATTTTTTTATCACATAGAATGTATTCCTTTACGGATCCGGAACTGGCATCCGTTGTTTGCACGTGAACGAAAATGTCGGTGGACATCCTCAGCAGATAGAGTTCTTCAACCGATAGGAAATGAGTGACAAAAACGGCGGGAAGGTTCCGTTCTTCACATTCCTTTTTGCACTCATCGATATACTCCGGTCTGGTATCTGCGCCATATGACATAGGGAAGAGCAAGGACAGGTTTTCCGGCAGTTGACTCCTTATTTGATCGATAGCGGCAATCATGACCTTGTGCCGTTGAGGCTCCCTTCTATTATAACCGCAGGAGATGACGTATCTTCCAGATAAGCCGAAATGCTTTTTTGCATCATCCGTTGTAATAGACATGCCGTTCTTTAAGGCAAAGTCCACCAGGTCTGATCCGAAAAAATTCCCTACAAGCTTGTTCGGTTTGATATGCATCTCTTCAATAATCCTTTTACCCAATGAGGTTGTCGGGGATGTAGCTATATAGTCAGCTTGTTGATACAGACTGGCCAAGCGCTGAAGATACTCTTTATCCCTTCTTAAAATATCGCTTCCCCAAGGAGTTATAACTAGATTATCGGACATGGCCCGCAAAGACGGATATACGTACGCCATGAACACATACGGGAACTGTATGTTGACAATGTCATATCGTCTGCCTTTGTGAAACTTGGCGAAAAACCTGCATTGCCTGTGCTTTATTATGGCATATTTAAGCCAGCGCCATTTTATGTTGACAGGCGGAACATTGTACCACTCAACCTTGACGGATTTGTCCGTCAAAACACTCCTCATCTCATCGGCATTATCCGCAAGAAGAGTAATGTCCACCAGTGGATTGACGGCCTTCAAATGTTCGATGACACCTTTTACATGCCCTGAGTAACAATACAGTGCAATGACCAGTAAACTGTACTTTTTATTCTCCACTAATCCTAGGATAACTTATTAAGTGGCAAAACGACCACTCGCTTGGTTCTTAATACCATTGTGGCCCAAGTCAAACCAAGTCCGAAAGATGAACAAAGCAAGGTTAACGGCCTCGTTGATAATGTGTCCGATATACAATAAGTCATTAACATCGGAACCGATGCCCCCCCAAGGTTCCCGAATTCCTGCAAGTCGTAAGGAACCTTTTCGGCGGGCAGTTTAAGCTTTTTTACTATTCGATCAACAATGAGTTTATTCGCTTGATGAATCAGGAAGAAATCTACATCATCAACGGTCAAACTACACTTATCCATCATCTTCTTAATGCTGATAGGTGGCCTTGAGATAGCAAAAGAGAAAACATCCATTCCATTGATTAGTGTGTCTTTGGGCGCTCTGACAATGCCATTCCCGAAATCTTCTTCAACGAAAGAATCTGCCGTTATTGGATGGCGGAATCCACCATGAGGGGTAATAAGTGCTTCAAATCCAGATCCCAAAGTATTGAATTCAAGAAGGATATCATCCGCGGAGGGATCATATTCCAGAGCCATTGCTGTTCCACTGTCACCAAAAAGAGGAACGCGGCTTTTGTCCTTCATGGAGCCCATGCGAAGAGCCGTGTCACCAACCAGAAGAAGCGCCCGTTTTACACATCCCGAACTCAGAAGGTTTCCAGCAATATTGATAGCATACAGGCTACCGCAGCACCCCATAGGAACATCAAGGACAAAAGTGCTGGTGGAGAGGCCTAATCGATGTTGAAGAATTCCTGAAGTCGGCGGCGTCTTATAGTCTCCGGTTACCGATGCAAAGACAAGTACATCGATGCTCTCCCGCTCCCAGTTCAATGAATCGAGAAGTCTGACAGCGGAGTCAAAACACAAATCAGAGGTGCAGATAGTATCCGGCCCTATATACCTGTTTTTTATCCCGACCGTATTGTCAAATAGTTCGGCCTCTTCTTTTGTGAATATAGAAAAGTCAACTGTCTTGACAGCATGGTCAGGCACTGTCCCGGTCACTCCTCTTAGTGCCACATTTTTAATTTCCCAAAAAGCCATCAGAGTTCGATGTCGTATTTTGCCAGAATCCGCTTGGCGTTTTCATATGATGTGAAATCCAGGATGTCTTCTGCGTCCAGCATGATGTCAAACTCATCTTCCACGGAAGCGGAAAGGCTTAGCTGCCGGATGGAATCCCATTCCTCCACACTATCCTTGTTGAAATCGCTGTTCAGGGCTGATTCCTCAACCGAGAATATATCACAAAAGATCTTGTTGAGTTTCTCTAAATTAGTCACGGTAAAAATGCTTATTGATTAATTACTTTTCCAGTTTCGTTCCTCAGTATTTCATTAACCACCTGCACATCAATTCGCTGATGAAACAAATGGGTTTTTTCTTCAATGAATTGCGGGATTTTTTCAATTATCTGGGGGTTAGTCACTAGCACCACAAGCTTTTCATCGTCTCCCTTGCAATAACAGTCCGTTTTGAACTCGGCTTTGATTATCCGCTCCATTTCATCTAATCCGATACGTAAACCATAGATTTTTAGAAAACGTTTTAAGCGCCCAATGATATAATAACAGCCATCAGAATCCCGTCTGGCCAAGTCACCGGTATGCATGATGCCGTTGTTCTCATCTCCTTTTATCAAATCCTCCCGACAGGCAGCATATCCCAGGGTCACATTCTCACCTCGATAAACCATTTCCCCTTGAGCTTCTCCTTCAAAAGTCTCATTCCCGTTATCGTCAAGAATGGAAAGTTGACCACCGGGTTCTGCAATTCCAATGCTACAAACCTTCTCCAATGCTTTTTCCGGAGGTAAAAAGGACATACGGGCGGTACACTCTGACTGTCCATAAGTTGCAATAAACTGTTTCCCTTTCTCGTGCGCATATTGCGCCAGGGAATTCCACGTGGCCTCCGTCAATTTCCCTCCTCCTTGGGTGATTACTTTCAGGTTGGGCAGATCCATGCGAGTAAAGCGCATCTTGGTAAGAATCTCATAACTGTAGGGTACACCTGTAAAGCTGGTTGCCTCTTTCAACATGTCCCAGAAGCCCCTGTCCAGTAAAGATCTGTTACTTAGAAGAAGCGTAGAACCGGCCAGCAAGTGAGATGTAATCACGGAAAGGCCCATGGTGTAGTGCATCGGCAAAATAGCTATCGCCTTTTCATTTCCATCCAACTTGAACAGTCTCCGCACATTATCCGCATTGGCTTCAATATTCCGATAACTGTGGCGTACCAGTTTAGGACTGCCCGTAGAACCGCTGGTTGGTAATAGCAAAGACAATTCTTTGTGCATTGGGGTGGGAATATTCCCTGTTTTTACCAGGCTGTACTCCCATGCGGAGAACACGATTTCTTTGCCGATCTTCTCTGCCTTTGTCTCCGGCATCCATAAGTATTCGGGTTTGTAAAGGTGATAGAGGTGGTTGTATAGCCCTTCTTCCGTGGATGCGCTGATGATTAACGGCACGATACGATTGCTCAGGGCGGCAGTATATCCAAGCAGAGAACCGATACGGTTTTCCGACAGAATAAAAATGAGCGAGCGTTGTGGAAGATACTGGGTGAATGTCTGCGCGAAATCGCAGATGTCCCCGTATGTCAGAACACGTTCACTATCATCAATAACAGCGATTCGTTGCCGTTCTTTTCTATCTAAATCTAAAAACACAGTCTTTTCTTAAATTGTCGCACAACCATCCACCCCCAGAATTTGCCCACTGATATAGTTTGCCCGATCAGATGCGAGGAAAGAAACTGCATTTGCTATATCCTGGGGCGTTCCGAGGCGGCCAAGTGCAATCCGTCCTATCCTCTCGTCGATTTTGTCTCCTGTTGCCTCATAGAGTTCCTCAAAGCGCTCGGTCTTGATAATTCCGGGGGCGACGGCATTTACACGGATATTCATTGGAGCAAGTTCTTTTGCTGCAGACTTTGTAATGGAGATGACAGCGCCTTTGGATGCGGAGTACGCCACTTGTCCAGGAGATCCGACCACGCCAGTAATGGAGGCCATATTGACGAAACAGCCGCCACCATTACGAGTCATCAAGCGGGATGCAATCTGAATCATGTCTATTACGGCAAACACGTTCACTGAATACATCTTCTCCAGCAGCGGTTTGGTAACCATCCCGAGCTTCTGATTCTGGATGATAGCGGCATTATTCACTACTATGTCAATCCGTCCTTCAGTCTTATAGATGCTCATTAAACCGGCTTTAAGAGCGGAACTATCCGTTACATCAAAACAAACGGGTTTAGTACCTGAGACATCTGGCTCCGTCAAGTCATTAACATAAACAATAGCACCATCAGAGACAAACTGCTCGGCAATCACTCGGCCAATTCCCCGGGCGGCTCCGGTAATTAAGGCCACTTTGTTTTCCAAAAGTTTCATTTTCGTAAGCTAACTCAAAGTCATCCCCCCATCAATTTTCAAGGCTGTTCCCGTCACAAAGGAGGCGGCATCGGATAACAGATATACAATGCCGTTTGCAATATCCTCCGGTTTCGCAAAGCGGCGGAGAGGGTAGTTTTGTTTTTCCCGTTCTTTTTCTTCATCGGTGAATGAACCGATAAGAGGAGTCTCTACCATTCCTGGATTCACACTGTTTGCGCGAATTCCTTTAGGCCCGAATTCCAGTGCCACGGTACGCATAAAGGCGTCAATCCCGCATTTGGTGGTAGCATAGATGGCATTACCGGGCGAAACGCGGTAGATACCGGCAGCAGATGCCGTGAATACGATCGATCCGCCTTTCGAGATCTTTTTTTTCTTCAGCAATGTACGAGTCAGAAGGATTGGAGCGTTCAGATTGATCTTTTGAATCCTAACCAATTCCTCTTCCGTGATGAATTGGGTAAGGGTGAGTTTCATAACTCCTGCATTGCAGACCAACCCATCAAGTTGAGGGCAGAATTGAACAAGAGCGTCAATTTCTTCCTGGCAAGTTAAATCTGCCACAAAGAACAGATTCTCTCCACCACTATCAGGAGAAGGCAATGAAGAGACGATCTCTTGTAATGCGTCCTCACGAATGTCTGTCAAAACAACTCGTGCACCCATTGCGACACATATTCTTGCCGTAGCGCTCCCTATGCCTCCAGCTCCACCGGTAATAAGGATTGTTTTCCCTTGCAGAGAAAACAAGTTCATCATGGCCTTGTCTGACATAGCTATCTCAATGTTAATCCGCCATCAATCTTCAAGGCAGTTCCTGTTATCCAGGAAGATGCATCAGAAAGCAGATAAATGGTTGCATAGGCGATATCTTCGGGTCGACCATAGCGGCCAAGCGGATAATTCTCCTTATCCTTCTCGTGTTGTTCAGCAGTTACTTGCCCACGATTGATAAGCGGAGTTTCCACCATGCCTGGATTGACGCTGTTACACCGGATGCCCTTTGGGGCAAGTTCCAAAGCCGCCGTACGCATATATCCATCCAAGCCACACTTGGATGTCGCATAGATGGCATTGCCGACAGATGCCACAAAAACGCCACCGGCAGATGCTGTGAAAACGATGGAGCCGCCTTTGGCAATTTTCTTCCGTTTGACAAGATACTTCGTCAAGAGAATCGGAGCGACAAGATTAACCCGATGAATTCTTTCCAGATCATCTGTTCCAATGAACTGAAGGGGCACAAGTTTCGTAATCCCTGCATTGTTGGAACAACCATCTATGACAGGAATGTCTTTTACCAAGGTGTCGATAGCTTCTTCATCGCAAAGGTTGACGACATAGGGCAAGTGGGAGGCCTCAGGATTCGCCAGCAGTGTCATCGTCTCAGCAAGCGCTTCACCATTGATGTCGACAAGAATGACACGAGCATCCATCCGGGAGCACTCCACTGCCGTAGCCCGACCAATCCCCGAGCCTGCACCGGTCACCAAAATCGTTTTTCCGGCTAGAGAATACGGATTATTCATTGTCTTATACTTCTACTAGTTTTGAAATTATGATTCCATCTGTCACGAAATGAACTGCACCCCATGACAAACCGACACCAAAACCACATGCAATCCAGTCGGTCTTTTTGTTTTCCACTTTTCCTTTCAGTTGTGTGACAATAGTAAGTGGAATGGATGCCGAGGCAGTATTTCCAAAGTCCTGCAAGCAGTAGGGGACTTTCTCTGGGGGTAGCTTGAGTTTTGTCCGGATTTTCTCGTTCATCAACAGATTCGCCTGATGGAAAATATAGTAATCGCATTCCAGATAGTCAAAGCCGAAGTATTCAGCAAGGCGCTTCACGGATTTCGGCCCCCAAGTGATTCCGAAAGAGAATACATCCATTCCTTTCATCCGGGACTGAAGACGATTCAGTCTATGTCCCTCCACGTCCTCGTATTCGAAGGACCTTTCACTGAATTGATTTCGAGCACCGCCATCGGGAATGATGAGCGCATCAAAGCTACTTCCATCTGTGCCAAAATAGAATTGTATCGGAACTGCACCTTTTTGATACTCGACAGCGGTTACTGAACCGGCATGTCCGAAGAGAGGGTCCACATAGTTGATGCGGCGTTTTGCATCACCGGCCATCAACAATGCTTTTTTGATCATGCCGCATGACAAAAGGGAGACTACAGAACTTAATCCATAAACCCAACCGGAACAGCCAAGCGCCAGATCTGCGGTATAACACTCTTTGGATAGGCCCAGTCGGTCTTGAAGGATACACGCTGTGGCTGGAAGAATATAATCAGCGTGTTGTGATACAAATACAATCGCCTCGATCTCGGACTTGTCCCACCCCAAATCTGCAATTAACCTCTCTGCAGCTTCATAACATAGATCACCGGCCGTGAACTGTTCCGATACTCTGTGGTTACGAACGCCGGTTGTGTTTATAAAGGAAGCGGCGGAATACTGATCAGAATCTACCACCTCATTTGTCAACACGGTCTTCGGAACACCGGTAGAGAAGCCTGCAATCCGAACATTATTGAAACTCAGATAGGCCATTACATTTTGCTCTTTACTGTATTGTACAGGTCCTCGATAGTAACAGCATTCTTAATATCATCCCCTTTCAATGTAACATCATACTCTTCATCTACCATAGCGATGAGGGACAAGGCAATCAAGGATGAATATTCGTCAAGGTCATGAAAAACAGTTTCTGCCTTAAATACGCTTGCGTCTGTTTCATCAAACTGATCAGCAAAATTCTGGATAAATTCTTTTAGTTCCATTTTTTAGTAAGTGTTAAATGATTCTAAATTATTCAGTGGATATTTGCCACTTTCATATACTCGCTCCATTCGCCCATATCGGTCCATGCCTGCTCGCTGACAGGGAAGCACCCGATGCGTCCTCCGCGTTTTTGGATTATCTCCATTAAGTGGGTGATATGGAAAAACTCGTTTTCGGGGATTTCGTCGATACAATCCGGATTAAGAATGTAAACGCCCGAATTAATCTGATACGTGATTTCAGGCTTTTCTTGCAACCCTGTCATAAGGCCGTCCTTCCCCGTTTCGATTACGCCATAAGGAATCTTAAAGCTTTTGACCGCGGCTACAACCGTTAGATCATTCTTGTTGGCGATGTGATAGTCATACACATCCCGATAATCTTGGTCGATGATAATGTCGCAGTTGCTGACGAAGAAAGGCGTGTCGATTCTCCCCTTCAGCAGGGAGACACTTCCGATAGTACCAAGCGGCTTAGGTTCTTCAAAGAACTCAATGTCGTAATGATGCTCCAGTTGCTCGACGTAGAACCGTATCATGTCAGATTTATAATTGATGGACATATAGAACTTACGGCACCCAACAGCCTCAAAACGATCCAGGATCTCCTCGAGAATGGTCTTCTTGCCGATAGGAATCAATGGCTTAGGAAGAACGTTAGTGAGTGGTTTCAAACGCGTGCCCTTTCCTCCAGCCATAATGACTACAGGAATATTGATAGTCTTTCTATTGTTCTCACGTGATTCCTCAAACAGATCTTCCCAGAAGATGACCTTGACCAGTTTTCCACCGTCGTCAAGGATGGGCATCATCTCCGCCCTAACCTCCATCATCCAGGCTTTGATGCTTTCATCTCCATCTGATAAGTGGGCATACTTTTTCTTGGCATTGTCGACAAGGGCGCCAATAGTAGTATCAAACGGCAGGTTCGCAATGATAGCTCTTTGCAGATCTCCGTTGGTTATCAATCCCAAGAAATGATCCTCATCAAAGACCAATAGGGATTTTGAGCGACAGTCATCCATCGTCTTCATGGTTTGGATGATGGTCTTGTGCGCGTCAACAATTCTAGCCTTTACGCGTTCTGGAAAAGTAATCATTACAGAGCGATTTTTAGGATGGCAGGATTACCGGAATAGATTCCTTTCACATTGATGTTTTTTCTTACAAGCGAGCCTGCACCGACAATGATGTTGTCGCCGACAGTAATCCCGTTTACCAAAACTGACTGACTGCCGATGAAGCAATTGTCTCCTATTATGCAGTTGCCGTTCACAATGGCACCCGTCGAAATATGGCATTGGTTACCAATGACGCTGTCGTGTGATATTTCGGCAAAGGTATTCAGAATAACATTATCACCTATCTTGACACCTGGGTTCACGACGGCATGGTGCATAACCACCGTTCCTTCGCCAATGGTTGCATACTTGGAAACGTATGCCGAGGGAGCAATGATGGTAGCTAGTTTTCCACCTGCAGCTTTAACGCGATTAAACAATCTGATGCGCGTAGAAGGATTCTTGATAAAACCTACGGAGATGATAAACTCGGCCTTGTCTACATAAGCAGGAATGTCGTCGTCTGTCCCGATTACCTTGGTGGAGAGGATTCCTTTCCCAATATCCTCCGGCATATCAAGTACGCCGAGAATGTTATAACCGGCATTTTCGGCTACATCAATCAACGATTTGCAGTGGCCACCACCGCCTATCAATATTAATTGTTTGTTCATAGTCATACAAGTCTAACGCTGCTTGGAATATTCACCACCCTGTCAGCTAACCAAATTGTATTTTTCAGTCCGTCATTCTCGCAATGCTCGAACATTGGTAGGCGATTCATCAGCTCCCAGATGGGACGGGTCATCACGCCATTATCATTGGTTTCTTGCAGGAATGCCAGTTGCGCGTGACGGTCTTTTAGGATAATTGCATTGAGCCAGTAATTCGAAAAGCAATTATCTGGCTCTGCAAAGAACTCTATTCCGTCGAAATCCTTAAAAAACTCTGAATACGCAGCTGCAGTGGTGCGCTTGTCAGCGATGAAATCATCCAAATGCTCAAGTTGGGCACATCCCAAGGCGGCGTTGATATTCGGCATTCTATAGTTGTAACCAATATGGTCGTGCCTGAATTCCCAGCGATGCGGGACTTTTGCCTGAGTCGTGAGATGCTTTGCCAATGCTCCCAGTTCTTCGTCCTTAAAGAGAAGCATGCCTCCGCCTCCAGTGGTAATGGTCTTATTGCCGTTAAAACTCAAAGCACCGACCTTGCCGAATAGTCCCGTATGGATTCCCTTATAGCGGCTTCCTATGCTTTCTGCGGCATCTTCCACCAATTCGATATGGAACTCGCCGCAGATTGTAGCAATCTCCTCGATGCGGACAGGATGACCGAATGTGTGCATCGGAACGCAGGCCTTGATTCTTCTGCCTGTATTCTTGTTGTAGCATTGTCCGCTACGGATTATGGCATTCCTTGCCAGCCAATCTTTCAAGGCATCGGGCGATAGCCCCATCGTACTTCGGTCTACATCGATGAATACGGGGTATGCACCGATATAACTGATTGCGTTACAGGTGGCGATGAACGTAAGCGCTTGTGTCAATACTTCGTCATTTCTTTTCACACCGACCAACAATAAAGCCATATGCAAGGCGTTAGTTCCGCTGACGCAGACCACCGCTTTCTTGGCACCTGCATATCGGGCCATATCCTGCTCGAACCGATCGACGAATTGTCCCACACTGCTTACGAAGGTTGTGTCTATACATTCTTCGAGGTACCGTTTTTCGTTGCCGACGAAACGGGGGACAGAGAGAGGGATGAACTCCTTATCTCCGTACAAGGATTTAATATAATCAATGACTGGCTTGTACATGTTCTTTAAATAAAAGATTGCTTATTTTGTTCCATGCCCAAATCCTGATTTGGTCCAATAGGACCGAAACGAGAAAGGTTAGTATCAGGAACAAAAAGATCATACAGATGGCGACCACCCCCTGAAAACGGGATTCCAGGTTTACAACAATCTCTGTGAAATACTTCCGGATATCGACCTGCGAATGTAGAAGATAAACAGCAAAACTTGATGCACCGAACCAGTTGATGACTCGGTTCGGTTTCATTTTTAACTTGGAAAAGAATAACAGAAGAAACAGGGAGCCCAGAATCACCAGCGGGTTGCAATAGGCGAATACATAGCTATTCACGCAGTGCCCCGATTTCAAATAGACCAATGCAATGGCGGTATTCAAGATGGCTGTAACAAGGAATAGGAGCAGGTCGAAGTATTTGGGAAGTCGGAACGGGTTAGGCGTTTCCTTACATGTTTCTCTCCTGGCATATTGAGCCAGTAAATACAGTCCGATGAACGACAAAGGGCCATACCCATACACAAAGAAACGAGACCCTCCCCCAATCCAACCATAAGTGGATTGGAACAAGAAAAACGCAATCAAGAAGTTCCGGAGTTGCTTGTCTGAGGCCTGATCTACAAAAGCGTTCAAAACCGGTGCAATGATCAATAGGACCGCGTAGGCCTTGATGAACCAATCCCATTTTGTGAGGGAGAAGCAAGCCAATATCCCTTCCCAGGAAAGAACTGCCCCTCCCAGTAGCAGGCACACAAGATATCCGCCTATCCAGAAACACAGGATTTGGAAGACGAACTTGAGAACACGCTTGGCATTCGTATTGATTCGGAACCATCCCGAGATTAAAATAAAAATATTAACGGACACGATTCCAAGCGACTCTGTCAAGTATCGGAAAATGGTGGCAATAGGAGCCGCGGTTAACTCGGGTTCCATGGGCGTGGGGAGACTGACGAAATTGGCATGGATAATCAGGACCATGAACATGGCCAAATTTCGCAGCAACTCGAAATTGGACTCCCTTACTGCCATAACTACATTTTTTGATCCAGGTTTTTCCCTTTCTCTTCATGCTCAAAGTTAGGGAGAAACTCTTTGATATACACCACGACGTCTTCCTTTGTGAACTCCTCTTGGAAAAGAGTTTCCAGTTTGTCGAAGAAAGCATTCACTTCATCCATCGGTCTCCGTGTGGTCTCTTCGATTACGCCAAGAGCCAGAAAGCGATTCAGGTCAATGAGTTCGCCGGGGATGTAAAACTCCTCATAAGACTTTTCACCCGTCGTGTCGCTTTTGAAATAGACGACGGGATAGGTGTCTGAATCGTAAGGCATCTGCCGGGCATATCTTTTTGCTTCTTCGTCGCTGGTGCAGTTTTTCTTCTTCAGTCCCTCCGCATGAAGAAAATCATCACAAATGCTGTTAAAAGTAAGCATCTGATCCGCTCCCAATTTCGGGAAGAATACTTCGCCTCCTCTGCCTAAGATGCAGGCAAGCATACAAATCTGGCCGCTTTCTTCAGGAGAAACGAAATAGCGTTTAACATCGTTGGGGGCGGCCAAGGGTTGTTTTTTCTGAATACGGTGAAGCCATCCGTCTGGCAAAGAGCCATTGCTGAATGCTACGTTGGCGAACCTAGCGGCAGTTACCTTAAACCGGTCGTTATAAGCCATCACCAAGTCTTCCATAATGCGTTTGCTGGCGCCCATGATATTGGCAGGGTTGGCGGCCTTGTCGGTACTGACGCAAAAGAAATGATGGGGAGGGAATTCGCATAGAAGATCCATCAGTTTCTTCGCTTTGATAACGTTGTTTTCGATCAGTGCCTGTACGGAATACTTATCCTTCTCACTCCGAACATGCTTGTGGGCGGAGAAGTTTGCCACGATGTCGAATCCTTTTTCTTCTCGGAAAATGCGGGCGAAAATGGGGTCGGCAAAATTCAGCGTATATGAACGGTAGTCATCGGGGACAAATAATCCGTCCGTCGATCTCAAATCCCGAGTCAGCTCAACTAAACCGTTCTCGTTTAGATCAATAACAACCAGTTTCCCCGGTCGGAAACGTAAGATGGCTTTAATAAAGGAAGAACCGATGCTGCCCGCACCGCCTATGACGCAGACAGACTTGCCTTCGATTTCCTTAGAAAGGGTGGCAGCATTGTTCCGGATGTCTTCATTAAACATGCTGACATCCCGGTGAGTAACATACTTTGATATGAATTCATCTAATTGGAACATATCGTTACTTGCTGATTTTAATGTGATTTAGAAATCGATTTTTTTTGCAGGATTGCCGAAAACGGTATCCCCACTCTTCACTTTCTTTATGACGACGGACCCCGCCCCGACCATGCAGTTGTCGCCGACCTTGATATGAGGCAGGATTATGGCGCTTGTTTGAAGGGTTGTCAAATCTCCTAATGAAGAGAATCCTCCCATGAAAACCCGGCATCCAAGGTGGCAATAGTCCCCGATTTGAACATCGTGACCAATGACGGAGTAGGGCTGAAAGGTAACAAAATTCTCAATTTGAATATCACAGGAAATTCTCACGGAACTACCGACGATGCACCCGACACCCAATTTCGTGTTTCTTTGAATGGAAGCGGAAGTGTGAATCAGATTGATAAACTCTCCTCCCTTTTTAAGGATGATCTCCGCATAATGTTTTTTCCACTTTGGGTCACCCAAAGCGCAGACAAAGACATCATTCGGTTCGATTACATATTCTTCGACACTTCCGAGAATCCTTGGATAGCCAGGTAATCCATCCAAGGCCGTATCCTTATCATCTAAGAATCCCTTGACTGAAAAGTCCGTTTCGTAGCCGAAACAATCGGGGAGCATGTTGAATACCTCGCGTCCCCATCCTCGGGCGCCGATAATGATTAGGTTTTTCATTTTATCGCTTCTTTTCTATGACGGTCTCAAGCACGAGGTCCAAATCGTCTTGGCATAACATATGATGCATCGGAAGGCAAATCACGCTTTCCGCCATCTTATGTGCTTGAGGAAGGTTCTCTTTTGAGGCACTGGGCAATCCGCGATAGGTGCTGAATGTACTAATTAGCGGGTAAAAATACCTTCTTCCCAGTACACCCTTCTCTTTCATCAAATAGTACAGTTCATCCCGGGTCATGCCGAATCTATCCGCATCGACAAAGATAGGGAAATAGGAATAATTGTGACGGACTCCCGGCATGTCGTAAAAGAAAGAGATTCCTTCGACTTTTTCCAGCGCCTTTCTATATTGGATGGCAACTTGATGACGGGCTTCGATGGCGGCATCGACTTGTTTGAGATTAATAAGGCCATAAGCCGACCGGATTTCATCCATCTTGCTATTGATTCCAGGCCCGACCACCTCGACTTCATTGGCAAAACCAAAATTCTTCAAATAGTCGATCCGTTTTTTCGTTTCCGCATCATGCGTGACCATGGCTCCTCCTTCAACGGTATTGAATACCTTTGTAGCATGGAAACTAAGTGTTGAAAGGTCACCGGCATTGAGAATGCTCTCGCCGTTCACCTCGACTCCAAAAGCGTGAGCCGCGTCATAGATGACTTTCAGCCCGTATTTATCGGCAATCTCCTGAATTCGTTTTGTATCGCAGGGCTTACCATACACATGCACCGGCATAATAGCCGTTGTCTTGGGAGTAATGGCTGCTTCAATCCGGTCTGGATCGATGTTTCCTGTCGTAGGGTCGATGTCTACGAACACCGGCCGGCAGCCATTCCACCAAATGGAGTGTGTGGTTGCGACGAAACTGTATGGCGTTGTAATGACTTCGCCTGTAATACGTAAAGCCTGAAGAGCTGTAAGCAAAGGCAGGGTCCCGTTTGTGAACAGGCTGATGTACGGAACTTTAAGATACTCGCAAAGAGCCGCTTCCAGTTTTCTGTGGAAAGACCCGTTATTTGTAATCCACTTACTGTCCCAAATTTCTTGGAGCAGTTTGTTAAATTCGCCGAGGTCGGGAAGGAGAGGCGATGTGACGGTAATAGCCATTTTATTTCCAGTAAGCGTGAGAAGAATGCACGGAATACCGCTTTTCCGGCGGCGGAGGCGTCATGTAGTTCGGGCCGAAGGTCTCGGTCAATGCTTTGTCGGAATCCGCCGGGCAGCGGAACTGCCGGTCCTCGAAAGGCATCAAAGTGAAGGGCTCCAGGGCCTCTTTCGGGACGAAAACCCGATACTTCCAGTCCACCAGGGAGGAAGCGTATGCGCAGGAATCGTAGTCGTTCGACGCGATATACTTGTCCTCGGCCTGCAGGATCCGCTGCAGGGACACGAACGGATGCACGATCTTTCCCAACAGTGCCATGCAACTCTTCTTGAATCCGGTCTTGCGGCCGATCTTGAACTTGCGGGTGAACCGCTGGTTCGCGGCCATGGACCGGTAAAAGGAGACCTTCTTCATCATCTTGATACCCTCCTCCGGGGAGTGGATGCCATCCAGGATGAAGATGTCCACGAACACGCCCCAGTTGCCGTCACCGCCGTCTTCCTGGACGATGGTGCGGATGTCGTGGACCTTCGGGAAGTCGAGGGGATAATCATTGTCGGTCCAGGCTGACAGGACCTTGTAGTAGGGATGGTCGTATTCCCGGCAGAAGCGCTCGTAGTCCGGGCGGGGCATCCAGATGTCGATGTCGTCGTCCCAGGGAATGAACCCCTTGTGCCGGACGGCGCCGAGCAGTGAACCGTAAGCCAGATAATACCGCAGTCCCTTCTCGTCACAGAAGCGCTGCATGTCCTCCAGGATGTCCATCATGTGGACACGGAATTCGGCGGGGGATATCTCTTTCATTTCTTGTATTTTTTCTTGTCGATGGGGTACCGGAGCACCATCTTGATCCGCTTCATCAGCGGAAGCCGCTCCAGCATCGTCATCTGGGAATCCCAGAACTGCTGGCAGAAGGCCTCGTCGAAGAACGGGCTCCGGCGATAGACGGTCCACCAGATGTCCATGTTCATACAGGCTCCCTTCCAGGGCTTTGTGCCATTATAGTGCACAATGCCATGGCCAAGGGCATCATTCAAGGCTTCAGCCCCATAGATGGCTTCCATGTCGGCGCGCCGGTTGACGATGAGCCCGTATAGCTGGACCGTCATGCAGAATACCGGCCCGAGGGGCAGGAACCGCTTGTTGCAGGCGATGTTGATGATGTCCATGTCCTGCTGGTTGTAGTTGTTCTTCCCGAGCTCCCGGAATCTGTCGATCATCCCGTCGCGGCGGATCAGCGCCGAATTGATGACGAGGTTGCCGGAATAATAGTAGTTGTCCTTCCAGTCGATCCCGAGTCCGGCGATGTACTCCCGCATGGACGGCCGCAGCCGGGAACAGTTGTCCACGCCCGCGAAATAGTTCTCGCCAAGGTCCAGGTCATAATACTTGGACAAATCTTCCCGGATGATCACGTCCACGTCCGAATAGAGCAGTTTGTCGTATTCGGGGATGATTTCGGGGGAGAGGAGGCGGTAGTAAGCCGTTTCGGGGATGCCCCGGATCTCGTATGCGCCCACGAATTCGCCCGAAATCTCCCGGATGGTCAGACGGAAGTTGGAGAAACGTTCCTTGAGCACATTCAGGGACGAGAAATCGCATCCGGGTCCGTGCAGGATGAAGATGTCATAGAACGTTTCCGGCTCCGCGCTTTCCAGCAGGGAGGTAAGGCAGACCCCCGCGGGCATCACGAGGCTCTGGTCGAAGGTAAAGAGGATGGGGACGGTCTTCACTTCAGGACAATGTCGTAGGTGTTGTAGGGAACCGCCGCCATCTTGAACTTGTAAGGCTCGTCACCGCGGCTCAGGTCCAGGTGCTCCGTCACGCCTTCCGCCATGTAATGCTGGAGGATTTCGGCGAGAAGGACGCAGCCAGGGGTATAGTAGTTGTATTTCTCGTTGATGGCCAGGCGGGGATAGGAGCAGACCTTCTTGTCGTGGGTCAGGAATCCGCAGGCGAAGGAGATCATGTCGTCTCCATTCCAAAGGACATATGTTCGTGCATTCGGCAGTTCCGGAATGGAGAGGGAATCGTGCTTGTGGTAGAACCAATGCTTCTTGAAGGTCAGGTAGTGCACATATTTGGCGGTCTGCACGAGGATTCCCCCCTTGGTCTGGTCGGAGAAGACCCCTCTCTTGTACTTGTTGTGGAAACGGGCATAGTACGTCTTCATCAGCAAGGCCCATACGTCCTTCGGCATGGGCCGGTCGCCGCCGTACACTTCCAGCCGGTGCTCGATCCCGTCGCGGTCCATCCTGCGGAAGGCCCGGGTCAGGTTGTGGCGGGAATAGCCCGACAGGGATGCCAGATACTCGTTCCAGTCCTTGGGAACGGGAATGTCGGCATAGACGACGGGTTGTGCCGAGACAATCCGCTCCTGAGGGGCGTTCAGATACAGGGGAGACTGTTCCCAAAGGCGGAACAGTTTCATCGGACCGGGGAAGGAGTCATAGAAGAAGCGGATGCATTCCAACTTGTCCTCCTCGGAGATGCCGTCCTTGTACAGGGCATCGGCGATGTCGCAGCCGCCGATGTCACCCAGCATCTTGTAGTGTGCGTCCTTTCCTTTGACGTACACGAGCGGTACGATCATCAGGATTTCGCCGACCGCTTTGTCCTTGATGCAGGCGATCCGGACGGAATGGCCGGATTTCCGGTTCTCTTCCCGGACGATATACTGCATATAGTCGTAGTACATGAAAGGGGAAACCATCTGGGTCTCCATCGCTTTCCAAGTACTCTCAAGACTCTCGAAGGGAATGATTTCTAATACTTTATCCATTGGGGAAACTATATTTCAATAAAGGAATCGTAGGCGTGGTGGGAGACCCGTTTCTCCTCCGGGGGAAGCTGCATGTAGTTCCCGTAGAGCTGGGTCAGGTAGGTGTCGAAGTGCTTCAGGGCCGGATACTCCCGTCCTTCGAAGGGGAGGGCTCCGATTTCATCATACACTTCCCTGGTGAAGAAAGTCCGCGTCTGCTCGGCGGCAAAATAGACCCCCACGGTTCCGGACCCGTCATAAGGAAGAGCCTTCTGTCCCTCGACAAGTTTCTTTTTCAAGGACTTGAAGGAACCGGGATGGAAATAGCGGAGCCGCTTCAGGATGTATTTGAGCATCAGCGGGAAACGTCCCGCGTGGACCGACTTGTAATAGGGACAGATCTGGAAGAGTTTCTCCCGGATCCGGTTCAGGGAAGCATAGTGCGCTTCCAACCCTTCTGAAGGAGCGCCGTCCACAGGGAAAACATCCACGTTCACGCCCCACAGTTCCCGGCCGAAGTTCTTGTCGACCATCACGGTTTCCTCCTTGCACACCTTTACAAAGGTCTCGACGCAGTCGTCCCTTTCTGCCAGGTCTACCAGGTAGAGCCCTTCGGCGCGGAACTCCTTCCGGAGACGGTCGTAATCAGGCCGCGGCATCATCAGGTCGATGTCGTCGTCCCAAGGGATGAATCCCTGGTGCCGGACGGCACCGATGAGGGTCCCGTAGGCGAGGGAATAGCGGAGACCGTGTTCCTGGCAGAACCGGTCAATCCCGTCCAGGATTTCCAGCTGGATGCGCTTGCATCCGTCCATGTCCAGCAGCCGGCGTCCCATCACTTCGTCTTTGAATACTCCCGTAGAAGGGTGGAGGAAATGCCCTCGGTCCGTGGTAACCGGACCACCTCTTTTCCGTTCTTCCGGCACCATTCGATGGCACGCTGGAAACCGGCGTGGTTCTGGTCTTGTCCCAGGACGAGGACGTCGAATTCAAAATTCCGGATATCCGTATCAACGTCGCGGTAGAGAGCGACCTCGTCGACATACCGGATGGTGCTGACCATGTACAGCCGCTCTTCAGTGGTGTAGATCACCCGCGTGTCCGGCTTGTACTTGAGGATTACTTCGCCGTCCTGGACCGCTGCAATGAGCTTGTCGCCATATTCCTTCGCCCGTTTGAAGAGCAGGATATGGCCGATGTGCAGCATGTCGTAGACGCCGAAGGTGAGGACGGTTTTGCCTTGATTTGTCATCGTTCGTTATTTCTTGAATTGGATGGGGAATTCACGGGACCAGCGGGCGCTCTTCTTGAACAGCGCGATGAACCGCATCACCAGCACGTCCAGCGAGTATAGGAACTTGCCGGAGCGGTAGTTCCTGAGCTTGACGAAGAACTTGTCATACGGTTTGTCCTGGTATCCGCCGCCTCTCTTGAACCGGAAGTAATCCAGCATCACGCGCTCCGGAAACAACTCCTTGAACGCGATTTCGCGCTCCTGGTCGCAAAGGTCCCGATTCTTGGAACTCAGGCCGTTGCAGTCGAATTCGGCGATGACGTTGTCGACGGTCCGGTAGGAGCAGTTGTCCAGGATCAGCGCTTCCACGAAGAATTTCCAATCAGAGATAATCCGCATTCTCTCGTCATAGGGATGCTTGACCAGCAGTTCCTTGCGGATGAAGGCGGCATTATGGGGAATGCTGTGATCGTAGAGCGAAAGCAGCGTAATCGGGGTCCGCGCCGCCATCTTCTTGCCCGTTTCCAGCATGATGGTCTTGCCCATGATGATATCCTCCCCATGGAGCTCGTCGATAACGTCTTTGATGGCGTCGGCCCCATGGAGGGAGTCACCGGAGTTCAGGAAGAGGAGATAGTCGCCGGTGGCCATCCGGACTCCCATGTTCATCTTCTGGTAGATGGGCTTGACGGGTTCGCTGACCCATCTGTCGATTCGGCCGTCATACTCGGATTCGAGCATTTCCTTGCTCCCGTCCGGGGCACCGCCGTCCACGACGATATATTCGAACTGGTCCCGGGCGGTCTGGCCGAGGACATTCTCCAGCGTCATCCGCAGCCCTTCCCGGTTGTTCCAGTTGATAGTGATGATCGAAAGTTTCATTTGAAAAGTCGTTTGATGCGCTCGAACAGGCCGTCCCCCAGCCAGATCCTGAGATAATGCTTGACCTGGATGGGGATATATTCGCGCAGGTTACGCGCGCGTACGCGAGAAGCCCAGACAAAGGAGTCGGGACGGTAGGCCTCGCTCACCTCCGGCAGGACCAGTGTATGCGGGTCCGACGCGGCGAGGGGAGTGAGGATGGACTGGTCGTGCCGATGGCCGGCAAAGCCGGGATACTGGTCAGCCAATTCCTCCGGAGTCGGGTCCATGACCAGGTCCGGCCGGCTGAATATCAGGTCGTTCCAGATTTTCAGCACGCGATTTTCCCGGCCCTTCATGAACAGGATGCCGCCCATGATCTGACAGAGTTCTCCCGCGTCCGGCATCTGGAAGTACTCCCGCACGAAATCCAGCGTCTTTTTCTTCGTCCAGTGCTTGATCCGGGCCGATCCGGCGCCCCACTTGGCCCATTGCGGCTGGTTTTCAGCGTATTGGAAGCAAATGGTGTCATACGTCTCCATCTGCTTTAAGAATTCGCCCCATTCGGGGCTTTTCCGGAGGGTGCAGCCCGCGTCTACATACACGACGATGGTGCCTTCGGGATACTCCTGCAACGTCTTCTGGATCAGCGCCGGTTTCCAGCACCAGTAGCCCGCCCCGCGCGCGCACGAAAAAAGGACGGAGTCCTTCGCGTACGCGGGCACGTCCGCGGGCGCGTATAAAAAAACCTCGTCGAAAATGCCCAGCTTACGCGCCTGCCGGCCAATCCGCTTGAGCGAATAGGCCATGGCCTCGTTGGCGTAGGATATGAAGATGACTTTGCTCATCGGGTCTTCCACTTATACCTCCCGAAAGCTGCGGCCGCGGCGAGGAGCGAAGTGAGCGTGAAAAGAAGGGCTCCCTTGTCCATCCCGGCCAGCAGGATCAGAAGTGCTGCGAAGATCATATGTACGAGGTAGATGGTTTCGCTACCATCCCGGAAAGCCCGGGAAAGCCGGTCGGAAATGCCGGAAAGCGGCAGTTCCTTTGCCAGCAGGAACAAACCGGCTGCGGCGATGGGCAGGGCGAAGGGCGTGAAATGATACGCTACCAGGCCTGCGATGAAAAGAAGGACTCCGCCCCAAAGGGGCAGCCTTGATTGATAATGCCGGAGCATCCCGCCCAGAACGACGTAGAATGGTCCTGTGAATGCTAAATTGCGGGAATCCCGGAACAGCTTGACAAACAGGGAATTGTCGCCTATGTAATGCGGCAGGGCCGCCAGGACGATTCCCAGGAGGAGCATCCCCCATATCGGAAACTTCAGGGCTCGCAGGATGTAGATCAGCACCCCGCTCCAGATCATCGCCAATAAATACCAGAGCGGCCAGCTCATGAAGTTCTCGCCCACGAACAGCAGATTCCTTCCAAAGAGCATTAGGCTCTGTTTCAGGCTCAGTCCGTCCTGGATGAATCCGTAGACCGTGAAAGGCAGGTAGATGGCGGTCCAGATGAGGTACAACTTCAGGATTTTCAGCGTCCAGGTGCGGATGGCGGAAAGGTCTTCCGTCCGGTCTCCCTTCATCTTCCCGAACAGGAAAAAACCTGAAACGATGAAGAAATAGGGGACTGCGACCTCCCGGATACCCAGTAGCGGCCAGGTCGTCGTGTGGATGGACACGACCACGAAGGCCATCAGGATTTTCACGAGGTCGATCCCTTTCAGCCGCGTCATTTGCTCCATTCAGGCGGTTTTACTCCCCGGAAACGGAGATAAAGGCGATAGTAGGTTTTGGGGAAGATGGCCTTGAAATAGCCGGTGGCCAGGATCAGGGGATAGCGCAACGGGAAACAGCGGCGGCTGAACAAAAGTGCATTATGCAGGTTCAGTCCGCGAGGATTATCCATCTCTTTCAGACGTTCGCGAAGAGGCATCTCGAACAGTTTCTTCCGTCCGCCATCCTTGGGGTGATCTTTCTCACAAACCGCGGAATAGTGGGGGAGGACCAGCACTGGGAAACCTGCTTTGTGGGCCAGGTAGGTGTAATCGTGGTCCGTGCCGCCATGGATGTATTTGTCGCAGAAAACGCCTTGTTTTTCAACGACTTCCGCGGCGACATAGGTGATATTCCCGTGTCCGGCTTCGCAAGGTTGGATGGTCTCGTCCGGCGGCAGCATCTTGTCCTTCAGGGTAAACTTGTTCGTATAGATAAAGCCCCCATAGGTAAAGTCGCCCGTCACTGCATCCTGCGTAGAACCTACATAGATGCCCCGTTTCCTGTAGTATTCCTGACAGTATTGGTCCGTTTCCAGCAAGTCCGGCCAGAAGGCTGGCAACACGGAAACGTCGTCGTTCAGCCACAGGTATCCGTCCCAGCTGCCTTCTGCAAGCGCCGCCTTCCAGGAATTGATCATCCCGCCGTTCCAGAACAAGTTGCCGTCTCCGGGAAGGACTTGTACCCCAAACGGGTATTCCGTTTCCCGGATGGCTTCGGCCGTTCCGTCGGTACAGCCGTCATCGGTCAGGAAAACCTTGATCGTGAACCGGTCCCGGAAGGGGGAGACGGTCTCCTTCAAGGAGTTCAGGCACCGCAGGGTCTTGGCCTTGCGGTTGTGGACGGTCATCAGGATGGCGATACGCTGCATAAAACCCTATTAAAAAGGTCTTGCCCAATAATCAGCTTATCAGACAAGACCTTGATAATCAGATGGGTGTACCGATGCCTATCTTATTTGAGGCGGAACTCGATACGACGGTTCTGGTGACGCAGTTCCGGCGTGGAGTTGTCGGTCTTCGGACGGGACTTGCCGTAGCCGATGGAGCTGAGGCCGCACTTGACACCCTGGTCCTTCAGGTAGTTGACGACGGTGTTCGCACGGTTCTCGGAGAGCTTCTGGTTGTAAGTCTCGGTACCCACGCTGTCGGTGTGGCCTTCCACGACGATGTTGGCCTCCGGATACTTCTTGAGGATGTCGGCGACCCGGTTCAGCACAGGGATAGCCTCGGCGGTGAGGTCGTACTTGTCGAAGTCGAAGAGGACGACGTCGCTCAGGATCTTGTTGATTTCGTCGAGATCCTTCTCGATGTACACGGTGTCGACGCGGACTTCGGTGACGGTGACGGTGTCGTGCTTGATGACCTCGTAAGGCTCGCGGATGATGATCGGCTCAACCGGCTTGCGCTTGCTGCCCAGGTTGATGGCGACGCCCAGGGTACCGGACATGGTGCTGGCGAGACCGCCTGCGCCTTCAGCGAAGAGATTGCGGGAATGGGCCAGTAACTTGACATCCGGGACGATGGCGATGCGCTTGGTGATCTGGATCGGAGCCATGATACCGATACCACCGCCGATACCGCCCTTGTCGATCTTCGCATAACCGACGTGGAGATAAGGAACGAACCAGTCGCGGACGCTGAAGAGAAGGTCGGCGTGACCGTAGTGGAACGGATCCTCACCGTACTCGACGTAGGTGTTGGAGGTGTAGAAACCCTGGTAACCGACGCGGACACCGGCGAACTCGTTCAGCCATTTTCCGACATACACGTCCATGGCGGTGCCGGCTCCCTTATGGGAGTTGGTGCGGTCGAAATAGTTCAGACCGTCGCGGGAGAAGTTCATTCCACCGCCGATACCGCCGAACCAATAGTTGTTGCCGTCGCTCTGGGCGAGGGCGTTGATGCTGGTCGCAAGGGCGATACCCAGCGCAACGATTGTTTTAATTTTCATAGGATATCTGATGTTTTTGTTTGTCTTTTAGAAACGGTAGAGGACACCTACGCGGAGCGGAAGACGGAGGTCGAACGGGAAACCCGCGATACCTTTTCCGTTACCGGTGGCGGCGTTGTCCTCCTCGTAGGGCTGGAGGCCGTTGAAGCGGTCGGTATAAGCCTCGAGGCTCAGGTCGGCGAACAGGCCCAGGCCGAAGCTGAAGTCGTATTCGCAGATGGCGCCGAAGCGGAACGCGAAAGCGTTGTTTTTCTCATAGACGTGCTGCCAGGGGTGGAATTTCTCCTCCTTCTGCCAGGCGACGGTGCGCTGGGAACCGTAACCCTCGGGCTTGGTGAAGCCGAAGGAGTGGCCCATGCCGATACCACCGTAGATCTTCGGGGCAAAGGCTCTCTCCACCGCGTTGAGGCCGTTGAAGTCAATCGTCAGGTCCACAAATCCGGTGATGCTCTTGAAGTCGTACGGATAGAAACCGTGGGCGGAAGTGTTGACGGTGTTGCAGGCACCCCGGTTCAGGCCGTAGCCGACGGAAGCGCGGACACCGAAGGTCTCGTTGAAATTGTAACCTACGGACAAACCAGCGTCATAGGAGAACAGTTTGTTGCCGTGGTTGTTGTACCGGTAGGAGAAGGAGTTCTCATTGGACTGGTACATCGGGCCGCCCTGGACGGATACGTACCACCGGCCGGCCGGATTGTACGTGCCGGCTTCCTGGGCGCACAGCAGACTCGCCCCGAGAATCAGGGCTGCGGAAATAGTGATTAACTTTCGCATAGGATATTAAATATTTAGATAACTCGTTGGGATTGAGGCCTTTAACGGCTTCGCCCTTGCCCACCTTGACAGGCAGGCACAGAGAAATTAGGAAATGGAGGACCATTTCATACTGCAAAGGTAGGACTAATATTCTGAAAAACCAAATTTTCCCAGGAAGAGATGCCTTTCCCCAAAAATAGCACAAAAAGGGGCGCAACACTGTGCACCCCTTTTCGTGTAAGTATGGAGAGTTACTCCCAGGTGATGTCAATCTCGGTGATGTACATGGCGCCGGAAGCGCTGCGGAAGCCGATATACTTGTAACCTTCCTCGAAGGTCAGCTCCATCACGTCCTCCTTGTCGTCCGGATAATAAGTGAGTTTTCCAATGAGCTTTCCTTGCGTCTCCTCGGAATACAGATCGGACGCGCTCTCGTAGGGCTTGTCGCTTCCGTAGATTTGCAAGGTGCGGCCCCTGGCCGTGTCCAGGTTCCAGGTCACGACGACCTTGGAGGCTTTCCCGCCGGAGGTGGTGGTGACTATTCCGGAATTGCTGTTGTCCGTACGCATCTGGATGGAGGATTTCCCTCCTGCGCTGTTGCCTGCGTATACTGCACCGCTGGTTCCGACCTTTCCGGACCAGTTGGTGTAGACCGTGCCGCTGACGCCCGTAAACGCCCGGTCAAGGACGTCCACGATGCCCGAGCCCTCGGCCCGGACGGTGATCGAGTAGGATGCGGAGCCCGGGAGGTAGGCGGCACTGCCCACAAACGTGGCGGTGATGACGGTCTTTCCTTCCTTCTCGCCAATGAGAACCTCGCCCGTAGTCTCATCCACCAGGGCGACTTCCTCGTTGGAGGAGGAATAGGTGACGCTCAGATTGTGGGGATTGATCAGCTTGGGGGCATTGAATTCCCCGTTGGGCTCGACGACATAGGCATTGTCACCTTCAAAAGAGAGTTCGGGATTGAGTCTTTCCGACGGCTTGACCGGGGCGTCGCCGGTATAGACGGCAACCTCGTCCAGGAAGAAGCGGGAGCCGGTGAACGTCAGGACGACCTCGCCCTTGGCGTCGGAAATTTTCACAAAGTAGTCGTTCCACGAAGCATTGCTCACGGTGACGCTGGTATCTCCGGAAATGGTCGCTCCCGAAGCGGTGACCGTAAACTTGTTGGTGCCGGAGCCCCAGCCGGCAGCCTTGAAGGAAAGCTTGGCCTTCCCGTTCACGGCTATGGTCCGGGTCGTCATCCAACCGTCCGCGCTGCTGCTGCCGACCTTCGCGCAGCGATAGGCGGCGTTGGCGCTCTTGTAGGTCCACCCGCTTTCGTCGAAAACGACCGACTTCAGGTCGAAATTGCCGATCGAACCGCTCCACTGGCCATCATTGCCACCCGTGCAACCATCCTTGTCGAACTCGTCGAACGACTCGTAGAAGAACGTCTCGGGCTCGATGGACGCGTCGGACACCGTGATGGTGTACGAGGCGGAACCGGCTTTGTAGGCCTCATTGCCCTCGAAGGAGGCGGTGATGGTCACGACACCCTCGTCGCCCATGAGCACGACCTCGCCGGTCTTCTCGTTGACCAGGGCGACCTCCTCGTTGCTGGAGGAATAAGTCACGTCGAGGCCATAAGGGTTCACCAGCGTCGGGGCATTGAAATTGTCGCTGACGTCGGCGGTGAACTCGGTGACCTCGTAGGCAAGGCCCGGATCCAGCTTGAGGATGTGGACGCTGAAGTTCTTGACCTCCCACGTGGCAGCCTTGGCGTCGGTGGAGGTGTACTTGAACGCCACCTTCACCTTTTTGCCCACATAGTCCTTCAGGGAGATGTCACCGGAATTGACGAAAGTCCAGTTCGTTCCGCTGGCGTAGGTGGGGATGGTCAGTTGCGCCCATCCGGCGCCTTCGCCGTCGCTCTTCGCCCAGAGAGTCAACTCTTCGGCGGGCACCACGGCATAACGGTGGACGTGGTCGAAGCTGACCGCGGCCGCAGTGACCTCGGAAAGGTCGACCCAAGGGGAGACAAGCCAGGATTCCGTCGCATAGTAGGTGGGATCCACGAAGGCCGAGGCCTTGGCGCCAAAGGTGGCGTCAAAAGTCCAGACCGCGTTCAAGCCATCGGGAAGGACCACGTTGTCGACCGTGAAGTCGCCCTTGCTGGTAAGAGCCGCGTCATAAGGGAATCCGACGACCACTTCCTCGACACCCTCCGAACGCTCGGCCTTGGCCAGGTCGACATTGAAGGTGCGGGAATGGGAACGGGCGAACTCTCTCTCCGGGATTTCCTTCAGATAGGTGGCCACGTCGGTGGTGACGGTGAGGATGCCCTCGAAAGTGCCGGGCAGGACGACCATCTTGATGGGTTCGGCATCCTTCTTGGCAGCAGGAATCGCCGCGTCCTGGTCCACCCGGACGGTGGTTTCCTCTTCATCCATTAAAAGCTCGAGCGTACCTTCGTCCGCGGCGTCGACAGCGGTCAGGTCGATATAGCCCACGCCGGCGATCGGCTTGGAGGCCTCGAACTTGACGGACTTGACGGTCTCTCCCCGGAACGCTTCGTCGGAGGAGAAGACCTTGAAGTTGACGAGGGACCCGAGGTTCAGGAACTTGATGGCGCCGTTGCCGGTCTGAGCCTTGGGGTCGATCTCCGCCTCCACCTTGAACGGGACGCCGGCGAGCGGCATCGCCGAAACGGTGGAACCGCTCTGGACACCGCTCAAAGTGATCTTAGCCATCTCGACATCGTCATTGGCCTTGTCATAGGGAGCGTAGGCGTAAGCCATGGTCCCGGCGGGAATGGCGCTGTTGCTGTAGAGAATGGCCATCTTCGGAGTCGTGGAGATGTCGATCTTGGCATAACTGTTCCTTTCGCCGATGAATACGCCGACCTGGTCGCCGGCTACCCATTCGACGCTGCTGTCGCCGATGACGGCCTTGGTGTCGTCTTCGACAAGCGCAAAAGAGTACTTGTAAGGACCCTCCTGGGCATGCTCCTCACCCACGTTCTTCTGGCATCCGACCACGGTCAGCGCCGCGGCGGCGAGGATGAGGAAGGATTCAATCGTCTTGAAAGTCTTTTTCATAGCGCAAGGACAATTAGAGGAGGTCCTCGTCACCGTCGTCGGTGATGATCTCGGTGTTGTTGTCCTTGTCGAAGGACCCCAGGAAACGCTTCTCGAATCCGACCTCGATAAGCTCGGCCTCGGGAGCCGAATAGATGGTTTTCTTGACCATATTCATAGTCGTATTTATATTGATTACCAACTGTTTCCGTGATTTTCAAATACTTAATTGAGGGAGACCCGAAGGCCTCCCTCAATCCATCAAATTCGGCTAGAAGTATGTAACCTCGACGGAAGAAACTCGGGGGTAATTAGTAGTCGTCCAACTAGTATTGTGACTGTTGCTGATTGTCACGGCACCGGAGGACTCACCAGTCCAAGTTCCGATTCCATGGGTTTGGTCTATCCTATAGATGCCCGTGTTAACTGTCGCGCCACTATCATATCCGGCATAGGTCGGATTTGTGTAAGTCACCTTGATTCCGGTGATAATCATTCCATTATTCGGTGTAATGGTGATCGTCCCATCATTATTACTACGGCCAACAGTAATATATGCATTGTCACCACTTCCTGACTTGGAAGATTGCGTGAAACGAATGCTGACATAACCATCCGGAGAATTGCTCACGTTGCTTGTATACCGGTTATTCCCGCTGCTCGGGAATGTGATCGCGCTTGCCTTGAACGTATAAGGCGACTGCGTAGGAACACCCTGCGTGATAACCACGGACTTGGCCTGCGTCGCATCACCGGCGGGAACCACGGTTACAGTATATGTCTTGACTGCTGTGCCGTTATTCTCGTCAAAGTCGACCGTAAGCGTATGCGAGCCCGTTCCGGGAACCGAAGTCGCACCTGCGGCCCTTGTTACGACCAGGCCGGCGCCATTGTCAACGCTGGCGACCCACTCCAAATTGTCTTCTGCGACGATTTCAACCTCGACAGAGGTGACATCATAGGCAACGTGGGTCGCGGAAGCGGACACATTGAAGGAACGGGCCATCTGGACAACCGTCACGACATAGTCCTTGCCTCCGCTTGTGATTGTCGCGGTGTAGGTGTTGTCGGTGCCGAAGCTCTGGTTCTCCGGGAAGGACATCGTAATCGTGGCGTCTCCGGTACCAGAGGTCTGTGAGAGAGTTACGGCCGAACTGCCGCCCGCAGCCGTCCAGGTTGTGGTTGTGGGCTCGGTCTGGATCTTGATGGTGACGGAAGTCTCATTGAAAGCGACCGTCGAATTGGACACCGACACGTCAATCGCATCGTTGAACAGGACGACGCTATCCATGTTGAAATACTCGTTGTCCACGTAGACCGTCGTCTTGCTGGCTGACTTGATGGTCACGAACTCGGTCGTGAAATCAATGATCCCGTCTGTCTCCTCACCGGCTTCCAGGGCGTCTACCCAGGCATCCCGCATCGGCTCATATTCGCTCCAGTTCACCGTACGGATGAAAGCGTAGGAGTTGGCGTCTGCCGGATTATAGATGCTGGGACCGGTCTTGACCGGAACGGCGATCGTTTTCTTGGGGTTGGACCCATCGTAACCCGTCGGATTCAGGGTGCGGTTGGTATCCTCGATATAAAACTCCAGCGGGAACATGGATGCCTGAAGGGTGTCGGTAAGGGCGATATGAAGGACAGTCGTCTCTTCGGTGCCTTCTGCAAGTTTCCGCGGCTCTAGACTGAGATGCATATCCATCTTCTTCATCACCTTCAAGGTGATGTCACGGTACAGGGTGGATTTGTCCTCGCCCGTCTTTCCATTGTTTGCAGACACCTCCAGGACAGACTCGAGATCATCAGATTCGCTCTGGCCATTCAGCGTGACGGTATAGAAATATTTGCCCGTTCTGGTGCTTTTCGTCTCATCCTGGGTGATGGTCGCGTTGGCAAGGGCGGTGCCGATTTCCTTGACTCTCACATCGATGCTGGAGTTGTCCACGTCTGCATTCCCGTCATTATCCTCATCCACGGACAAATCCGGGATGTAATAGACCCAGAAGGACTTCTGGCCACCGGAGGTGAAGGTCTTCTCCACGTATTCCACGAAGAGACGGGAGAAGCCGTCTGAAACGTCCGTCAAAGTCTTGGTTTCCGCCGACATGGACACGTTGCCACCGCTGTTGCGGAGAGCGGCGTCTTCAGGAGTGGTTGCACCCCGGTTGCCCACCTTGTGAATCTTGATTTGATACTTGTAATTGCGATACAGCGGGAAGTAGCCGCCAAGCGCCTCGTCCATCAAGTCCACTCGGTAGTAGGTATATTCATCCTCGTCGCCATACTGCGCCTTCATCATGATGTAGGTCGGATTGGTCTTGTTCGGGTCCAACCTTTCATACGTGAAGAGAGGGGTCGAAGTGGACGTGGTGATCGCGCTGCCGGCCGGGATGGTCGTATTCAGGTCCGAACGGACCATATAGCCGTTGTAGGTGGCATGGACGTTCTCAATGTTTCCATCCGTGTCGCGAATCGGAATCGGCTGGCCGTTGTCGTCCAGGACCGGTTTGCCATTCTCATCAAGCTCGATGTCGCAGTTGACCATCTTGCCGGTCTTGACGTCATAGACATAATCCTTGTAGTCGTCGACGAACAAACCATCCGCCATGGGAGCGAAAGAACCGTACGTGGGATCGTTGACAAGCGTCCAAGTGACATTCCGGATGCCGGCGCCTTCTTCGACACGAAGCGTAATCTCAGCAAAGTTGCGGACAAGGACAAGGTCCTTGAAGAGGGCCGCCGTCTCGTTGCTCGGGACATAGTTGCCGTCTTCGTCGGTCACCATGATGCCGTCGTCGCTCAAATCGGCCAAGATGCCATCTTCCAGGACGACACGGGCCCAATAGCCGCCCACGTTGTCCGTGGTGTACATCTGGGACATGATGCTGAACTCGTCCTCGTCGGCCCAACGAATGGTCTCGGGACCGTTGGCGACGATATGGACGTGCGCCTCGCCCTCATACACCGGAAGCAGGACCTTGAAATAGTAGAGCTCGTTGTTGGTGGTGGCGTAATGGTCGGTGGGCTCATAATGGACATTCCCGCCCTCTTCGATCCGATCCATCGGCTGGGCCAGTTCATAGGCCTGCGTATAGCCGGAGGTGCCGAATACGGCCACGCGAATGGACTCGATGATGGGCTGCTCGCCCCGCTTGTTGGCGTTCGTCCCCACGGTATTGGAGCGGGTGTTCGCCATGAGTTCCACAGGGAGTCTCACCGACATGGTCACCGCGACCTTGGGGCCATCGTCCTGCATCGGATTCTCCAACAACCGGTCGGTCTCCTTGGTGCAGGCGACCGCACCCAAGAGAACAATACTTAATATGGTAAAATATTTCTTCATAATTCACGCAGTATTTGATCGTTAGTCCTGGTAGTCGCCCCAAACGTTGTAGGTGGTACCTCCGTCATTCGTGCAGGCGTCGCTCTTTTCTTCGCCCCAGAACCAGACATCATAGACGCAGCGTACGGCGGCGGTGGTGTTCGTGCCACCATTATGCCAACCATCCTCATAATTGTAATACCTGCCGCTTGACGCCCAATAACTGTAGTTGAACAAAGACGGGATCATCTCCTTGTTGGACAGTTCCACGCAGAATTCAATCTCCGCCTCCGTAGGAACTCTCCATCGTCCGGCCGGATAACCATTCTCCTGGTAAGCGGCGCATCGGTTGGTCGCTTGATTGAAGGTGGGGACATTCTGCCTGATCTGGCCATAGGACGAGGCGATCTTGAAGGAAGGGGCGATCGTCTTGGAGGCGTCTGTCCGGGTCTTCCGATAGTTCTCCACGCCCAGTACGGAGATGCCGGCCGGCGTGTCCCGAGGATCGCCGATGACCCAAGGCTGTGAGAAACCAGACAGCGTGGAAACGTAGACGGTGTAGTTGTTCGGGTTGCTGTTGGCACCGCCGGGCAGGCCATTGGCGCCCTGCGCCTGGATGCTTCCCAAGTTGCCGCCGCTGTTGTCTGTGGCCTGTACGTATTGGTTAGAACTATTGGCGTCATTCGTCTGGCCGTTGACAAAGACCTTACCAATGTGCGCATCCTTGGTCGCATACAGTGCCGGATACTGCGTAATGGTGACGGTCCGGTCGAAGCTGTGGTCCGGCTCGCCTTTCAGATGCAAGGTGACCGTGAAGGTCATCGGCGCCACGTCAAACTTGCTGGCGGAGAAGTTGTTGTTCATCTGATGGTTGATGACCAGATACTGGCTTTCGACAGTGACCCATTCGGACAGGGGATTGGCGGGATCGGCCGCATCCGGGGTGTTCGCATTATAGCCGGTTCCATAAGTAAAGTCGCCATTATCATCGACTCCGGTAATGAACTGCTTGACTGTTCCGGCGAAGAAATCTTCCTGCTCGATCTTCAGGTCGTAAATCTCCACCTCGCCGGAGGAGACATACAGGATTTCGACCAGGCTGGTGTACATGTCGTATTCGTCCTTCGGAATGTCCAGGGAGATGTAACGGCCCATGCCGACATTGGAGGACACCTCGTTGTCGTGCGACCAGTCCTTGACGATGTACTTTTCACCGGTGATGTTGACTTCCTTGTCGGAGCCGACGATGTCCACATAGACTTCGAATTCGTAGATCTTGTTGGGCTCGTTGATGGTCTCGCGCGGAAGGACGATCTTGTAATAGACTTCCTTCATCTTGGTCGCTTCGGCGGAATAGACATCATTGCCGGTATCCGGGTCCTTGCCCAGATAGTTGTAACCAATCCAAGGCAGGACGAGCTTGAGGTAAGGCTGGCTGTCGTCACCCTCTTTCAAGCTGATCGGATAGGTGTAGTAGTGGGCCTGCTTCCGCGTTGCCACAACCTCGCCATCCTCATCCTTGATGTCGACCATTGTCGTGATATCGTTCATATAGTCGTAGGCGTACTCGAAGATGTCACGGGATCCGTCGCCGACGGTTCCGTTGTGGACATTGGGCTTCGTGGTGACCGCCCAGGAATCCGTGGTAACCAGAGTGCGAGTGAGAGGCCCGCCCAGCGTGGCATGCTCGACGCCGTTGGAAAGGTAGACACGCGTCTCTTCATCTTCGTCCATCGGAATCCACTTGACTTTCGGGTCGCCGTCCTTGTCGTATTCAATGACTTGCGGAGCGTAGTCGAATACCGCGGTCACCTTGGAGGCGAGGCGCTCGAGGTCGATCGTCGCTTCGATGGCGTACTTGCCGGACTTCTGAAACTCGACCACTTTCTTGCCGACCATGACGAAGAAGAGATTGGCGTTGTCGGGATTCATCACGCGCGGCCAGCGAAGTTCGAAACCGTCGCCGCCGTCCTCGAAGAAGGACTGACCCACTTCCAGCGCCTGCAGTTCGGCCCAGGTGAGGTCGTCGGCAATCGTCGTCGCGGGTTCCGCAACCGCCGATCCGTAATAGTCGACGAAGTTGGCGACGGCGAAGATCACCGCCTTGGAGGCCCCGTTCGGGAAAATCTGGTTGAGGGCGCCCGTCGTGATGTCGCCCGTGGTGTATTCCATGCCAAGGCCGTCATCTTCGGGAATGATCACACCCCGGTATGCGGCCACGGCGTTGTCGGCCACGACCCCTTCATCGTCGCAAGGGAAGATGAAATAGTCGATCCGCTTGATCAGGTTTTCGTTGTTCACGCCCGGCACCTCGTCGCCCGCGGCACGCGTAGGCATTTCACCGCAGGTAAAGGTGATCGAGATGCCCTCCGAAGAAACCTCGTTCTCGTTTTCGAACAGATTCTTCTGGCAGGAGGCGACGGCCAGCAGGGCCGCAACACCTAAAATATAATAGATTGTCTTTTTCATACTTCTCAACGATTATCTTGCAGGGATAATGGCAGCGTAGTTCGCGCGGACTTCAGAGTAGGCGCTGACCCACTCGTCGCTTCCATCCGGCTTGAACCAGATGTCGACCTGGGCCCTGTACTCCGGGTTGGACGTGGCGGCCTCGACAGCAGCGGACGCCCGCACCTGGAAGTAGATGGTGGAGTGGTCTTCCGGGATGGTGCCGACATATTCGCCACGCTTAGTATCGGAATCACCCCGGACAAAGCCGATCGGCTTTCCGGTCTCCGTATCGACGGTCGCATCGTAAACCCAGATTTCGTACGCAGTCAGGTCGACGGTAGTCTGGCCATAGGCGGGGATGAGCCCGATCTTGTACTGACCGCTCAGCGGATAGTTCACAGTGAAATAGGCCTGAGCGGGATAGAACCCGTCGTACTGTTCCCAGCTCTCGGTTTCGTTGACCACTTTCTTCACCCAAGGCTCATAGAACATCATCACCGTACGGCCGCCGTTGTTCACGGTATTCACCGTGGATTCGGCATTTTCCGTCAGCTTCAGTTTGGTGTTCATCCAGTTCACGTTGGACATGTTGATGGAACCGTCCTCGGTATTGATCGAACCCGCCTCGCCGGCAATCCAAGGCATGACCTTGAATGTCAGCTTGACGCCGGTCGGAAGGATCCGGAGGGTATAGCTGTACTTTTTGCCGGCCTCCCAAGTATCGGTGGGAAGCGTGACGTGCTTCACGAAGTTGTCGTCATTCATCGTGTAGTCGATGTCGACAACGATGGCGTTGCCTTCCAGGGACTGGGGCCAGACGACGCAGAAGTTCTTGGCCTGGGTCTTGGCTTGGCCGAAGACGTCGATCATCTCGTTCTCGCCAAGGGCGATCGCCGAACTGAACGCCGTGGCGCCATAGTTCCCGCTCGTGGAGACGCTGCCGTATTGGACAGCCACATCGCTGCCGGAGTAATTCACCGTGGCGCTTCCGCTGTTGCGGATGTCGTCGGTGCCGACGGAGGCGACGCTCACATCATTGGTCGTCTCGTTCAAGACGGTGATGCTCACCGCGGCGAACAGGTGGTGGAAATCCAGCATGACCGAATCCTTGGCAGTCTTGGTCGCCTTCCAGTCCGCAGCGGTGGTGGTGAAGATATCCGAATAGAGCAGGTCGACCTGGTCGGCCTCGGCCGTCGTGAGGGTCTTGCTCACGGCCAGGAGGTTGTCCGCGTAAGCGCCGGCGCCATCGGTAAAGCCGAAGAACTTGTGCTCGCCGTCCGCCCACTTGTAGGTGGCGGGGGTTCCGTAGGTCCAGCCGTCGGTCTCGTTGTAGACGATCGTGTTGTTGATGTACTCGGTCTCATTCAGGATGTCGTAGACCTTGAAAGTCTGGGACTGAAGGCCGTCCGCATCCTCGATGAGGGCGCGGGTTGCGACACGTGCGGGGGCGAAGCGGATGTTGCCGTCACCCTCGAAGGTCATGTTGTCGGTCTTGTTGCAGGCGGTAAGGCCCAGCAGCAGGACGATGGCGGAATATGTTAATGCTTTCTTCATAATCTAGTCCCTCCTATTCGACAATAAGGGTTGTATCGACCGGGTCACCCCACTCTTCGACATTCAGGATGTCCGTGGCGATGAAGATCTTCCAGGAGCTTCCGGGAGCCTTGAGGCCGTTGATGCGGATCTTCTTGCCGGCCTCGAACACGAACGGGGCACCGTTCTTCGTCAGGCTCACGACGCTGGTCTTGGTTCCGTCACCTTCCTTGGAGGTGATGCGGAGCTTCAGCGCGGCCGTGTTGGCCACCGGGAGAAGCAGCATCGTGAAGGTCGCGCCTTCGGTCTTCGTCACGGTCACGCCGTCGCCGGCGGAAAGGGTGACTGTCTTTGAGGCGGAATCCGTGGTCACGGCGGCGGAGGCAAGATTGCCCGCGGTCATTGTGAAGGGACCGGCAAGGTAGTCGTTGCTCGTTGCGTCGGCGACCAGCTGGACCTCGGTAATCTCGATGTCGTCATCCAGGCTGGAGAGGTTGAACTCGACGGCCGTCCACGCGGGTTTGAAGTGCAGCACCACCTGAGGCTTCGCGTCGCTCTCCTTGACACCGGTCGCCACAGCCGTCATGACGGCGGACTTGACGTCCGGGGTGTAGACGGTGTAGGTGATGGCGGCATCGCCTTCGCCCACGGTTTTGGTCGTGGAGGAAGAAGGCAGGGTCTGGGCGGCCTTGATGAAGTCGGCGCTCACCTGCGCGTACGTGGCGGTCTCCAGGCTGATGGGAGCCGTGGACGGATAGACGCTATAGAAAGAATAGGTCTCCTTGCCCGTCCAGCTGAGGCCGTTGGCGTTGGTGTTCACCAGGGCGGCGCTGGTCCCGTCTGCCTGCACGGAGACGGATTTCACGGTGTAGTCGGCCCAATGCAGGTTGGAGCCGTCTGCGGTCACGGCAGCCTCGGGGCTGATGATGCGGACGATGTCGCCCGTCTGCCAGTTGATGGCCGTGTAAAGCTTGTTGTCATTGGGGTTGGTGAAGTCGTCACCGTACTGCGCACGGGTCTGAGCCCCGTTGGAGACGGATCCGAAAGTGATTTCCCCTCCCTTGCCGGTGAGGCCGGTCTTGTTGCAACCACCCAGAAGTACGAGCGCTCCAAGGAGGCTGGCGATGAGAATCGTTTGTTTCTTCATGGTCTTGTCCTCCTTTTTTACTCCCACTCCCAGCTGTTGTTCCAGTCGAAGTCTTCGCTGGCAGCGTCGACTTCCGTGACTTCCTGGCCGTCCGAGACGATCAGCAGCGAGTCATCCACGATGGATCCCTCCAGGAAGTCGCGTTCCAGAAGGACGCT
>JAEEGL011982386.1_pt1 | contig 61204 bp, 54 predicted proteins | sample 9134231 | NCBI WGS metagenome assembly JAEEGL01 (sample SAMN16246548, study PRJNA631951) | gut metagenome | biome: gut microbiome; feature: rumen; material: fiber-attached | host: Bos | place: Iran: Karaj | collected 2018-10
GAATGCGGGACACGAATTCCCAATCATTAAATCGCCGGGCGGTAAATTTGAGATGTTTAAAGACAAACACGGCTTTGTCATAGGCGGAATGGAAGACATATTATACAAACAATACGAAGTTAAACTTGAAAAAGGTTCCATGCTGTTTATATACACAGACGGTGTTGCTGAAGCAGCAAATTCAAATCAGGAATTGTTCGGAACAGACAGACTCATTGAAGTTCTGAACGGCAGCGATAGTGAAACTCCGGAGCAAGTTCTTAATGCAGTTACTGACGGCCTGAATGAATTTGTAAAGGATGCGCCGCAGTTTGACGATATAACAATGCTCTGTTTGAAATATAACGGCGAAAAATAATATATTGCCGCCTCATTCAAATAATCGATGAGGCGGTATTTTACTAGTGGGGGGAGTTATGAATACCATTCCTATTACAAAAGAAACCTGTAACGCTTCGGTTCCGAAAGAACTGGAAGTACAGAACATCAGATTTATAAACATAAAAGAGAGTCCGTTCAGAATTCACGGACTGATTTGGGATGATGAAAATGGTTTCATCAGAATGCCACAGAATATTGCTGCCACAGACAAATTGGAGAATCTCAATCAGATGGGCACGGGCGGAAGGGTTACATTCAGAACAAATTCCAGGTACATAGCAATAAAAGTTCTGTATAACAAAAGCTGCTGGTTTGCTGAAGGGATGTCATCAGTGGGAGCATGCGGTTTTGATCTGTATGAGAAGACAGAAAAGGGTAAATACATCTTCCTGAAGTCGTTTTTGCCTATCAACCGCAATACCGAAGGATATTGTACTACAGTTGATTTGTTCAAATCCAAAGAGAGAAATCTCGTTATTAATTTCCCTGTATTTGCCGGTGTTATGGATATGTACATAGGCATAGACGAAAAGGGAACATTGCAGGAAGGCGCTCGCTATACTCATGAAACACCTGTTGTGTTTTATGGGTCATCCATTACACACGGGGCATTTGCCAGCAGACCCGGTATTACATATCCGTCAATGCTATCAATGAAATACGATTTCGAATATACAAATCTTGGATATTCAGGCGCATGCCGTGGACAGAAAGAAATCGTAGAATACATTTCAACTCTTGACATGAGTGTTTTTGTTCTGGATTACGACCACAATGCACCATCAGTGGAACATCTTGAAAAAACCCATTATTATGTGTATGAAACCATAAGAAATGCTCATCCGGATATACCGATTATAATGGCATCAAGACCCACCTATGACAGGGGAGAGTTCAATGAAAAAAAGCGCAGGAACATTATTTGTGCTTCGTATGAAAAAGCTCTCAGAAATGGTGATAATAAAGTGTATTTTGTGGACGGAAGAAAGAAATTCAAGAACTTTTACAGAAATGGCTATGTTGTCGATGGCACCCATCCGAACGATGTCGGATTTGATATAATGGCAAGGGCATTTTCCGAGTGCTTTGACGACATTTACAAACAATGACCAATACAAAAGTGTGCATATGCGAGGTCTAATATGAGATACGAAAAGATAATTGAATCGGCCGGTGAATATGATGTAGTCGTATGTGGAGGAGGATTTGCAGGATTTGGTGCTGCATGTGCTGCTGCTCGCGAAGGAGCAAATGTCATTCTCATCGAACGCGACGGATGTCTTGGTGGAACCGGTACAAAAGCGATGGTTAATCATATGCTTGGAGCTCGCAGATTTGAAGGAAACAGCATTTTTACATGTGTGGGAGGGCTGTTTTCGGAACTTGAAAACCGTCTTCTGGAAATAAACGGAGCCGTAGATGTTCATAGCGTCAACAGGGATCTTCCCGCTCAGGGCTGGTATCCTCTTCTCGGAGCAGGTCTCGTTTTTGACAATGAAAAAATGAAGCTTGTTCTTGAAGAAATGGCTTTGAAATACGGTGTTAAGCTTCTGTATATGACAGAAGTGGTTGATGCCTTGTGTAACGATAGACGAATTACAGATGTTGTGATTCACAACAAAAGCGGACTTGCCTCAGTATCCGGAAAATATTTTGTCGATGCCACAGGTGATGGTGACATATGCAGGATGTCAGGATGCTCTTTGATTAAAGGTGAAGAAGGAGGAGGAATGGCCGCAGCATCTCTTGAGATGCATGTTGACGGAGTAGATGCAGAAAAACTGACTGAATACATGAGCAAAACTCACGATGTTCGTTTCAGAAATCTGATACGTCCGCTAAAAGAAAAAGGAGTCTGGAATTTCCCGTATGAGATTTTCATTTCGGTTCAGATGACTCGTCCCGATGTTTTTATGATAAACACGATAAGGCAGGTAGGCATAGACGGAACTGATGCAGATTCCTTAACAAAAGGTATAATCGATGGGAGAAAAGAAAGCTTTGATCTGCTTGAGATTATGAGGAAGCATTTTCCGGGATTTGCAAATGCGGAGATTCGCCAGATTGCTCCTACAATAGGTATTCGCGAAACATATCGCTTGTCCGGAGAGTACGTGCTGACGACAGACGATCTCATAACCGGGAAAGATTTTGAAGACGGGATTGCATTGTCAGCATATCATTGGGACATGCCGGATCCTAAACGTCCAAGTGTTCAACCATTAAATGGTGTTGAAACTGCATCTCCTTATACACAGGTGCCTTACAGGTGTTTGCTGCCAAAAGAAGTTGACAATCTTATTGTCACAGGTCGTTGCATAAGTGCTGAACGTGAAGTATTGGGACCTGTACGTGTTATGGCTCCATGTCTGGCGATAGGAGAAGCTGCCGGTACATCAGCAGCATTGGTATTTCGAGATGGAATTGCATTCAAAAATGCAGATGTGGAAATAATACGCCGAAAGATAAAAGCTCATGGCGGAATAGTTGACAGAATTGATGTAAAAGAAGAAAAGTGATTGGTTCAAACGCTCAAGTCACGGGAGTTCTCGTCAATCATAAAAAACTATGCAAATAAATTCTATTGAAAAAGTGGCTGTTGCAACCTTATTCAGGAAGCAACAACCACTTTTTTTGCGAATGGTTATATATCTATTTATTGGTTTCGTTCTCATTTCTCATTGTCTGGATCAAATCAGATAAATAACCTTCCCTGACACCAGCACTACTTATGACAATCTTTTCTGCTCCTATGTATTTAATGATGCACTGCATCGCAGAAGCGCCTGCAATTATTGAGTCTTTTCTGTCAGGACAAGATTTTAAAATCAATTTATCGTGATTTTTCCCTGTGCTTAATGCTTTAGCAGCCCCAAGGTATTTTGCGCTTAATATGACTCTTGAATCAGTTGTTTTATCTTTGTCGTCATCAAGAAACAGAGCAGTCCTAGCTATGGCTCTACCAGTGCCTCCGATTATGTATATTGTATTTGCACTCTTTTTGAACTTGAAATTGTGATTAAGAACTGCATTTACATACTTGTTAAGTTTATCCAGTTCTTCCTTTGTTGGATAAAGTGGCACTTTAAAATACTTTTTTGAAAGGGCAAGTGAACCAATTGGAAGAGAAACAGAAGGACCATTCTTATTTCCAGTAAAGAGTGATAATTCTGTGCTTCCTCCGCCCATGTCTAATACGCAACTAGATGATACTTGAGAAGTCTCAAATCTTTCTCGTATTGCTGTTCTGTCAAGATTTGCTTCTCTTATTCCGGAAATGATTTCTATTTTGATTCCCAATTCGTTATATATTCTATCCAGAATCTCTTTTGAATTAGCAAGCCCTCTCAGGCTTGCGGTTGCAAAAGAAACAAACATGTCAACGGGAATGGAGTTTGAAATCGCCAAGAATTCTCTCAAAACAGTTAATAGTTTTCCATCGCCGTCTTTTGTAAGACAATTATTCTTTCTGTATCCTGCTAATCCCAGAATGCTTCTTGAGTTGTGAACGATAGTGAACTCGCCGGTTTGAATATTTACGTCATATATGTTCATTCTGACACTGTTTGCACCAATATCAGCGACAGCTATTTTTTTATACTCAAATTCTTCGTTAAAATTAAACATCTAATTCAAATCCGATGAATCTTGTGCCTTGTATGGTAATAAATCCTATGTCGCCCGGTTGAATGTATTGATAGCAATCTTCAGATATTTGATATTCTGCTTTGTCTTTTGTTTCATATTCAAATGTGGCATAGTACATAGGGATTTCTTTTTTTCGCGATAAGGCAAACTCATCCATTCTCTTGCTGTAAACTACTGCTTTTGCCCTGATTTTCGGCATCTTGGTATTCTTTTTTATGGCTTTGGTTGCTGTTATCATAGTTACGATGATTATGGCGAGTCCAATAGCAAAAAAGACCGAGAATATTGTAATTAAAACAGTATAGGTATCCATGCAAAAGAGCCCTTTCTTCAAATTCAAGGAAATTATACAGTAACGTTGCTTTTCTTGCAATAACTCTTTAATTAATAGTTGACGCACAGCTGAAAATGCTGTGCGTCATGATACTATCTGTTATATTTTTTGTTGAATTTCTTAATTCGTTCGGCTAGTTTTTTGTTTGTGTATCCAGAGTATCTTGCACCCCAGTTTCCGACGGAAGTGCCGGGTGAGTTAATCTTTCCCTCGACTCCGCAGCCAAGCCAGTCCGCAATCGGAATAACTGCATAGTCTGCTTTTGAAGAATAAACTGCTTTAATAAGAGAATTAACCGGTTGTTTTCTGTTCAACGGGATAAATTGACCGATTATATTTCTGTTTTCTTCTGATTGGACGTCCCAGAATGCTTTTGAAGTATCATTGTCATGTGTTGATGTGTAATAAAGTGTGTTGCTTGATATTACCTGCGGCAGGTGCATGTTGTCATCTTCGCCTGAAAATGCAAATTGAATAACTCTCATACATGGAAATCCTGTTTGTTTCATCAGCATGAGCACTTTTTCACTCATGATTCCAAGATCTTCAGCAACAAACTTTGTGTGCGGGAGACTCTTGTGAGCATTTTCAAATAGCTCTATGCCCGGACCATCTATCCATTTACCTATTTTTGCATCAACAGCATCATTTCTAACCGAATAATAGTTTGCGTAACCTATGAAATGATCGAGTCTGAGAATGTCAAACATTTTTGAGACGAATTTCATTCTTCTGATAACAAATTCAAATCCGTTATTTCTCATTGACTCCCAGTCATAAAGCGGATTGCCCCATTTCTGACCTGTTTCAGAGAAGTAGTCCGGAGGAACTGCAGCACAATACTCCTGTTGACCTTCTGAATTGAGTTGGAAAGCACTTCTGTTTGCCCATGCATCTGATGAGTCAGGAGCTACATAAATCGGAAGGTCTCCCATTATCACTATTTTTTTAGAATGAATATATTTCTTTAATGCATTCCACTGTTCAAAGAACAGGTATTGGCAATACAGATGATAATTGATATCGTTACCCAATTCTTTTTTTGCATTTTTTAATGCCGTTTCTTCTCTCAAGCGCAAATCTAAAGGAAAATTGTACCAAGGGGTTCCGTTATATTTGTCTTTCAATGCCATAAATACGGCATAATCATATATGTCCGGGTTATTTTTCCCGAAAGATTTCACTTTCTTTTCGATTTTTGAAAAAGAGTAGTTGAACGCTTTTCTCAGCATTTCTTTTCTGCTGAAATATATGTGTCCGTAATCTATTCTTTCGTCGTGCCTGATTTCAGGAAGATCAGCTTTTTTAAGATAGTGGTCTCTAACCAAAAAATCCGGATCTATAAAATAAGTGTTTCCGGCAAATGATGAAAGGCATTGATATGGAGAGTCACCATAACCTGTTGGACCCAATGGGAGCATCTGCCATATTTTTACATTTGCAGATATCAAAAAATCAGCAAACTTGTATGCTTCTTTGCCAAGTGTACCTATTCCATATCTTGATTTCAGAGAGAAAATAGGCATTAATATTCCGCTTTGTTTCATTTTCTAACCTCGAGTAAGTTTTTCTCTTGTAATTATACAATAACTCAAGAGTATTTTCTACAATATGTGTTCTGTTTGACAAATTCTTGTTCATGTAATAGAATACATCTCACAACAATTTCAGGAGTGTAAATATGGGAGTAACCGTATTGGAATTAATTCTTATATCCATAGGCGTTGCAGCAGACGCATTTGCGGTTGCTGTGTGCAAGGGTCTGTCTTCGGAAAAACCCAGCAAGGGACTTGTTTTCACAACAGGAGGATTTTTTGGGTTCTTTCAGGCAATGATGCCAGCAATTGGATTTTTGCTCGGATCAACTTTTGCAGGAATAATAGAAGCATACGATCACTGGGTAGCATTTGGTCTGTTGCTATTGGTCGGTGCCAATATGATAAGAGAAGCACTCTCGAAAAAAGAAGAGAAGTATACAAGCACATATAAGTTCGGTGAGATGACAATTCTGGCAATTGCAACTTCAATAGATGCTCTTGCTGTGGGAATTTCATTTGCGTGTCTTGAGTTTACCGTTTTGGGACTTGTAATTTCCGTTTTGGTTATAGGTGTAGTTACTTTTGCATTGTCATGTGTTGGAGTAGGCATCGGATCTTTAATTGGAAAGAAAGGCGGCAAAGTTGCCTCAATCATAGGAGGAGCGATACTGATTCTTATAGGCACAAAAATATTGCTGGAACATCTCAATATAATACATTTCTAGAAAAAAGAACCTGTAAACCGCAGATAATACGGAGTACAGGTTCAATTTTTTATCATGGACACTACAGAGTGATAAAAGTCTAAAGATACGAAATTCCTTTCGAGATGACTTAACAAATATTTTTCACATACTGAACAAAAATCTTTTATTGTTTCATCTTTTAGATTAAACGACATTATTCTTTCAGGTTTTGAATAAATCACAAATCTTATGGCTTCAAAAACGGACTTTGATATGGGGACAAGCACGTTATGTTTTCCGTAAATACCGGACATTTCATCTACTTTTTCTGTCTCGTATTCAAGTTGGCTGTTCTTGAAACAATCTTCGCAGTAGTAACAACCATCATCTATGTCAAACCACACGTTGTCAAAGCCGCTTTTTCCGCAAACCTTGCACCCGACCATATCAGGCATAAAGCCCAATATACTGGCGCACCTGAGTTCAAATACTGATTTGATTTGCCAAATTGGTTTTGTTGAGTCTGAAATACAAAATAGGGAGTTCAATACCAATTGAAGTAATTCTTGCTCAGGTTGTCCTTCGACTGCAACATCGCAGGCTACTTCAGAAATATATGAAGCCAATGCTGAACCATCAAGAGTTTTCCCGATTCCGAAAAAACTCTCGATAGGAGCACTTTCCCCTATATATGTCTTCCCGCGAGTTTCTCTGAATGTCAGTTCAGAATAGGTGTACAGCCTCGATGATGCAAAATTCTTGCTTTTCAAGTTTCTCGCACCATTAGAATATGCAGAAACAACACCTAAATCCTGAGTAAGTATAGTAAGCATTTTGTCGCTTTCTCCGACATTAACAGCTCGCAATACTATGCCTTTTGTCGACATCATTTCCTCCGGTTATTCTTTATCTTCTTTGTATCCCATGTTGGCAACTGCTATCTCATTTGCTCTCCAGTTTTCCTTAACTTTTACCCACAAATCTAGATAAACTTTTACGCCAAACAGTTTTTCCATATCTTCTCTTGCCATAGTGCCGATTTTCTTCAGGGTTTCACCATTCTTGCCAATTATAATAGGCTTGTGGCTTGCCCTTTCACAAAAGATTTCTGCTCTTATGGAAATGAGATCTTCTTTTTCCTCAAATGATTCTATAGATACTGCAACTCCGTGAGGAACTTCTTCACTTGTTAACACCAGAATCTTTTCTCTGATCATTTCAGACGCCAGATTTCTCTCGCTTGAGTCGGTGACAAAATCTTCAGGGAAAGGCCATTCTTCTTCAATAGCATATTTGTCTATTTCTTCGAATACAATTTCAGTTCCTTTTCCGGTCTTAGCTGACAGAGGAATAACAGAAGCAAAGTCAAATTTTTGTGAAAACTGAAGAATAGTTTCTCCAACTGTTTTTCCGTCATTTATATCTGTTTTGTTAACAATCAGAATTACAGGCACTTCCATCTCAGAGAATCTTTTTATTATGGATTCTTCAACAGGACCTATCCTGTCGCCTGCGGATACAACATAAATAATCACATCAAGGTTTTCTGCCAAAGCAGAGTTGGCAGATCTCATCATATATGAACCGAGTTTATCTTTTGGTTTGTGAAGGCCTGGGGTGTCAAGAAAAATGTACTGGATATCGCCTTTGGTCAGGATTCCACGTATGTTGTTTCTCGTGGTCTGAGGCTTGTTTGAAACAATTGAAATCTTTACACCCAAAAGAGTGTTCATCAAAGTGGATTTTCCCGTATTAGCTCTTCCTGTGATTGCTGCAATTAGTGTTTTTCTCATTTTTGTCCCTTTCTCGGCAGGCCCATTCCTGCAAGTATTTCTTCTTGCTTGTTATTCATGTAATCATCTTCTTCTTTTGATCTTTCATGGTCATACCCAAGAAGGTGAAGAGTAGAGTGAACAGATAAAAAAGCAATTTCTCTATCAACTGAATGACCATATTCCTTGGCCTGTTCATAAGCTTTTTCCGCTGAAATAACTATGTCACCTATAATGATTCTACCTGTGACAAAATCCTTGTCTCCCACTGAATCATCATCAGAAATAACAGGAAAAGATAAAACATCTGTAGGTCTGTCTACGTCTCTGTATTCTTTGTTTAATTCATGGATTCTTTCATTGTCCGTTATAACAACAGAAACTTCGGCAGGACCTTCAAATTCTTCTGATTTCAGTGTTCTTGAAATGGCTGAACGAATCAGCTTTTTTGTTTCTGGGGTAATGACTATTTTATTCTGTTCGTTGGTTATTGCAATACTGTTTCTTCTCATTGACTTGACCTGTTCATTCTGTATGTTTCTCTGGATTTTTTATTTTCTTTTTCGTACTTGTCATAGGCAAGTATTATTTTTTGAACCAGTTTATGTCTTACTACATCTCTTTCGGTGAATTCGTGAATTGCTATGCCTTCAATGTTCTTTAAGACTTTTACTGCTTCAGCAAGGCCGGATTTTTTGCCGAAAGGAAGATCCGTTTGTGTTAAGTCTCCTGTGATGATTGCTTTGGAATTAAAACCGAGTCTTGTTAAAAACATCTTCATTTGTTCAGGGGTAGTGTTCTGGGCTTCATCCAGGATAATGAAAGAATCATCAAGAGTTCTTCCTCTCATGTATGCTAGAGGCGCAATTTCTATGACTCCTCGCTCTATGTGTTTTTGATAAGTTTCAGCGCCGAACATTTCAAACATTGCATCATACAATGGTCTGAGATAAGGATTGATTTTGCTTTGCAAATCACCCGGAAGATAGCCTAGCTTTTCGCCTGCTTCAACAGCAGGTCGAGTTAGAATTATCCTTGAAACCTGCTTGTTTCTCAGGGCTGTAGAAGCAGCTGCTACAGCTAAAAATGTTTTGCCTGTGCCGGCCGGGCCCACACCTAAGACTACAGTGTTGTTGTTTATTGCATCAATATACTTTTTCTGACCCAGAGTCTTTGCTTTAATAGGTCTTCCTTTTGTTGTAACACAGATGCAATCGTTGCCGAATCTTTCAAGAGTTTCTCCGTTTTTAACCGTGCTGATGACATAGTCTATGCTTTGTTCGGTCAAATCGGTACCCCTGTCAACGACGTCGTATAAATACTCCATTACTGCATACGCCATTGACAGGTTTTCACCATTGTCACTTGAAATGATTACACAGTCTCCTGTGCCTGTCTCATCAGGTCTGTTCGAAATAAGAACGCCGAATGCTTTTTCAACCTTTGCTACATTTGTATCAAAATTTCCAAACAAACTGGCTGTTTGTTCAGCATTTTTTGTTTTAATGACTTTTTCTGACATCAAACACCTCGTTAAACAATTTGTCAGATATATTTTAAACAAAAATGACCATCGTATCAATAGTAATCCCTAGTTAATTAACTATTATCCAAAGCATAATTCAAAAGAGTAACACAATTTGAGTAGAAATTACTATAGAAAAAGTTGCGCGCATGTAATATAATTGAGAATGAAAATCGGAGGGGATAGACATGGGAACAAAACGTAAAGAGAAAGAAATGCGAATTTGTGCTTTGTGTGAACACTCAACTGAAGTTCCTGTCAGCGACAGGGATAATCTTTTTGTCTGCAAAATGAAGGGTCTTGTAGAGGCTCAGCATGTTTGCAGACATTTTTCATCTGACCCTTTGAAACGCACACCCAAAAGAAGAGAGGGAATGGCTGATTACGAGCCTGTTAAGATAGATTGATGGACGAAGATAGATTCATTAAGGCGGTCAAAACGCTTGAATTTGACAAGATAAGAGAAGAATTGGCTTCTCTTTGCCCTACAAGCGCATCAAAAGAAATGGCTGAAAGTCTCATGCCTTCAAATATAAGGCTAGTGGTTGAACAAACACTTAAAGAGACTACTGACGCCAAGGCGATGCAAAGAATAAAAGGAATGCCTTCTTTTTCGGGAATTATCAATGTCAAAGACAGCATGGAAAAAGCTGAAAAGGGAGCCACTTTGACTACAGAGGAGCTTTTGGGAATAGGAAGAGCACTTCAAGCAGCCAAGAGCGTTAAAGAATATGGCAATACTTCCCATGGAGAAGAAAACTCCCTGACTCAATACTTTGATGGCATACAGCCTGTAGATTCACTTGAAAGCCACATAAGAAAATGTATCATTTCAGTAGATATGATTTCTGATGAGGCAAGTGAAAAACTGTATGATATCAGACGTCATATAAGACACGAAAATGAAAGAGTCAAAAACCTTCTGAAAAAGTATATTAGCAGCCCTCAATACGCTCCATTTTTGATGGAACACATTGTAACAATGAGGGATGGCAGATATGTAATACCAGTTAAAAGCGAAAACAAAAACGATGTAAAAGGTATTGTTCATGACACTTCATCTTCAGGTTCAACACTATTTATTGAACCCATAGGAGTGGTAGAAGCTAACAACACATTAAGGATTCTTGAAAAGCAGGAACAGGAAGAGATTGAAAGAATACTGTCTATGCTGACATCGGAGTGCTTGGCTGTATCTGATAAATTGACTGTTAATTATGACTGCTTGACAATTCTGGCATTCATATTTGCAAAGAGTCAGCTTTCTTATAGAATGGATGGTTGTGCTCCAGTTATCAGCGACAAGTGTGAACTGGAAATAGTAAGAGGAAAACACCCGCTATTGAATAAAGAGACGGCTGTCCCTATAACAGTCGATTTGGGAAAGAAATTCGACACGTTGGTTATAACAGGACCGAATACCGGTGGTAAAACAGTTTCGATCAAGACAATCGGTTTGTACCAGATGATGGTACAAGCAGGATTGCACGTTCCTGTTGATGAGAATTCAAAAGCATGTGTTTTTGATGATATTTTGGCAGATATAGGTGATGAGCAGAGCATTGAACAGTCTTTGTCAACTTTCTCTTCTCACATGGTCAATGTAGTTGATATAATCGACAGAGCAGACAAAGGCACACTGGTACTGCTTGATGAGCTGGGTGCGGGAACTGACCCGGTAGAAGGAGCAGCACTTGCTGTTTCAATCATTGAAAAGATAAGGGAAAAGGGAGCGCTATGTGCTGCTACAACGCACTATGCTGAGCTTAAATCCTATGCAATATCGACAGACGGAGTTACAAACGCATCTTGTGAGTTTGATGTCTCAACTTTAAGGCCTACTTACAGGTTGATAATAGGAACACCGGGAAAATCCAATGCATTTGCAATATCAAGCAAACTAGGACTGCCCAAAGATGTAATAGACAACGCAGAACGCCTTGTTTCTGGAAATGACAAAAGATTTGAAAATGTCATCGAAAAGCTTGAAATTGCTCGAATTGAAATGGAAAAGGCAAGGTCAGAAGCATATGATTTGCTGAGCCAGGCCAAGAAGACAAAAGAAGAGAGCGATGCAAAGTTATCAAAACAACTCGAGCAAGCTGAAAAGGAACTTGAGCGGGCAAGAGTACAAGCCGTTGGAATGGTTGAAGGCGCAAAGGCTTCAAGTGAATTTATCTTTTCTCAGATTGAAAAGGTTAAGAATTCAAAAGAAGATGAAAAGAAAGAGCGCGTAAAACAAGCCAGAGAATCATTGCGTCAGTATTTGTCCAAGGCATCGGATAAGTACAATCCTGTTGTTGAAACAGAAAAGGATGAAGAATATGTTCTCCCGAGAAAGCTTGTTGTCGGTGACAAAATAATAGTAGTGAATTTGGGTCAGCACGGCGAAGTAGTTTCAGAGTCGGATGAACAGGGCAATATAGCCGTAAGAGTTGGAAGAGCAATTATGCGAACCAATTTGAAGAACCTTATGCTTGATGAATCCGATTACGTCCCTGAAAAAAAGAAGAATTACAGAAAAACCGGAGATTTAGATCTCGGACCCGCTGCAACATTCTCACCGGAACTCAATTTGAGGGGAATGTACGGAGAAGATGCAAAATTATCCATAGACAAATATTTGGATGATGCTCAAAGATCAGGAGTAAAAACAGTAACACTTGTTCACGGAAAAGGAACGGGCGCTTTGAGAAAAGCGGTTACTGAGTTTTTGAGAACAGATAAACGAGTGTCATCATTCAGACTCGGCAATTCCGGAGAAGGGGATACCGGAGTCACAATAGTAAAATTGAAATAGAATCTGGAGGACTTATGAAAGAACTAAAAATGCTTGCCATTGACCTCGGTGCATCAAGCGGAAGAGGTATCGTAGGCAAATTTGACGGAAACAAAATTACTCTTGAGGAAAATCACAGATTTTCAAATGATCCAGTAACCGTAGCAGGCAAATTTACTTGGGATATGTTGAGAATTTGGTTTGAAATCAAAAACTCTATCAGAAATTGTTCTTTGTCAGATGATAAGGACATAGCATCAATAGGAATCGACACCTGGGGTGTTGACTTTGGTCTTTTGGACAAAAGAGGGCACTTGCTCTATACACCTGTCCACTACAGAGACACAAGAACAGTAGGTGTTCCGGAAAAATCATACAAACTTGTTCCTAAGGATGAGCTGTACTCCAAAACAGGTATACAGATTTTGGAATTGAACACATTGTTCCAGTTGTTAGCCATGAAGGAAGAAGCGCCTGAAGTTCTCGAAGCAGCTCAGGACATGTTGTTTGTGCCGGATCTGTTGAACTATTTCTTAACAGGCACAAAACAAACTGAGTATACGATTGCATCAACCGGACAACTTCTTGATGCATACAAGAGAACCTGGGACTTTGATCTGATTAAGAAATATGGTCTTCCTGAGAAGATATTCAATAAGATCGTGATGCCCGGAACAGTATGCGGAAAACTGCTTCCTGAAATTAGAGAAGAAGTAAATGGCATTGATCCTACCGTAATCTCTATAGCAGCTCACGATACAGGTTCAGCAGTTGTAGCAGTTCCTTCTCCTAAGGAAAAGTTCATATTCATTAGTTCCGGAACATGGTCAATCATGGGAACAGAAACAGATAAACCGATAATTAACGAAAAGACAAAAGAATATAACTTCACAAACGAAGGCGGATACGGCGGAACAATCAGATTCTCAAAGAACATTACCGGTTTGTGGCTTGAACAGGAATCAAGAAGACAATGGGCAAGAGAAGGCACAAAATACAGCTTCGATGACCTCTCACAAATGGCATTGAATTCTAAGCCTTTGCAGTTCTTAATTAACCCGGATGATCCTTCATTTGCAACACCCGGCAATCTCCCTCAAAGAATTGTTGAATTTTGCCAAAGGACAGGTCAGGGCACACCTTCTAATGTTGGCGAAATTGTACGTTGTATTTTTGACAGTTTGGCATTAAGATATAGATGGGTTGTTGACAGAACAGATGAACTCTGCGGAGAAAAAATTCCTGTAATTAACATTGTTGGCGGTGGAACAAAAGAAAAGATGCTTTCACAGTTTGCTTCAAACGCTTGTTCCAGACCCGTATACACTGGACCTGTAGAAGCAACAGCGCTAGGCAACATAGCAGCACAGGCAATTGCATTGGGTGAAATTAAAGACATCGCTCAGGCAAGAGAAGTTATAGCCAACTCAACAGACATGGAACAGTTTGACCCTGTAGACACAGCAATGTGGGACGAGGGATACGAAAGATTTCAAAAAATACTTTGATACAGATTTTCATGGAGGCACAAATGAACGAAGAGTACAAAATCGCTAAAGAAAAATATGCTTCAATAGGAGTAGATACAGAAGCTGCCATTGAGAGAGTGTCTAAGATTCCTGTTTCAATTCATTGCTGGCAAGGCGATGATGTAAGAGGATTTGAGACACCTGACGGTGACTTGACAGGCGGTATCCAGACAACTGGTAATTTCCCCGGCAGAGCAAGAAATATCGATCAACTTCGACAAGATATTGATATGGTATTCTCACTTGTTCCAGGTGTAAACAGACTGAATTTGCATGCCATTTACCTGGATAACGGTGGCAAAAAAGTAGAAAGAAATGAAATAGAACCAAAACATTTTGCTTCATGGGTGGATTGGGCTAAGTACAACAAAGTTGCACTCGACTTTAACCCTACATGTTTCTCATCACCAATGCTCAAGGGCGGACTTTCACTGTCACATCCTGACAAGGCAGTTCGCGATTACTGGATTGAGCACTGCATTGCATCAAGAAAAATAGCTGAATATTTCGGTAAAGAATTAGGTACTCCTGCAGTTACAAACCTTTGGGTACCTGACGGATTCAAAGACAATCCGATTAACAGATATGAAGCAAGACAGCGCCTCATTAATTCTATGGATGAAATCTATTCTGTTAAGATTGACAAGAAATACAATCTCGATTCAGCAGAAGGCAAATTGTTCGGAATTGGCGCAGAAAGCTGCACAGTAGGTCAGCATGAAGTATATCTAGCATATGCGCTTACAAGAGGAATAATGGTAACTCTTGACTCAGGCCACTATCATCCGACCGAAGTTATTTCAGACAAGATCAGTTCAGTTTTGTCATTTGTACCTGAAATACTGCTTCACGTTTCACGTCCGGTACGTTGGGACAGTGACCACGTAATTGTTCTCGATGACGAACTTAAGGCAATAGCAGCTGAAATAATCAGAAATAACTTTGAGAACAGAGTACACATAGGACTCGATTATTTTGACGCAAGTATAAACAGAATAGCAGCTTGGACAGTAGGCGCAAGAAATATGAAGAAAGCGCTTCTCTTGGCTGCACTTGAACCGACAAAGAAACTCACAAAACTTGAAAGAGAATTTGACTTTACTTCACGTCTTGAATTGACAGAAGAATACAAGACATATCCATTCGGAGCAGTATGGGACGAATTCTGTGCAAGAAACAAAGTGCCGGTTGGCGAAAAGTGGATTGCAAAAGTTAAAAAGTATACAAAGGATGTTTTGTCTGAAAGATAATCTGACATAATCCTAGATTATACATTCAAGTTTTTCAGACTCGGAGAACTTGAAATACAGTTCTCCGATTTTATTTTCAGGGAGGAATGTGCAAGGAAAAGAAATCTTGCACCGCACAATAAATGAATTTTTCAATGTTACACCCTGCCGATCAAATAGTAATGATAATGAATCGTCTGTATTATTACGGAATGACGACAACGACAGGAGGAAATCTATCCATAAAAGACTCTGAAGGAGTAGTGTGGATAAGTCCTAGCGGAATAGACAAAGGAAGTCTACGCAGAGACGATATTATGCAGATTATGCCCGATGGGAAAATAGTAGGTATTCACAAACCATCTTCAGAATATCCGTTCCATTTGGCTATTTACAAAAAAAGACCTGATCTGAAGGCCGTTTTACATGCTCACCCACCGGCTTTGGTTGCCTTCTCTATTGCAAGAGAAGAGCCAGACACATCAATAATTCCTGACGCTGACAGATTGTGCGGAAAAGTCACAACTGCACCATATGCCCTGCCTGGAAGCACAAAACTTGGTGAAAACATAGCAGCTGAATTTGAAAAGGGAGTCAACACGGTAATGCTCGAAAATCATGGTGTTGTAGTTGGTTCAACTGACCTCTTCTCAGCATTCAAGCAATTTGAAACACTGGACTATTGTGCTAGAGTTCAGATTAACGCAAGCATCTTGGGTGGTAGAATCCATGGTTTAACAAAAGTGAACCTGGACAGTTTCAAAACAAAAACTCAACCAAAGATGCAGACTTTCAAGAAGGATCATTATTCAAGCGAAGAGCTTCAAATCAGAAGAGATATGGTGGACTTGATCCACAGAGCATATGGCAATCAATTGTTTACAAGTTCAGAAGGAACGTTCTCTTGTAAATTATCTGATGGATCATTTGTAATCACCCCATATGACAAAGACAGGAATTATCTTGAAGAAGAGGATTTGGTTCAGATAAAAGACGGAAAATGCGAAGAAGGTAAAACACCATCCAGATCCGTTTTAATGCACCAGAAAATCTATGATAGAGATGACAAAATCAAGTCTATAATAATCGCACATCCGCCTCATGTCATGGCGTTTGCGGTAACAGACAATGAAATTGACGGAAGACTGATTCCGGAAAGCTACATAGCTTTGAAAACAGTCAAAAAGTATTCATTCGGATCTACGTATATAGAACCGGACATGTTGGCAAATGAAATTTCTTTGAAAACACCTGTAGCAATTGTTGAAAACGATTGTATCATTGCAGTAGGCACAAACCTTCTAAATGCATTTGACAGGCTTGAAGTGCTCGAATACAGCGCAAAATCACTTTGCGAAGTCGCAGGATTAAAAAAGAAATTAGTCAGAATATCTGACAGTGAAATAAAAGAAATTGAAGTTGCTTTTAACCTTTAATGTCAGCCATCCAGTCATATAGTGCTGGAAAACATAAATAATTTTAAATGGAGGCTCAAATGGAAAACGAGTATTTTGGAGATCTTGCCTTGATAGGCATGAAAGGAACAGAAAAATTTGTAAACAGAGTTGATGAATACCTTCGTCAATGGAGAAAAACTGATGACTCTTTTATCATCGGAATTGATTGTCCAAGATTTGGAACCGGAGAAGGAAAAGGTATAATCAGTCAAACGGTAAGAGGCAAGGATCTCTTTATATATGTAGACTGCTTCAATTACGGGGTTCAGTACAAGATGTTCGGTCAAATGAACAGAATGAGCCCTGATGATCATTTCCAGGATTTGAAGAGAATAATCAGTGCATGCGAGAGAAAAACCAGAAGAATCTCTGTGGTTATGCCTATGCTCTATGAAGGAAGACAACATCGCCGTGCAGGAAGAGAATCACTTGACTGCGCAAGCGCTCTTCAGGAACTGGAAAACATGGGTGTAACAGATATAATTACTTTTGATGCTCATGATTCAAGAGTCCAGAATGCAACTCCTGCAAATGGATTTGAAAATGTCAGAACAACTTATCAGATGTTAAAGTCTCTTGTGAGAGAATATCCGGATATCACTTTTGATCCAGATAAAATCATGTTTGTTTCCCCTGATGAAGGCGGAATGAACAGAACAATTTACTATGCTTCTGTCTTGGGAGTTGAAGTAGGTACTTTCTACAAGAGAAGAAATTATTCCGTAATCATAGATGGTCGAAATCCGATTGAAGCTCATGAGTTTCTTGGTCATTCAGTTGAAGGAAGAGATATCATTGTCGTTGATGATATGATTTCCTCAGGAGATTCAATGCTGGATGTAATGAAAAAACTCAGAGAGCGCGGTGCAAAGAGAATATTCATGTTCTGCTCATTCGGTTTATTTACAGGCGGAATTGAAAAGTTCGACAAAGCATATGAAGATGGTTTGTTTGACAGAATATTTACTACAAACTTGAACTACAGACCTGAAGAGATTCTCTCAAGACCTTGGTATACTGAAGTCAGCTTGTGCAAATATGTCGCATATTTGGTTGATTCAGTAAACAGAAACCATACTATAGGCGACTTGCTCGATCCTGTTACAAGAATTCATGCATTGATGGATAGAGTAAAGAAAAAACAAGAGGGTGACGAAGAATGAGAAAGTATTTACTTCCTCCGACCGGAAGTTTTTTCAAAGCTAATCTCCATTGTCACTCTGTTTTATCTGATGGAAAATATACTCCCGAACACTTGAAGGAGATATATAAGGCCAGAGGGTATTCCGTTTTATCCATAACCGATCACAACAGACTTATTAAGCATGATGATTTAAATGATGAAAATTTTCTGTCAATTACAGGATATGAGGCTGATTTGAGTGCATATAAGGAAAGATATGACGGTGATGGCAATCACACACCTTTGGTACATGTAAATTTCTTTTCAAAATACAACAGTGATGCAATGCCTTGTTATGATCCTAAAAGATGGCTTGCAATGCCTGATCAGAATCATGTTGGAGATAACTACGAACGCAGTTACTACAGAATGAATGAATTCATTAAACAAACCACAAAAGAAGGTTTTTTGTGCACATTCAATCATCCAACTTGGTCTTGTTCAGATCTTCATGAATATGACGGAATGACAGGATTTTTTGCAATGGAAGTTTGCAATTACGGTTGTTACACAGAAGGATATCAGGAACTGGACGAACATGTTCTCGACGATATGCTGAGACGTGGAAACAAAGTCTTTGTGACTGCAACAGATGATAACCATAACAATTTTCCAGAAGATCATCCAAGATGTGACTCATTTGGCGGGTTTGACATGATCAAAGCCGAAAAGCTGGAGTATTCAGCAATTATTGATGCACTGGAAAAAGGAAACTTCTATGCATCTATGGGACCTGAAATCAAGGATTTGTATATAGAAGACAATTATCTGTACGTCAAGACTTCTCCTGTTGAAAAAATAATTATGAAGAATTTTGGTCGAGGAGTAAGAGTGGCATCAGGCGACAAAATCGGAGACCTTATTACAGAAGCTCGTTTCAAGATTAACGGGTTGACGGAAAGATATATAAGAGTTGTTCTATACGACGGAAAAGGCAAATATGCTTGGTCTCAGCCATATTGGGATCCTCTTGAAATGGAGAATGGCAAATATGGTCCTGAAACATACAGAAGAATTTTCAATGTAGACGAAATAAAGTAAAAGGGGCAAACATGAAAAAGAATATAGCAGTTGTACGCGGGGATTATTCAAGCCCTGAAGTAATCGAGCAGACAATAAGAGTCTTGGATGCAATAGCAGAAAAATATGGTCATGAATTCAATTACATTGAAGCATGTATAGGCGGTGCCGCAGTAGATAAGTTCGGCGAGCCACTTCCTCAGACGGAATTTGACAAATGCATAGTGTCAGATGCCATCTTGTTTGGTTCAATTGGCGGTCCGAAATGGAGCGAATTGCCAGAAGATAAAAGACCCGAAACCGGCATCAGAAAAATGTTTAACGGCATGAGATTGTTTGCCAATATCACACCTACCAGACTTTGGCGTCAAATCTCAATGATGAGCCCGTTAAAAGAAACTCTTGTTGGAAAAGGATTGGATTTTACAATCATAAGAGATCTTACTGGCGGAATATATTTTGGAAAGCATGAGACTATTCATCTTGAGTCTAATCTTGAATATGCATATGACATAATGCAATATGACAGCCAGGAAATTGAAAGATTGTGCAAAAAAGCATTTGAAATATCAAACAGACGTAAAAAGAAACTATGTCTTGTAGGAAAACCAATAGATCTTGATACAAGTAAATTGTGGCAAAGTTCTCTCTACAAAGTCGGACAAGAGTTTCCTGAAGTAATCACTAAAGAAATGACTGTCGATGATTGTGTTTCGGAAATGTGCAAGAATCCAGGTCAGTTTGATGTAATTGTTTCCGAAAACATGTTGGGTGAGATACTTGACAGTGAAGCAGGTGCAATAACAGGCTCACTAGGCATGTTGCCTAGATGTTGCGTAAATGAAAACTATTTCGGAATTTACGGAATATCTTTGGGAAGTTCACCTGAACAAGCAGGAAAGAATACAGTTAACCCGTTAGCAGGAGTTTTGTCAGCAGGATTAATGCTTAGATATGCTCTGGGAATGACAAAAGAAGCAGATGATGTCGATCATGCTGTTGACAGAGTTTTGGACAGAGGTTACAGAACAACAGATATTATGAGCGACGGCTTCATGCTTGTTGGTACTCGTGGTATGGGTGATGCTCTTGTTGCAGAAATAACAGGTGAATCAGAAGCTAAGACATTCGAAGCATTGAAAGAAGTTGAAAAGATGATGAGCGAAAAGCCAGCTAAAAAGGAACCTGAAACTGAAGCAAAGTCTGAAGAAAAAAACAACGCAGAGACACCGGCTGAAGAAAATAAGGAAGAGAATAGCGGTGCTCAGTGATTTGGGTGTAGAAAAATATTGACATATTATGTAAAACTGAGATATAATCAGTACATAATTAATTGGCAGTGACCATGATCCCAGTAGATATTGTCGATTTTCAAAGAGATTTGCCGGTTGGTGCAAGGCAAAATAATTGGTAATATTCGAATTACAATCATGATAGCCTGAATTCCGGGTGCGACCGTTACATCGCTATAAAGGTCATAATTGAAATATTATGATGAAGCAGAGTGGTACAGCGATAATCTCGCCTCTGCGCCTTAGGCGCGGGGGCGAGTATATTTTTTAACAAAAAACAAAGGAGTCTATAATATGAAAAAAGTTTTATCTATTGTAATTGTAGTCGCTATGATTGCTACACTTGCATTGGCAGTTTCATCATGCGGCTCAACAGCTAAATACAAAGTTGGTATTATCCAGCTTGCTACACATGATGCGCTTGATGCAGCAACAGAAGGATTCAAAAAAGCTGTGATTGATGAACTCGGTCAGGCAAACGTAGAATTTATTTATCAGAACGCTGCTGGCGATTCAGCACAATGCGCAACTATCGTAAACAGTTTTGTTTCAAACAAAGTTGACCTCATTATGGCAAATGCTACAGCAGCTCTTCAGGCAGCAGCAAATGCTACAACAACAATTCCTGTTTTGGGAACATCTATTACAGACTATGCTTCAGCACTCGGTCTCAAAGATTTTAACGGAACAGTTGGAACAAACGTTTCAGGCACATCAGATCTTGCTCCTTTGAAAGAGCAGGCTGCTATGGTTGTAGAACTTTGCCCGGATGCTGATACAGTTGGTATCCTCTATTGTTCTGCAGAATCAAACTCAAAATATCAGGCAGATATCGTTGCAGTTGAACTCAAAGCAAAAGGTGTACAGAATGTTAAAATTTATACATTTGCAGATTCAAACGAAATTGCAACAGTTGTAACAAATGCTTGCCAGGAATGCGATGCTTTGTACATTCCAACTGACAACACTTGTGCAGAATGTGTTGAAACAATTTTCCCAATAACTGACGAGAAGAAAATACCTGTTGTTTGCGGCGAAGAGTCAATTTGTAAAGGATGTGGCGTAGCTACACTTTCAATCAGCTACTATAACATTGGTTATAAGACAGGTGTTATGGCTGCTAAGATTCTCAAAGGAACATCAAAAGTTTCTGAGATGCCAATAGAATATGACGCGTCTCCCGTCAAGAAGTATATTGAATCAAGAACAAAAGCTTATGGAATTATAGTTCCAGAAACATATACAGCAATTGTAGAAAAATAAGAATTTGAATTACTAATCCGGATGGGCCCGGCTTTCTTGCAGGGCCCTCCAAAGTTTTAGAGGAATCAATATGCCATTTATTAATGCGTTACCCGGAGCCATAGCTCAAGGCCTTGTATGGGCAATTATGGCAATCGGTGTTTACATTACTTTTAGAATATTGGATATTGCTGATCTGACAGTTGATGGATCGTTTGCAACCGGTGGTGCTGTTCTTGGCATTTACGTTGTAAACTCAGATGGTAGTGCCGGATCAATAGCGGTAGGCATGCTCTTAGCGTTGCTTGCCGGTTTAGTTGCGGGTCTTGTTACCGGACTCATTCATACAAAACTGGGAATACCACCAATTTTGGCCGGGATATTGACGCAGTTGATATTGTGGTCTGTCAATTTGACAATTATGGGTGGAAGAGCAAATGTAAGTGTAAACGGAAATCTGTATCCTGTATTTATCAGAATCCTGAATTCCGGTGATTCTATATGGAAACTGGTTATAGTTGTTGGTCTTATAATTGCTTTATTGTATCTTTTCTTCGGAACAGAACTCGGAAGTTCAATACGCGCTACCGGAAACAATTTGAAAATGAGCCGTGCGCAAGGTATCAATGTAAATCTCAACAAGGTTATAGGGCTTATGCTCTCAAATGGTCTTGTTGCAGTTTCTGGCGCTCTTTTAACTCAATATCAGGGATTTGCGGATATCAATATGGGACGAGGTGCAATAGTAATAGGATTGGCTGCAGTCGTTATAGGTGAAGCTATCTTCTCAAAGATTGTAAAAAATTTCGCTTTGAGATTAATGGCTGTTTCTATAGGTGCTGTTATTTATTACATCGTATATCAATTTGTAATCAGTCTTGGAATTAACACAAACCTGATGAAGATGCTTTCAGCTGTTGTTGTTGCAATATTCCTTGGTGTTCCATATTTGAAAAAGACACATCTTGATCCAATTTTAAAAGCTAGAAAAGAAAAGAAAGATGCTTCGGGAGGTGAAGACAATGCTTGAATTGCAAAATGTAACTAAAGTATTCAATCCCGGAACAGTCAATGAAAAAGTTGCTGTTAACAACCTTTCTTTGAAAATGGAAGATGGAGATTTTGTTACTGTAATCGGTAGCAATGGTGCAGGAAAAAGTACCATGTTGAATTTGGTTGCAGGCCTCTGGAAACCAGATAGTGGTAAAATATTAATAGATGACATAGATGTTACAAAAATGCCTGAACATAAAAGGGCAAAGTACATAGGTCGTGTTTTCCAGGATCCTCATGATGGAACTGCAAGCGATATGAATATCGAAGAGAATCTTGCAATTGCAGCCAGGAGAGGAAAAAAACACACTTTAAAGTGGGGAATAAACAAAACAGAAAGAGAATTATACAGAGAATTGCTTTCGGGATTAGGCCTTGGACTTGAAGATCGAATGACAAGCAAAGTGGGTTTATTGTCCGGAGGACAAAGACAAGCCATTACATTATTGATGGCAAGTCTTGAATCGCCCAAAATTCTGCTTTTGGATGAGCACACAGCTGCTCTTGACCCTAAAACTGCAAAAGTAGTCCTTGAGTTAACTGATAAGATAGTCAGTCAAAATCACTTGACAACTATGATGGTAACTCACAACATGAAGGATGCAATTGCACATGGAAACAGACTTATAATGATGAATAATGGTAGTGTTCTACTTGATATCAAAGGTGAGGAAAAGAAGAACCTGACAATAGAGGATTTGCTTGAAAAATTCAATCAGACATCAGGTCAGGTATTTGCAAGCGATAAAGCTTTGTTGTAAAATGTAATTTCCTCCAAGAAAAGTAGGCACTTAAAAACAAAGTGACACAAACTCGGAGGGAAACAGTATGTATAACTATTATCGATTTATTTTGAGTACATATTTGCTCTCATCAGAGATGTGATGTAATTTTTCCTAAACAGGGGTAAATTGGATTAATTGTCGCGGGATCTGATGAATAGGTCTCGCGATATTTTTATTTTTACGGAGAATGAAATGATTTCACAAAAGCATCTTGAATACGGAATTCACAGTTCAGTAATCAGAGAAGTATTTGAATATGGTGTACAGAGAAAAGCAGAAATAGGAAAAGACAATGTTTTTGATTTCAGCCTGGGTAATCCCAGTATACCTGCACCAAAAAAAGTTAATGAAACAATTAAAAAATTACTGAATGATAGTGATCCGACAGAACTTCACGGATATTCTTTGGGACCGGGCGATGAAGGAGTAAGAAAAGCAATTGCCTCATACCTGAACGAAAAATATTCAGTTAATGAAAGTTACAAGAGGATTTATATGACCTGCGGAGCAGCAGCTTCTCTCAGTATATCTTTAAATGCGCTGTTGAATGAAGATGATGAAGTTATTGTTCTCACGCCGTATTTTCCAGAGTACAGAGTCTTTGTCGAGCATACAGGTGCTAAAGTGGTTGAAGTACAATGCGATGAAAACACCATGCAGCCCGATGTTTCAAGAATTGAATCTGCTATCAATGAAAAAACTAAAGCGATAATTATCAACAGTCCGAATAACCCGACAGGTGCTATTTATTCAAGTATGGTGTTGGCAGAAATCGCCGGTGTTGTTTCAGATAAAGAAATACAATATTCTCATCCGATATATGTTTTGTCCGACGAACCATACAGAGAATTGGCATACGAAGTTAGCGTTCCATATATTGCTAAATATTTCAAAAATGCAATCATTTGCTATTCATTTAGCAAGGCTCTTTCAATTCCAGGAGAAAGAATAGGATATATATGTGTTTGCGAACGTTGCGAAGATGGTGACATTGTTTTCAAAGCGATTTGCGGAGCGGGTAGAGCTATGGGTTATGTATGTGCCCCTGTATTGTTCCAGAAAATGTTACCGGAACTTCTCGGAATCACTTCAAACATAGAAGATTATGATAAAAACAGAAGAGAAATTAAGAGAATACTGGATGAATGTGGTTTTAAATATATAGATCCTCAAGGTGCATTTTATATTTTCATCAAATCACCCTCGGGAAGTGCGCTGGATTTTTGCGAAGAAGCTAAAAAATGTGAAATACTGCTTGTCAGAGGCAATGAATTCGGTGCACCATCTTATGCGAGAGCAGCGTATTGTGTCTCTTACAAGATGATAAAAGATTCAGAAAATGCTTGGAAAAAGCTTGCTGAGCAATACGGAATGAAAGGCAAAGACAATGATTAAAGAAGAAAAATTGACTGAAGCAAGAAAACAAATCAATCAGATTGATGATGAGATGGCAAAACTCTTTGAAAAGAGAATGGAAGTTACAAAGAATATTGCTGACTATAAAAAAGAACATGGTCTTCCTATAAAAGACAAAAGACGTGAAAATGAAGTGGTTGAAAGACTGTTGTCTAACATTGCTGATGAAACAATCAGGCAGTATTATGTGCGCTTTATACGCAACACAATAGACATTTCATGTGATTATCAATATGCTTTGTCTGAAGGATCAAAAGTGGCTTATTGCGGCGAAAAAGGTGCTTTTGCATACTTTGCTTTAAAACATATTTTCCCATACAGCAAAGAATGCAGATACGACAATTTTCAAGATGCTTATGAAGCTGTTTTAAATGGTGAATGCGATTATGCAGTGCTTCCAATGGAAAACAGTGCTTCAGGCGAAGTAGGACAAGTAACAGACATGCTTTTTTCAGGACCTCTTTTTGTCACTGCGATGTATGATATGCCTATCAATCAGTCATTGATCGGAATTAACGGATCAATGCTTAAAGATATAAAGAAAGTATACAGTCATCCACAGGCATTGTCTCAATGTGCAAAGTATTTGCAAAGACATAACATAGAAGTAATTGAAACTTCCAGCACATCAGCTGCTGTTAAATATGTGTCTGAATTGAATGACAAAACAGTTGCAGCCATAGGATGCGGTCAAGCGGCTGACATGTATGGCTTAAACGTAATTGATCCTATAATCAATGAACAAAGGGCAAATACAACAAGATTCGGTGTCTTTTCAAGGGCTTTGTCTGACACAGCCGGCAAGAACCCGGGAGACAATTTTATCCTAACCTTCACTGTTAAAAATGAAGCAGGTGCACTTGCTGAAGCAGTAGGCATCATATCTTCATATGAATTCAACATGAGAACATTGAGAAGCAGACCGATGAAAGATTTGCTTTGGAACTATTATTTCTTCGTTGAAGCTGAAGGCGACATAATGAGTGAATCAGGAAAAGCAATGATGAGAGCGCTCTCTTGTTGTTGTGACAAACTGAAAGTGGCAGGTATTTATCAATACAAGTAAGGTGATTGCATGGAAATAAGAGTGAATTTGGCAGAAAACAGTTACAGTATTACCATTCAGAATGGTGCATTGAAAAACTGCGGAGATTTATTGTCAAAATACAATAGAGTATTAATAGTAACAGATTCAAAAGTGCCGAAAGAGTATTCTGAAGCACTATCTGGTTGCGCAGGAAAAAAAGCTGTCGTTTATGTAATGCCATCAGGAGAAGAGAACAAAAACTTTGACACTCTTACTAAGATATGCAGTTTTATGTTGAAAAACAATTTTACAAGAAAAGATTGCGTATGCGCAGTTGGAGGAGGAGTTGTAGGTGATACAGCTGCGTTTGCAGCCTCCATTTACATGAGAGGAATAGACTTCTATAACTTTCCAACAACACTTTTATCCATGGTGGATTCTTCTTCGGGAGGAAAAACAGGAATTGATCTGGATGACGTAAAAAATGCTGTAGGTACATTTTATCAGCCAAAAAGTGTTGTTATAGATCCTACTGTACTAAAAACATTGGATAAAAGACAAATTAATTGCGGACTATCTGAAGCATTGAAGATGGCAGCTACTTTTGATGAACAACTTTTTGATTTCATTTCTAATTCTAATTTTAGTGATGAAGATATGACATATATCATTCAGAGAAGTGTTGAACTCAAAAAGAGCATAGTAGAACAGGATGAAAAAGAGAAGAATGTACGCAAATCTTTGAATTTCGGTCATACAATAGGCCATGGAATTGAAGAGTCAGCTAATGAATCATTGCTTCATGGAGAATGTGTTGCAATTGGTATGGTTGCAATGAGCGACAAAAAAGCAAAACAAAAGATAACAAAAGCTTTGAATAGAATAGGATTACCAACTAGTGCTTCTTTTGATGAAAGAAGTGTGATTGAGACAATCATGCATGACAAAAAGTCAACAGGTGACGGGAAAGTAAGCGTTGTATTGGTTGAAGAGATAGGTCAATACAAATTTGTAGATATGACAAAAGAAGAATTGCTGAACAGATTGTCAGCAGTAAAAAGATAAGGAGGGCGGCAATGAAGAATACAATCGGCAACAGTGTTTCGGTTACGCTTTTTGGAGAGAGTCACGGAAAAAGCATTGGGGCAGTAATAGACGGTATGGCTCCCGGCATAAAAGTCAGTGATGAAATGATAGAAAAAGCACTTCTAAAAAGACGCCCGAAGGGAAACATTTCGACATCAAGAAAAGAAAAAGACAAATTTGAAATTGTAAGCGGTGTGTTCAATGGCTATACAACAGGAACCCCTATTTGCATTGTCATTCCAAACGAGGATGTTGATGATTCCGTGTATGAGAAAATGAATGGTAAAGTCAGACCTTCTCACGCTGATTATACTGCTCATCTTAAATATAATGGTTTTGAAGATTACAGGGGCGGCGGACATTTCTCCGGAAGACTCACAGCTGCCATAGTAGCAGCAGGAGCAATTGCCAAAGCAGCTCTTGATGAAGTTAATATAAAAATCGGAACACATTTGAAAAAATGTGCCGGTGTCAGTGACAGACAATTAGGCGATTATACTAAAGATATAGAATTGCTTGATAGCAAAGATTTTCCTGTTTTGTGCGAAAAAGCAGAAGCAGAGATGAAAAGTGCAGTTGAGAAAGCCAAACAAGAACAGGATTCTGTAGGTGGTGTTGTTGAGACAGTTATTCTCAATGTTCCGTGTGGCGTTGGAGAGCCATTCTTTGATTCTGTTGAAAGTCAATTGGCTCACGCAATGTTTTCAATACCAGCAGTCAAAGGCGTCGAATTCGGAGCCGGTTTTGGCATTTCGGATATGCTCGGAAGCAGTGCAAATGATGAATTTGAAGTAGCTGGCGGAAAAGTGGTTACCAAAACAAACAATAATGGTGGAATAAACGGAGGCATATCAAACGGAATGCCTATTCTGTTCAGTGTAGCAATTAAACCAACACCATCCATCGGAAAAACACAGAATACAATTGATATAAAAACATGTGAAAATACAGAAATAACCATAAACGGCAGACATGATCCATGCATTGCGCACAGAGCATGCCCTGTTGTTGAAGCATTAGCAGCAATCACTTTATGTGATTTGCTATCACAAAAATATGGAACAGATTTTCCCAGAACTATTAAAAGCGGAGACAAAAAATGAAATATGGATTAATAGGGGAAAAGCTAGGTCATAGTTTTTCAAAAGAAATTCACGAGATGCTCGGAAACAAAGAGTATGAGATTGTAGAAGTACCTAGTGACGAACTTGATGATTTTATCCTCAAAAAAGATTATGTAGGTATAAACGTTACAATTCCATACAAAGAAAGAGTTATGCCTCATCTCGATTACATCAGCCCTGAAGCCAAACAAATCGGATCAGTTAATACAATTGTAAATAGAGATGGCAAATTGTATGGGTACAATACAGATTTCTTTGGCTTAAAAGACCTCATATTGTCTCAGAACATGAGTCTTACAGGAAGAAAAGTCCTCATACTTGGAACCGGCGGAACAAGTAAGACAGCTGAATGCGTGGCAAAAAGCCTTGGAGCATCTAAAGTTATCAAGGTCAGCAGAACCGGAAAAGAAGGTTCACTAACATATGACCAAAAAGATGCATACAAAGATTCTGATTACATTATAAACACTACTCCTGTAGGTATGTATCCGAAAACGGATGATTTGCCAATAGATCCGGGAATGTTTATGAAACTCAGAGGAGTAATAGATGTAGTATATAACCCTCTTAAGACTAAAATGGTAATCTGGACAACCAAACTTGGAGTCAATGCTTGTAACGGATTGTATATGCTGGTATCTCAGGCAGTGAAGAGTTCAGAATTGTTTTTGAACAAGAATTATCCTTACGGCACAACTCAAAAACTATACAGAGCAGTTTACATGGATAAACTCAATGTTGTTCTGACAGGAATGCCAGGCAGTGGAAAAACCACAATAGGAAAAATAGTTGCAGAAAGGCTTAATAAAGAATTCATAGACCTGGATGACTATTTCGAAGAAAAGAACGGCATGTCAGCCGGAGATTACATAAAAAAATACGGCGAAAAAGAATTCAGAGAAGCTGAATCTGTTGTCGTAGCTGAAACTTCAAAAAAAACAGGATGCGTTATTGCAACTGGTGGCGGAGCAGTGTTAAGAGCTGAAAACGTTGAAAAAATGAAGATTAACGGGCGCATATATTTTCTTAATCGCTCGCTTGAAAAAATACAACCAACAAGTGACAGACCATTGTCTGCTTCATACGAATCATTAAAAATGAGATATGATGAAAGGATTGCTATATACCGTTCAACTGCTGACAGCATAATAGCTGATGATGGCTCAGTTGAGGATGCGGTAGATAGAATAATTGTTTTGGCAAAATGAAAATACTTGTTATAAACGGACCTAATCTGAATATGCTTGGAATCAGAGAACCGGATATTTATGGTAAAGAGACATACGAATCTCTGGTTGAAAAACTTCACTCATATTGCAAAGAAAAAGGTGTAGAAGTGAAGACATATCAATCTAACCATGAAGGAGATATTGTTGACACTATTCAATCAGCATATAAAAGATTCGATGGCATAGTTATTAATCCCGGTGCATATACTCACACCAGTATAGCTATTCTTGATGCATTGAAGGCAGTTGGACTGCCTGCTGTTGAAGTGCATATTTCTGATGTTGATTCTAGAGAACCATTCAGACAAATCAGCTATGTTGGGCTCTATTGTTTTAAAACTATCAAGGGACACGGAACAAATGGATATTTTGAAGCTATAGACGCACTACTCAATACAAATGGAGAAAGCAAATGCTGACAAGAATTACATCAGGTAAAGCAAAAGGGGTATTTGTGGCTCCGCCTTCTAAAAGCATGGCTCACAGACTCCTCATATGTGCCGGATTATCTGAGGGCGAAAGCAAAATAGATAACGTCTCTTTTTCCGAAGACATTGAAGCAACCATTAATTGTCTTGTTTCATTGGGAGTCAGTGTAAAAAGAAAAGATAATTCTTTGATTATCAAAGGGCAAAAAGAATATAGAATTAACAATGTTTTGAAGTGTAACGAGAGCGGAAGCACATTGAGATTCTTTATTCCGGTCAGCCTTGCTGTTGCAGGTGGATCAAGTTTTACCGGGACGGAAAAACTGTTGTCCAGACCTTTAGATGAATATAAGAAGATTTGTTGTGAACAAGGTATATCTTTTGATCGCAAAGACAATGAATTGGTTGTTAGCGGTCACTTGAAAGCGGGAAAATACGAAATATCATCTGAAGTCAGCTCACAATTTGCTAGCGGCTTACTGTTTGCTCTACCTCTACTAAAAAACGATAGTGAGATAGTATTTGTTGGAAAAGTAAACAGTAAATCATATATAGACATGACAATAAGTGCGCTGAAACAATTCGGAGTAAAAGCGGACTGGAAATCAGAGACCAGCATTTTTATCCGAGGCAATCAAAAATATGTCGCAAATAATTGCGTTGTTGAAGGAGATTATTCAAATGCTGCCTTCTTTGATGCATTGAATTTCTTGGGTTCTGACATTCAGATCAAAGGCTTGAACGAAAATAGCCTACAAGGCGACAAAGTGTGTCAAGAGTTTTTTGAAAAAATGTCAGAAGGGTATTGCGAACTGGATATTTCAAATTGTCCCGATTTGGCACCTATCCTTATGGCTATGGGCGGCGTTTTAAACGGAGTCAAATTGCTTGGAACATCACGGCTCAAAGCTAAAGAGAGTGACAGAGGGGAAGTAATGAAAAAGGAACTTGGGAAGTTCGGAATTACTTGCAATGTTTTTGATAATGAGATTGAAGTAAAAAAATCTTCAATACATACACCAAGCGAGCTTATTGATTCACATAATGACCACAGAATTGCGATGGCAGCTGCTGTATTGATGACAAAGACAAGCGGAGAAATAAAAAATGCTCAGGCAGTTAACAAAAGCTTTCCTTCGTTTTTTGAAGAACTGAAGAGATTGGGAATAGGAGTTGAGTCTTTTGAAACTAACTAAAGATAAGAAGATTCTTATAGTAGGCCTTGGAGTAATTGGGGCAGCATATGCAGATGCTCTGACTGAAAAAGGCTATTGTGTTCTCGCTATAACAAGAAGTGAAGAAACGCTTGAAATAGCAAGAAATAGAGGCATTATATACAAAGGTATAAATAAGCCCGAAAAAGCATTTGTTGAACAAGCGGACGTAATCGTATTTGCTCTCTATCCGCATGTGTTTGAAGAGTGGATTGAGAATTATCAGTGGATGATAAAAAGCGGAGCAGTAATTACTGATGTTACAGGTGTCAAGTCTTGCATTGTATATAAGATCCAGGACATGTTAAGAGAAGACATAGAATTTGTTCCCGCTCACCCGATGGCCGGTCGTGAGAGCAAAGGAATCAAGTACGCAGATAAAAATGTTTTCAAGAATGCTAACTACATTGTTACCCCGACAGATAAGAATACAGAAGAAGCTGTAGAATTGTGTGAGGATCTCGGAAGAGTCTTGGGATTTTTGAAAATATCCAGATTGACTCCTGAAAAACATGATTACATGATAGCTTTTCTTTCTCAGCTGACTCACGTTATAGCTGTGTCACTTATGACTGCAGGAGAAGATGATTCGCTATATGACTATTCAGGCGACTCATTCAGAGATTTGACTAGAATTGCAAACATAAATGATGAGATGTGGAGTGAATTGTTCACACTGAACAGAGAAGCACTTTTAAAAGAGATAAATAAGTTTGAAATACAATTGGATAAAATGAAACAATATATAGATACTGCCGACAAAAACGGCATGCGAGACATGATGAAGCAATCTACTAAAAACAAGCTTGCTTTTGACGAAAAATATCGCAAGAAATCGTAAGGGGGAACTGAGTTATGAATATGGAATTTATAAGAAAACTGCCAATACCTAAGGAGATAAAGGCGCAATACCCCCTCCCTGAAGAATTTGTGCATTTAAAAGAAGAAAGAGACAAAGAGATTAAAGAAGTCTTTGAAGGAAAAAGCAACAAGATGATTTTGGTCATTGGACCATGTTCAGCCGATTCCGAAGCTCCTGTACTTGATTACATTAACAGGCTCGCTAAAGTAAACGAAAAAGTCAAAAACAAATTAATTCTCATTCCAAGAATATATACAGGAAAACCGAGAACAACAGGAACTGGATATAAAGGCCTGCTGCATCAACCTGACCCGTCAGGCAAGCCGAATGCTTTAAAAGGTCTTATTGCTATGAGACAGCTTCATATGAAAGCAATCACAGAGACTGGTTTGACTTGCGCAGATGAAATGCTGTATCCGGAAAACCACAGATATTTGTCAGATCTTCTCTCATATGTTGCAGTCGGAGCTCGTTCAGTTGAAGACCAACACCACAGACTCACTTCAAGCGGACTTGATTTGCCTGTAGGAATGAAGAATCCTACAAGCGGAGATTTATCCGTTATGCTTAATTCGGTAGTTGCTGCCCAGAGTCCTCAGGAATTCATTTACAGAGGATGGGAAGTTAAGACTCATGGTAATCCATATACTCATTGCATTTTGAGAGGATATGTAAACAAGCACGGAGAATCACATCCAAACTATCACTACGAAGATTTAATGCTTTTATTTGAATTGTATAGCAAGAGAGATTTAATGAATCCTGCTGTTATTGTAGACACAAACCACTCTAACTCAGGAAAAAAATATGAAGAGCAGATAAGGATATCCAAAGAAGTGCTGCACAGCTGCAAACTTTCAAGTGATATACGAAAACTCGTCAAAGGTTTCATGATTGAAAGCTATATTGAAGACGGCTGTCAGAAAATAGGTGAAGGTGTTTACGGAAAATCTATCACAGATCCATGCTTAGGATGGGAAAAGAGTGAAAAACTGATTTATGACATCGCAGACTCAATCTAATTCAGAAAACAAAAGCTACGGGTTTATTGCTTCCGTACTTTTGGTTTTATTGTGCAGTGTTATCTGGGGAGTTGCACCTATATTCTGGAAACAATTGACAACCAGAATAGTCGATTCCTGGTACACATTCTGCACAAGAGCAGTTTTTTCTTGCTTCTGGAGTTTTTTGCTTGTATTGGTTACAGGTAAAATGGCGGAAGTCAAGAGATTGTTCAAATCGAAAAAAGAAATACTGATTATTGCTCTTGGCGGAGTTATGACAGCTGCCAACTGGGCTTTGTACATATTGACAGTTGCTACGGATAGGATCAAAGAGGGAAGCCTTGCTTATTTTATCGGTCCAATTCTATTTGTTGTCACAGGTTTATTCATGTTCAAGGAGAAACCGACAATAGCTCAATGGATTGCAGTTGTAACGGCAGTTGCAGGTGTAGCTATTGCAGTAGTTGCTGGTGGAGATTTCCCGTATTTGGCAATACTGATAGCTATCGCATACATTATCTACAGTTCAGTAATGAAATTTGTCAAAGCAGATCCGGCTGTTCTTCTGTTTTTGGAAACACTTACAGTATTGCCCTTTACGCTCGGGTACATAATCTTTGATGAAATAAACGGCAAAGGTGCACTTGCAAACTTGTCGGGTTTTCAATTCCTACTGCTTCCGGGAGCAGGTCTGATGACTCTTGTGCCTCTGCTTTGTCTTGCAAAAGGAATAAAGGGCATAAGCTATTCGTTATCCGGAATGATAGGATATGTCAATCCGACTTTACAAATGATTGTTGCAGTATTTATCTATCAAGAAGTGATTGACAAAACAGATTTAATCACGTACATATTCGTTTGGATTGCTGTCGTTATATTCGTTGTTGATTCATTCATACAGAATAAAAAACAACAAAAGCTAAGTACATAATTAAGGATGCTCACTTTTCAGGGGCATCCTTTTTTTGGCAAATCTTGAAAAATCGCGCGCATATATATATAATTATAGTGGAAAAATATCGACTAGGAGACATATATGGCAGATTTCATGGAGAGTTCCGTCGTAGGTTACGAAGAAAAACTGGGTGTAATTATTGATGGACAGAAGTTAGAAGTAATCTGGGGCCCTGAGAATATTCGCGATTGCAGAGTTAAGAGTTCTGATGTTAACAGACCGGGACTTGCTTTGAACGGCTTTTTTGACTGCTTTGATGCAAACAGAATTCAATTGTTGGGAAATGCTGAGTTTGCCTTTTTGAATTCTTGTACATCGAGCCAGCGACAGGAAAAGTTTGATGCATTGTGCTCACAGGGCATACCTGCAATCATTATTACTCGCGACCTTCCTCCTTTCGAAGAATTGTTAAGAGCTGCGGAAAAATATAATGTTCCTGTATTGAGAACGAAAGAACATACTTCCAGATTCCAAGCGGGATTGATAGCTGATCTCAACGTCAGATTGGCACCGAGAATTACAAGACACGGTGTTCTTGTTGATGTTTATGGTGTCGGTATTTTGATTATGGGAGAATCCGGAATAGGTAAGAGTGAAACTGCTATAGAACTAGTCAAGAGAGGACATAGGCTAATTGCGGATGACGCAGTAGAAATAAAGAGAGTTTCCGAAAAAACATTGGTAGGTTCAGCGCCTGACATTATCAAACACTATATCGAACTAAGAGGTATCGGAATTGTAGATATCCAGAGATTGTTTGGTGTTGGTGCTGTTGAAGATACGGAAAAAATAGACCTGGTTATTAAACTCGAAGCATGGGATAGAGAAAGGTCATATGACAGACTCGGAGACGAGGATGAAAGAACAGATATCCTCGGAATTGAGGTGCCTACTATCACAATACCGATAAGACCCGGCCGTAACTTAGCTATCATTTTGGAAATTGCTGCAATGGAGAGCAGACAAAAAGCAAATGGTTACAACACCATAGAAGAATTCAACAAAAGACTTGAAGAGCATATAAAAGCAGAACAGGACAATAATAAATGAACGAAGATTTAGAAACGAAAAAAGAGTTTAATCCAATGCCTCTGATTTCATCAGCGGTTGTATTGTTGTGCTCAACTTTAGCTTCTTTCATTTTTTCAACCACTTGGTTATTGATTGGCATTGTTCCGCTGATGATTGCAGCATCTGAGTTTTCAAAGTTGATAATTACAAAACAGACAGTTTTCAGTTTGATTGTAAGTCCGTTATCTATAGCTCTGATGGCTTTGATACAGGTATTTGTCAAATCCGGAATGTATCCTGTTGTTATGGCAGGTTCATTCATTGTGGCAGGAGCTGTTTTGGCAATTGCAGCTGAGCACAATCTGGGTAGACTAGCCACAAATATTATCATAGCTTCTATATATGGAGTGTTTTTCATAGGAGCTGCTTTCCTGGCTTACGTAAATGCGGGATTGGAAGTTTCAATTGATGGTTTTAAAGATTTCTTTAACACTACCATGAATCAGGTTCAGACAAATTTAAAAGACTCTTTATACAATCTCTTCAGCAATAATCCTTACACTGCAAGTATCAGTAACTTAGATGAGTATGTTACCGAAATGACTACTTCTTTAGTATTTACATTCAAAGCAGTTTTCGTTGTTGTATTTATCGCTATACTGGAGTTCATGGGTCATTTTACAGCTGGTTTTTATGTATTTACTGCTAAGAGAACCGGGCTTGAGATAATTGTTCCTCTTGGAGGATGGTTGATTGAAATGTCTCACATTTCAGCAATTGTATTCTTTATTTCCGAAGCTGCTTACTTTGTTTTCTATCTGTTGGGATTTTTTGGGGCAGCAGTGGACATACCTTACATAATTGCCATAAACTTTATCATTGTTCTGATGCCAAACCTTATATTCTTGGGACTGCAAAGAATGTTCATAAGAAGACCTGGTCAGAACAAAAGAAGAATTCCAATTTGGATTTTCATCATTTTGTTGTTCATAGCTCCATTCCTGTTGCTTATTTTCCTTGCGTCAATCGGTGCTCTGAGCATCTACAATGACTACAGAAAGAAAAAACTCGAAGAAATGAAAAATGATGAAGATCATTTTGATGATTTTAATGACAACAACGACAATAACGACAATAACGATTATCAATGAATCGAAAATAATATAAGGAGAAAAGAACGCTATTCGTTCTTTGCAAATTGATGAAAGAAAGCAATAGAAAACGAGCAAAGATGACTCGACATCAAATTGACTCACTAGTAATAAAAATAGTGGCAGCAGTTCTTTTGCTGGTTGATTTGGCGTTTGTCTATTTCAAATTTTACCCTCTCAATGTTGTAATCCTATCCATAATTGTCTATGCGATTGTGGTATTGATTATTTTTATAAAGAATGTATCTTTCAAAAAAACAATGAGGGGTGTGGCAGAACAAAGAAATTCTGCTTTTGAAAATTTAACACTTGAGTGCATCAGACATTTGTATATGCCTGTAATAATTTGTTCTAGTGATGAAAAAGTTATTTGGCATAACGAAGTTATGTCAAAACTGAGAAAGAATCAGACTCCTGCATATGGACAATTTTTGGATACGTTTTGTGATACCACGCTTGAAAGAATCATGATTGGTGACAAGACAGTTGAAGGAGAGGCTCCTAACGAAGACGGAGTAGTGGTTCATTTCACTGATTCAACAAATGCTGAATATCACCTTGGAAGAACATATAAGGCAAAAGGTTATTCTGTTAGAACAGAAGATGATGAAATCTTTATGGTTGTGTTCAGAGATATTACAGACATAATCAATCTCGGAAAAGAGATGGATGACAGAGATGTTGTTGTAGCATATGTTGTAATAGATAACGTTGAAGAAATCCAAAAGCTGGAGCAATCCGTTGACAGCACAGCTACAATAGAAATCAACAGCATATTAAGACGTGTATTTGAAGATGAGCTTGATGGCGTCATTAAAGAAAATGGTAAGTACAGATATATTTGTGTTTTCGACAGAGAAAACATGAAAAAACTTACAGATTCCAAGTTTGCTGTTCTTGATGATGTAAAATCCATTTCCAATTCAAGTTCCAGCGTTCCTCTGACTATATCAATCGGTGTCGGAGCATGTGAAGGAACTTTAGCTGAAAAAGAAACATTTGCACAATCAGCTCTTGACCTTGCATTGCAAAGAGGCGGAGATCAGGCTGTTATCAAGACTCAGGAAGAGACATCATATTTCGGCGGAAGAGCAAAAACTTCACCGAAGGGAAGCAGCGTAAGATCCAGAGTAATTGCAATGGAATTTGAACAACTCATTAAGAAGAGTTCAAATGTACTTGTAATGGGACATAAAAATGCAGATTATGATGCATTGGGTTCTTGTCTTGCCGTTTCCAGAATTGCAAAATACCTTGGTGTTAAGGTTAACATTGTTGCCAATGTCAATGATGAAAACTTAGCTCCTGCATTTTCAAAGTTGGATGGAGAAGAGTACGACAACTTGTTTGTAGATGCAGTTGAGGCTCAGGATTTGCTCAAGAGTGAAACCCTGACTGTCTTGGTAGACGTAAACAACCTTGCAATTTGTGAAGCACCTGATGTTGTATCCAATTCAAGCAACTTCGTCATTATAGACCACCACAGAAAAGTTGCTGAATATGATGTTAAACCGAGTATCCAGTACATAGAGCCAACAGCTTCTTCAGCCGCTGAATTAATGTCGGAATTCTTGCAGCAGTTGTTGCCGCCTAATGAGCTTCCTAAGGTTGAAGCAGATATTCTGTTAGCAGGTATAGTTCTTGATACAAAACGTTTCTCACATAATACAGGTATTAGAACATTTAATGCCGCTCTTTACTTGAGAAGCCAAAATGCTGATCCTAGCGATGTAAATGAAATGTTCAAGACAGATATCAAAGATTTGATTAGAGAAGCTAAGTATGAAAACAGTGTAGTCATTTACAAATCTGTAACGGCTATTGCTCTGAATGAAAACGAAGATAACTCACCGCTTGCCAGAATCAGTGCTGCAAAAGCAGCTGACAGGTTGCTTACAGTTAACGGCGTTCAAGCTTCATTTGCTTTGTGTAAGACAAATGATACAGTATTTATAAGCGCAAGATCTCAAGGATATATCAATGTTCAGTTGATTCTTGAAAAAATGGGCGGCGGAGGCCATTACGATGCTGCCGGTGCACAGGTTACTGCAACTTCAACGAACACTGTATTGAGAAAACTTAAAGAAGCCATTGATGAATATTTAAACGAAAATAGTTTGTAAAAAAGTGGGGGTTAGCATGAAATTCAAAATCATATTTATTATTGTGGGATTGATACTCGCTGTAGCTTCGTTTGCGCTTCTCGAGTATCTTCATGCCAAGGGATATTTTTGATAACAATTATTCTCTAATCATATTTGTTCACCAATATAATTGGTGCTCTTGACATAAACATACTAAAATGGTATGATTATAGACAAAGAAAAGGAGCTGTCTAAAAACCTAAATTTTTTTAGGTGGACAAACAGCTCCCACTTTTTACCCTTCAACAGATGTTTTTTTCTTTGATTAAATCATCTGTTTTTTTGTTCAATTTGGGTTTTTAAACAGCCCCTAATATTTTCTATAGAATTGTTATTGTCGATTTCATTGAATACTCTTTTCCTTTATCAATTTTGATAATACCTTTTTTGTTTTCAAGTTCAGAACAAGAAAACCTTTCGATTGAACCGGTCCACGGTTCTATGCACACATATGGAGCATTTGAAATTGACCATATCCATATCACACCTTGTTTTCCGAAAGTGTGCTTAAGGAATGGTTTTTTATTTTTGTCATATAAAATGACAGAACCGGAATTCGGACCTTCTATAGATATTGTTTTATCGCCGTCAAAAGTATTTTTTGAAATATCCAGATATCTATTTTCGCGAAAATACATTTTTGATTCAGTGTCTGTTATAGCTGTTTCTCCGCTGTAATAAATAATATCAGGTTCTTCTTTTTCAAACTCAACCATTCCGCCTATATCGATATTATACCCAGGATGAAATCCTATTGAAGAGTACATTGGAGTGTCACCCATATTTTTAATGCTGAAACTGATACTCAGACTGCTTTCAAATATAGAAAAGACAATTGATAATGAATAATCAAAAGGATACATGCTTTTTGTTTCATCATCCTGAATAAGAGTCAATTCTACGCTTGATGAAGAAATATATCTGCTTGAAAACATTTTTTTGCTGGCAAATCCGTGTTTTGGCATTTTATATTCTTTTCCATCAAACACATACTTGTCCTGATACACTCTTCCGACTGCTGGGAAAAGCACCGGTGCATGGCCTCCCCAATGATATGGTTTGTCTTGCCAAATAAACTCTCTTCCCGTCTTAATATCTACTAATGATGTCAGTTCTGCGCCTAACTCATTAATCATGACGGATATATTGTTGTTTGACATGACTAACATAAGTTAATCCTCCACAAGATTTGTTTCTTTCACAGTTTTTTCTGTCGGATTCAGTTTAAGTGTTTTAACTTCACATGGACCTAAAACATAGTTTCCTGATATGCCCAAAGTCGGCAATTCAAGGGTTACTTCTTTGTCTTTAAATGTTGAGTTGAACAATCTGATAATAAAGAATTCGCCTCTCTCAGCTTTCTTGAACACCGGCATTGTAACACTTTCACCCTTGAGCACTGCAAAAGGTTTTATTGTGTTTTCTTTGTCTTTTTCACAACCGATAGGGAAGAATGACATAGCTGAAGGTGGTTCAGCAAATACTGAAGAACTTCTTTCAATATTGTCTTCAATATATTCTCTGTTGCCTGCTTTTAATACGAATTCAAAAGTGTGTTCTCCCTGATCAATAAGATCTGAATATCTATCTTGTTCCATTATATATGGCTTTCTGACTGAGAAATCACTCTTTCCTGCTGAATACCCGGGAGCTCTGAGCATTGTGATTCTGATCTCTCCGTCAAGATAGTCTGAACCATATGTTCCGTTATTTATAACTGCAAAGGCATTTTCTCTGTCAGCAGCCATAACCCACTTTTGAGCAACCATTTCTTCGCCGTTTGAAAGCAATGATTCGGTTGAATATGCTGTTTGGCCAAGATATTCGCCATCAACAGTTGTAGGGATTGACAGCTTGAGCATCTTCATCTTTTCGTTCCAGAATACTTTTTCAGTGATTTTGATTTCAGAACTGTATTTGTCCAGGTAATATCTTCTTACAATTACGCTGCGATTGTATTTGAAAATAGCTTCAACAATAGTTCTGACATCGCCATCTTCGATGACTCTTACAGGGGACAATTCTTTTGTTTGTTGGATGCCGCAGAAATCTGCTGCTTCTTCAGCAGTCATTAATTCAAATCTGCCTACAACATCTCTGAATGCTCTCTCCTTGAAAGCCCATGAGTTTTCATCGTCGTGAACAACAATCGGTCTTAAAGAATCGTTTGAGACGTATTCTTTTCCGTCCACAACAAAGCTTGTTAACAAGCCTGTTTTATTGCTGATTTTTGCCGACATCTTTTCGTTTTTGAAAACAAATTCATCACTGTTGTCAGGCTTTCTGTCAGCAGGTGTAGGAATAAGCTCTATTCTTACGTCGTATCTTTGCATTGATGTTGCAGGAAAAGTAGCTTTGAATACGCTCTTTATACGCCAGTCAACATTGAAGTTTGATACCTCATGCTCTCTTTGAGATACCACTTTTTCACCGTTGTGTGTTATTACGGGCATTGCATAAAGATCTCTGTTCTTGTTCTGGTCTGGCAATTGATATTCTACTTCTATTGTTTCTGTAACAGGATACGGATGCGGGTTATATACAAATACAGGGATAGTTCCTTCTTCTGCCTTTTTCTGGTCTGAACACAGAGACAGGAATGCGTGTATTCTTGTGTCCTTTAATTCTTTTAGTCCGTGGCCGGCAACAGCTGTTGCATATTGTTCAACAGGCTTGATTGCAGATCCCGGAAGAATGTCATGGAATTCATCGAGCAATAAGTCTTTTGTGACTTTTTTCATTGTCTCGGCAGGGTAGGTCATCAAGTTTGAAAAACTTGCGTGAGCAGCCATTTTTTCCGTTTTGAACAATTCGTTTTCCAGTTGTCTGTGAAGCATCTTTATTCTGCTCTGAGTTGTATAACAACCTGTGTATCTTGGGTTCAGAATACCTCTGTACTCAGGGATATTATTCTCTTTTTCGAGCAATTCGGAAAAATATGCTTCGGGGTTGGAATGAATTATGTTATATGCTTCTGTATTTTCATTCAATTCTTTAATCTTTTGATAGTCAACTCTTGATGGACCGCCGCCATGGTTTCCGATTCCCCACAATACAAGTCCAACTTTTGCGTTTGGATTTTTGTCCATCCAACCTTTGATTTTTAAATCTGCTTCACCTCTGTGAGATTCATATGAGTTATATGCTCTGTGGCAGAGAATCTTTGAACCATCCGGTCCAACCCAATAGAAATCTTCTGCAGGAAGATTGAGCATGTCAGGCTCCGGTCTGCAGAACAAATATGACTTATATCCGGATTTTGCCAATATTTGTACTAAGCCTCTGGAGTGACCGAAAGAGTCAAAGTTCATGGCATCTGTCGGAACTACTCCGAATTTTTCTTTGAAATAGTATCTTCCTTCAAGTATCTGACGAACAAAGCTTTCTCCTGATGGCATGTTTGCATCGGGTTGTAGATACCAACCACCCATAATGTGCCATTTTCCCTCTTTGACCAGTTTTTGAATTCTGGCAAAGAGCACAGGGTCATATTCTTCAACCCATTGATATAAGATTGCTTCATTGTGACAAAAAACAAAACCATCGTAATTGTCACAGAAATCTGCTGCTACTCTATATGTAGATAAAGTCTCTGCTACACCTTCTTCAATGTTCCAAAGCCATACTACGTCTATATGTGCGTTGCATACTAAATGTAAATTGTTCATACTCTAAACCTCACATAAAAATTGCAAATTAATTATATCATTCAAGCTACACCAAAACAACAAAAAGACAAAAAGACAAATATGAAATAACGGAAAAACATGCAAGTTTGAAAATTATTCTTGATAATGCAACAAATTTTGTTACAATATACTTTGCAATGACAAAACTATGGGAGGAGAAATATGGCTTGGCTTATTACGGATAAATCTGACGTTAAGATATTTATCCTTTATTTACTTATGCGCATTGATCGTCCCGTGGATTTTATTACGCTGAATGATATAGCGGTTCAAGATGGCTATGTAAGTCAATTTGATTTTATGGATGGATTCCATGAACTTAAGGCTACTTCTGCAATTGAGTCATTTAAAAATGATGACGGGGAAGAAATGTGGCAAATAACACCAGCAGGTGTAACAGCTGCTCAAACCCTTAAATCAAGTATAATGACTGAAATTATGGAAAAGGCTGCAAGATCAGCTCTTGCGCTCATATCGTTCAAACATCGTGATACAAAAGTCAGCAGCTCAATTACAAAAGATAAAAATGGCAAATATGTTGTAAACATGGTAGCTAAAGATAAAGAACAAGAGTTTATGAACATATCCCTTTCTTTTGATTCTCAACACACAGCGGAAGCTATGAAGAGCAGTTTTGACAGATCACCTGAACTTGTGTACAGAGGTTTGCTTGGTATTTTGTCCGGTGACATAAATTACCTGGCCGATGCGTGGAACAGTGGACCGGTGGAGGAAATCAACAATGTCTGAAGAAAAGAAAAAACGCCACAATCTGTATGATTTTCTGACAGGCGGTAATAAAAACAGAGCTGATGTTGATTTGAGAAGCCAGATAAAAGGTTTCAACACAAAAAACATGTTCAGGCTGTACTTTAGAAGATTCAGACAAATAACAACAGTAAATGTAATGATTATCTTGTCTAATTTTCCATTGGTATTCCTAATAATTGCAATCAGCGGTGTTGTCAGCCATACGACAACAGCACCGGTACATCCTTTGTACTCAGTGGCTTATGGTATAACAACAATTTCCGGAACGACCCCGGCGACAGTATTTATGTCCGGATTGTTTATGGAAACGAGTGTAATGTATTATCCGAGTGTATGGACATATGTCTTCTATGCTTTGGGTTGTCTTGAATTTCTGACCATAGGACTCAGTAACGTAGGAATTATGTATGTGATGAGAAACCTTGTTAGGGGCGAACCTTTATTCCTTCCAAGCGATTTCTTCAGTTCAATCAAGACCAATTACAAACAGGGAATTGCAGCAGGAATAATTGACAGCATTTTGCTTGTGTTGTGCGGTTTTTCAGTCTATTCTTACTGGGTAAATTACGGCAACTATTACATTTTGTTTTATGCGTCAATATTGATGATGGTCCTTTACCTGATGCTCAGGACATTCATTTACTTAATGATAGTCACATTTGATCTGAAATTCAGGCATGTCATCAAAAATTCATTGTCTTTTACGATACTTGCATTTGGCAGACATTTCTTGGCGCTTTTAGGCGGATTGTTGCTTTGCCTGTTGTTCTATGCCTTGTCTGTAACGGTATTTATTCCAATAGGCGTGATAGCATTCCTTGTGTTCATACCGGCAACTGTAATGTATTTTACAACTTATGTGTCTTACTGGAGAGTTAATGATATAATGATTGAACCATATTATCAAAAACATCCAAATGAAAGGCCAAAAATTGAATCCGAAGGGGAAGTGTACACGGGAGAAACGGATGACCCTGGCGATGAGCCTCTAGAATAATAAATTTGGGATGATTCTAACGAGTCATCCTTTTTTTGTGCAAAAAAAGTGCACACCGTTATCGATGTGCACCATGAAACTATATTAATATTTTCCGCTTATGTCGTTCAACACTTTTCTGTTTTCGTTAACTCCGATGTCACTTAGCTTTTCTACCATCTGGTCGAAATCTTCTTTAAACAGTACTTTGTAAACATCACCTTTGTATGCCGGCAAACCTTCATCTTCAAAGTAAACTATATGGTATCCGTATGATGATGTAATAACATCCGCATCACCGTGTTTTCTTTCATCACTGAAAGTCCAGTTGTTGAATCCTGCCACAAGTTCTTTTTCTTTTACATAAGGATACAAACCACCTCTTGAAATAGAACCCGGGTCTGAAGAATAAGCACAGACAAGTTGAGTGAAATATTCAAGTGTTGGGTTGCTTTTGAATTTTTCCATTACGGAATTTGCCATTTTTTCAGCTTTTTCATCTGAACCATAAGTGTTTGCATCAAACAAAATATGTCTTACAGTTCTTGTCTTTGATGTATCTGGAGCAATATCTGAAACAATATAATATACTGTCAAAGTTCCTTTTGTTTCATCATCGGATTGTGTGGTGTTAACAACTCGGCTTGAGTACTTTTCAGATGTGAACAGCCAATCAATCAAATCATCAGTAAGTTCATTGTCATTCTTTGTCACAGTGAATGTATGTTCATCAATTGATTGATCGGGATTTGAGTCATTGTCTTCTTTGAGGAATTGTTTATATACAACCAAAAACAATCTGTAGTCTTCAGCCTCTGAGAGAGAAGTGATTCTTTGATTTATCTGTTCAAATGTCTGAGAGTCGTAAGAGTAAGAAACTCTCATGTATTTGATTTGATCGTAATCATCTCTGTGTTGTTCGTAATACTCGTCAATTTCTTCCTCTGTGACTTCAATTCCGGAAGTTATTTTTGTCATGTATTTACTTGCAAGAGTTTGCAGTTTCAGACAATTTGCAACATCGTCAGTATTTACACCGTGACCTATTTTAGATAAATCCGTTTCTTTTGCCCTGATGTTTACCGCGTATAGATCTTCATCACTTAACGTTATACCGTTCTTTAAAGCAAGTTCGCAGGATCTCAGCAAAGATTTTGCAGTGTTTTCCGCATCATCTTCGAAATAGTCAAACCAGGTTTTGTTACCGGTTCCCATTGATTCTGTTGCATAAGAACATTGCTGATCCTTCAGGTCCTTTGTCGTATCAACAGGCAGATATTCACCGAAATATTCCTTAAATGAGTTATAGCTGTCATACACTAAATATGACATCATTGTTCCATCTACTGAAAAGTTATCTGTTTTCAGGAAAACCTGGCTGCGCAATTTAACACCGGAGTTTTCAATTATAGTTAGTGCAATGAATACTAACGCTAATACAAGACAAACTGCAATCAGAGCAATTACGGAAATCTTTAAAATCTTCTTGTTTCTTGCCTTCTTCTGAAGTGATTGCTGATATTCCTGCTCTCTGCGCTTTTTCTTTTCGGCAGCTGCCTGTTTATTTCTGACTTTATTTGGCATAATCAATTCCTCTATGAATTAGAAATCCCAGATTTTTATCTGGGAATATCTATTATTCAGCTTCTTTTTCTGTTGTTTCTTCCGTTGAAGTTTCTTCTGTTGAAGGTTCTTCAGATTGTTCGCTTGAACAGCAACAGCAGGATTCTTTATTTTCTTCCTGCTCGCCTGAACAACAACATGATTCCTGATTGTCTTCTTTGCAGCAGCAATCATCGTCCTTGCAGCAGCAACATTCATCGTCTTTACAACAACAAGTATTGCCACCAACTTTGGAAATAACATTCTTTACGCAGCTGACACCTTTCTGAACAGCGCTTGTAACATTTTCTTTAAGTGTTGCTAAGTCGCTCTGTGAGGGCAAACCTGCGAAGTTGGCATTGAATTGTTTGTTTACTGTGCCGTCCTCGTTTGTGGTTTTCTTGAAAGTATATTTAAATAAAACTGAACGATACACAGTTTCATCATTTGTTTCATTTGTTTTTGAACAGAATGGGGTTAACAAAAGTGCTGCAGCAGCGGCAACTACTAATCCTTTCATTTTTACATCCTCCCTGATAAATTAGTTGTAATGAAATTATACTATAAATATAAGAAAAATCAAGAGTAAACAAATCGAATTGGTTTGAAGCTGTATTGTAAAGAAGGCGGTTGTGTGGTAAGATTGTTGCGAAAAGAAGGTGATGAATTTGATTATTTCAGGAGTGCAAAAACTGACCTTACTGGACTATCCAGGCCACACTGCATGTACAGTTTTCTTTTCCGGTTGCAATTTCAGATGTCCATTTTGTCACAATGCAATATTAGTTGAAAGGCCTAATGAGACTATAAGAATTCCGGAAGAAGAATTCTTTTCTTTTTTGAACAAGAGAAAAGGGCTGCTTGATGGTGTTGCCATAACGGGCGGCGAGCCTACGCTCAACAAAGATTTGCCCGAATTCATGTCAAAAATAAAAGAACTCGGTTATGCAGTCAAACTCGATTCCAATGGTACAAACCCGGAAATGCTCAAAAGAATCATTGATGAAAAACTTGTTGACTACATAGCTATGGATATAAAGAATTCAAAAGAGAAGTACCCTATTACATCAGGGGTTGATGAAAGATTCATGCCAAAAGTGGAAGAGTCAGTTGAATTGCTTATGCAAGGAAGAGTCGATTTTGAATTCAGAACCACAATAGTAAAAGAATTCCATACAATTGAAGATATGGTGAAAATAAGCGAATGGATCAAGGGGGATGAAAAATACTTCCTTCAGGCATTCAAGGATTCGGGTGACCTAATAAACCCTGATTTGCAGGGAATAGAGTACTCTGAATATGAAAAATATCTTCAAGCTGTAAAACCATTGCTTCCCAATTCTGCATTAAGGGGAGTGTCATAGAAAAAGTGCAATGCTTTGGTCATTTGAGTCTGAAGCATTGCTTTTTTTACATATTGTATCACACCACACACAATATATAGATGTGCACCAATTACACCCCAAAAATAGCTGATTATATAGCAGATATATAGACAAATTGCCATTTGTTACACAAAAGTATATCAACAACATATTGTGCAAAAGACCCAAAATGTCCCATAAAAAACACAATATGTTGTGTTTTAGCCCTTGACAGTATAATTGCTATATGTTATATTTGTATGCGTTAAGGAATTTTTGGAGATTGGAAGGGGAAAATTATGTACAGAGTAATCAAGAGAGACGGAAAAGTTACCGAATTTGATCTTGTTAAAATTAACGAAGCGATAAAGAAAGCTTTTGAAGCAACAAAAACAAATTATACTGATCAAATCATCGATTTCATCTCTTTGAAAGTAACAGCAGACTTCAACAAAAAGATTAAAAATGATCAGATCTCAGTTGAAGATATCCAGGACAGCGTTGAAAAGGTTCTTGGAGAAGCAGGATATGGAGATGTAGCAAAAGCTTACATTCTCTACAGAAAGAACAGAGAAAAGATACGTAACATGAATGCTACCTACCTTGACTACAAAGCATTGGTAGACAGCTATGTTAAAGCGACAGACTGGCGTGTTAAAGAGAACTCAACAGTTACCTACTCAGTAGGCGGTCTTATTCTTTCTAACTCAGGCGCAATAACAGCAAACTATTGGTTGTCTGAAATATATGACCAGGAAATTGCAGACGCACACAGAAACGGCGATATACACATCCATGACCTCAGCATGCTCACAGGTTATTGTGCAGGTTGGTCATTAAGACAGCTCATCAAAGAAGGTCTTGGCGGAGTAGCAGGAAAGATTTCAAGCTCACCAGCTAGCCACCTTGCAACACTTTGTAACCAGATGGTTAACTTCCTCGGAATCATGCAGAATGAATGGGCTGGTGCTCAGGCATTCTCATCATTCGATACATATCTTGCACCATTTGTTCGCGAAGATAAACTTGATTATCAGCAAGTTAAAAAATGTATTGAATCATTTATATATGGCGTTAATACTCCATCAAGATGGGGTACACAGGCTCCGTTCTCAAATATTACACTCGACTGGAAAGTTCCGGCTGACCTTGCTGAACAACCATGTATAGTCGGCGGCAAAGAAATGAGCTACACATACGCTGATTGTAAAAAAGAAATGGATATGGTTAACAAAGCATTCATCGAAGTCATGATAGAAGGCGATGCAAATGGCAGAGGATTCCAGTACCCAATTCCAACATACTCAATCACAAGAGACTTTGATTGGTCTGAAACAGAGAACAACAAACTTCTCTTTGAAATGGCAAGTAAATACGGTACACCATACTTTTCTAACTATGTAAACTCAGATATGGAGCCAAGCGATGTTCGTAGTATGTGCTGCAGACTGAGACTTGACTTGAGAGAACTCCGTAAGAAATCCGGTGGTTTCTTTGGAAGCGGCGAATCAACAGGTTCAGTTGGTGTTGTTACAATCAACATGCCAAGAATAGCATACCTGTCCAAAACAGAAGAAGAATTCTATCAGAGACTTGATAGAATGATGGATATTTCAGCTCGTTCCTTGAAGACAAAACGTACTGTTATAACAAAACTCTTGGATGAAGGTTTGTATCCATACACAAAGAGATATCTCGGAACATTTAATAACCACTTCTCAACAATAGGTCTTGTCGGTATGAACGAAGCAGGCCTCAACGCTTGCTGGATCAAGAAAGATATGACTCATCCCGAGACACAGCAGTTCACAATCAACGTCCTCAATCACATGCGTGAAAGACTCATGGATTACCAGGAAAAATACGGTGATTTGTACAACCTTGAAGCAACTCCTGCTGAAGCAACATCATACAGACTTGCTAAACATGACAAGGCAAAATATCCGGATATTATCACAGCAAGCATGAGTGAAACACCATACTATACTAACTCAAGCCATCTTCCGGTTGGATACACAGACGATATATTCACAGCTCTGGATATCCAGGATGAATTGCAGACATTGTACACATCAGGTACTGTATTCCATGCATTCCTCGGAGAAAAGCTCCCTGACTGGAAAGCAGCAGCTGATCTTGTAAGAAAGATTTCTGAAAATTACAGACTTCCTTATTACACATTGTCACCAACATATTCAATCTGTACTGATCACGGATATCTCGCAGGTGAACAATATACTTGCCCGATATGCGGTAAAAAGACAGAAGTAAACAGCCGTATTACAGGTTACTATCGTCCTGTTCAGAACTGGAACGACGGAAAAGCTCAAGAGTTCAAACAGCGTAAAGAATATGTCATTGCTACATCTAAATTGACACACAAAGGTGTCCTCCAGAATGCAAGTGACTGTCCTCCAGTAACAAAAGAGCAAATCAACGAAGTATCAGATGAACTCAAATTGTTTACTACAAAAACATGCCCGAACTGTAAGATAGCTAAACAAATGCTCGAAAAAGCAGGTATTTCTTACACAAATCTCTATGCAGATGAACATAAAGAAGAAGCTATCAATTTGGGAATCAACCAAGCACCAACACTTGTTGTAGGCGGCAATAAGTACAAAGGTGTTCCGGAAATCAAGAAATACATAGAATCACTTTCATAACAATATGTACGATATTATAGTTATCGGCTCAGGGCCCGCAGGTTTAACTGCGGCTCTGTATGCCAGAAGAGCAGGAAAAAGCGTTCTCGTAATCGAAAAAGCTTCTTTTGGGGGACAAGTTAATTATTCTCCGAAAATTGAAAACTATCCGGGATCAAAACAGATAAGCGGTTCTGAATTTGCCGACAAGTTTGTTGATCAGGTTATGGGACACGGAGCTGAATTTGATTTCGGAGAAGTTGTCGATGTTGTTGACAATGGTCAGACCAAAACAGTAAAAACTGATTCTTCTGAATATGAATCAAAAACCGTTATCATAGCAGCCGGTGTAAAGCACAGACATCTGGGTGTTCCGGGAGAAGAAAAATTCTCGGGCGAAGGAGTCTCCTATTGTGCCATCTGTGACGGTGACTTCTTTGCCGGAAGAGATGTAGTTGTAGTTGGTGGAGGAAACAGTGCTTTCCAGGATGCAATATTGCTTTCTGAAAAATGTAAATCCGTGACCATGGTACAGGATCTTCCGTACTTTACCGGAGAAGCATCTTCACTCGAAGTATTAAAGTCAAGAAGCAATGTAAAGTTCATGACTTCATCCGGGGTTTTAGAATTCAAAGGTGAAGACAAACTGGAGTCAGTTGTAGTCAAACATAAAGATACTGACACAGTCGAAGAATTAAGAACTGACGGAGCTTTTGTTGCTATAGGTCTTGTGCCTGACAACAAAGCGTTTGCAAAAGTAGCTGAACTTGATGAAAGAGGATACATTTCCTCAGATGAAAAGTGTATGACTAAGACTCCGGGCGTATATGTTGCCGGAGACTGCAGGACCAAGAGCATCAGACAGATTACAACTGCAGTTGCAGATGGATCTGTTGCTGCATTGGCAGCGGTCAATTACATTGACAAAAATCGTTAACTAAATAACAGTATGGGGACAGCTGTAACAAAAGCAGCTGTCCCCATTTTTTTCGGTATAAATAGTGATTTTTGTCTTAATTATTCTTTTGCATGGATGCGCATTCTTCAATGTTCTTTTTGAGCATGTCTATAACTGCAGTTATTCTAGGAATATTCATAGTTTTTTTGGACATGCTGTATGTGTTATTAGCAAATATTTCAATCGATTCAAGTCTATCAAAATTGTATTTCGGCATATTGTTCAGCAAAAACAATCTTTCATAAGAAGTCTTTGCAAAAGGTGTTCCACCCCATTTTGTTTTTGGATTTGCTATGTCTTTTATAGGCAGGTAATAACCGAGAGAGTTACCGCATCCGAAAAGAGGGGCATGTTTTAAATATTTCAACGTATTTGAATCTCTCAAAAGCCCAAAGTCAGAATAATTTCTGTCATCATTGTTCATAATTCTGTCTATAGTGAACATCTGACTTAAAAAAGAGAATGTGTCCGTTATTCCGAGTTTCTCACAACAATTCACATAGTGTTGTAAATCAGAAACATTTTTTTCTTTATTGAACAACCTCATAATAGCAGATGCGGGAATGAATTCTATATCAGTACTTGTGAAACAATCGCATTTGCTGAATGGTAAATCTTTGTCCATGTAAACATCGTAATGAACATAATCGAATTCAAGTCTCTTGCAGATTTCAGAGAAAACTGCGTCGTTCAAAGGTTGTTGTCTGTATGGAGAATTTCCGGTCTTGATCAATGTTATTTGTCCATTGTTATAATTCCAGTATTTTTTTGTGTAACCGGCTGTTGTGTTCTCGGGAGATCTCAAGTCAAATCCATAGGCATCAAATTTCATCCCGTAAAGAATACTGGACACATCGTTAGAAAACTCATTTTCAAAGAAGTTGACACTTTTCCACTTCAAATCCACGTCGCTTTTTCTCATCCAGTAACAATCCTGAAGACTTAATGCCATTCCCTTGAGTTTGAGCTGGGATATGTTTTTAAGGCATATGCAACTGAGCAGGTAATCTACCCCTGCTTTATCTTTGGGCATTGAACGTTCATTCCACCAGACTTCAAATGATTTTTTTGTGCAAGTCCCATCAATGTTCATAGACCCGGGCGGCATCAATTCTTTTGAGTAAACAGTGATAATCTTTTTTAATCCGGATCTTTTTTCATCAAAATCAAATTCTGCTACGGGATCATCTTTATGCATTAGTGTGTATTTCATATTAGCACCTTCTAAAAAAGTGGCAAATAATTGCCACCCTTTTTGAAAAATTAATCTGTGAATCCAAAAATTGAATTTATTTTGCGCACTAAGTTTTTAATATTTGCCTCATGGTTTTCATATACTTCTAAAATTGTGTAATCAACATTGCCGCCTGCCGGTAAATATTTTCCATTTTTGTCAACCTTTATGTAGTGAAGAGAAGTCGACACTTTGCCTGCCTGGATCTTTGTGATGCTGATATCTGCAGTGTACTCAACTGCTTTTCCACCAACAATCTTGACATTTACACCATCCGGAGAAATGGAATAACCATCAACCCCCACTTCTCCCGGCATGCTTATAGCAATAAAACCTGTCCAAGACAACCAATTCGGTCTTGCAATATAATACTGGTATCTTGTGGTGTCAAAACCGGAAGAATAAGAAATTGTATCCTTCCAACTCTCAGTTCCTCTTGACTTAACCATGTCGACATATTTGTTGTATGGGATGTATGATGTGAAAACCCAAATAACGGTTAGAATTACCAACAGTGCAAGAAGAGCTACACAAACTATGATGGCTATTTTTTTTGCATTGCTCTTTTTTTCAACCTTTGCTGCCATTTTGTTGTCCTCTTATCTCTATTTTACGCAATAATGATACAACATTTTCAAAACAAAAACAATAATAGGAGAGTTGTTTGCTGTTTTTTGCTATTATTTTATGCAAATTACTTTTGGTAATGATATAATTAAGTGATATCAGTAAGAAACAGTGTCAATTGACCGAAAAATAAGATAACCGAGGCGAATAACTATGTACAAGTTCGACGTTGAAGATGTAACTAAAAAATGCATTGAATGGATAAGACAATGGTTTGAAGAAAACGGAAAAGGTTGTAATGCGGTAGTCGGAATATCTGGAGGTAAAGATAGTTCTGTCGTGGCCGCACTCTGTTGCAGAGCATTGGGCAAACAAAGGGTTATTGGAGTTTTAATGCCTCAGGGCGTTCAGGAAGATATAGATTACGCTTACGGAATATGTGAACACCTAGGAATCAAACACTACGTTATTAACATCAAAGATGCTGTGGATGCGGTTAAACTCCAAGTGCTTAAATCTATAGAATTAACTCAACAGGCGTCTCAGAATTTGCCTGCAAGAATCAGAATGTCCTCTTTGTATGCTGTTTCACAATGTGTGAACGGAAGAGTTGCAAACACTTGCAACTTGTCAGAGGATTGGGTTGGTTATGCAACAAGATATGGTGACGGAGCAGGAGATTTTTCACCAATTTCAAAACTCACCGTCACTGAAGTCAAGGCTATGGGAAGATATTTGGGATTGCCCGAAAAATATGTTGAGAAACCGCCAATTGACGGATTGAGCGGAAAAACAGATGAAGATAACCTTGGATTTAAATATTCGACTTTAGACAAATACATAAGAGAAGGAATTGAACCCGAGGAACAAGTAAAGAACAGAATAGATTCTCTTCACAAAGCCAATTTGTTTAAAATCAAATATATGCCTTGTTTCGAATACGGTGTAGACGATTAACCAGAAACTGACGGAGGAAAAAATGTTAGTAGAAACACTCAGCAAAATAGGTATAGTCTCTGTTGTTGTACTTGACAGAGTTGATGATGCTGTTCCGGTTGCAAGAGCTCTGATGAACGGAGGGCTTAAATGTGCCGAAATCACATTCAGAACAGACGCTGCGCAAGAATCGATCAAAAGAATAACAAAGGAATTTCCGGATATGCTTGTTGGAGCGGGTACTGTTCTGACAATAGATCAAGCAGACAGGGCAATAGACGCGGGTGCCAAGTTTATAGTTGCTCCGGGTCTCAATCCCAAAGTAGTAAAGCATGTTCAATCAAGAGGAATAGAAATGTGTCCGGGAGTTAATACTCCAAGTGAAATAGAGAGCGCTTTGGAACTGGGATTAAACGCTTTGAAATTCTTCCCGGCAGAACCATCCGGAGGGTTAAAGATGCTAAAAGCACTGGGCTCAGCATATGTTAATGTTAAGTTCATGCCAACAGGAGGCATTAATGCAGACAATGTAAGGGAGTATCTGTCCTATAACAAAATATTTGCCTGCGGTGGAAGTTGGATGGTAAAAGGCGATTTAATCAAAGAAGGAAAATTCGAAGAAATTGAAAGACTGACAAAAGAAGCAGTTAAAATTGTCAAGGAAGTCAGAGGATAATATGTTACTTAACTTAAAAGACAAAAAAGAGTGTTTGTTTGATGCTGTTTCAATCGGGGAAATAATGTTGAGACTTGACCCGGGTGAGGGAAGAATAAGAACAACCAGAAGTTTCAAAGTATGGGAAGGCGGCGGAGAATACAATGTTGTTCGAGGTCTCAGAAAATGCTTTGGAATGAAAACTTCTGTCATTACTGCATTTGCAGATAATGAAGTAGGTAAATTACTCGAAGATTTGATACTTCAAGGCGGAGTTGATACGTCCCTGATCAAATGGGTGAAGACCGATGGTATCGGAAGAGTATGCAGAAATGGATTGAATTTTACAGAAAGAGGTTTTGGTGTCAGGGGAGCATTAGGCTGTTCTGACAGAGCTAATACCGCCATATCCAAAATGACTGCAGATGACTTTGACTTTGAATATATATTCGGAAAATTGGGCGTAAGATGGCTTCATACAGGAGGAATATACGCGGCTCTTTCCGAACAATCTTCTGAAACAATCGTTAAAGCAATAAAAACAGCCAAAAAGTATGGAACAATTGTTTCATATGACTTGAATTACAGACCATCGATGTGGAGTGCTATCGGAGGCATAGAAAAAGCAAGACAGGTAAATAAAGAACTTGCTAAATATGTAGATGTAATGATAGGTAATGAAGAAGACTTCACAGCTTGTCTTGGCTTTGAAATAAAAGGAAATGACAAGGATTTGAAATCATTGAACGTAGACGGATACAAAGAAATGATCGATGAAGTTGCAAAGGCATATCCGAATCTGAAGGTGGTTGCGACAACATTGAGAACAGTTAAAACAGCTACTGTCAATGACTGGAGTGCTCTCTGCTGGGCAGATGGGAAAATATACAAATCAAAAGATTACAAAAATCTTGAAATACTCGATAGAGTCGGCGGCGGGGATTCATTTGCGTCAGGCCTGATTTACGGATTAATGACAACAGGTAATCCGGAAACTGCTGTAAACTACGGAGCAGCCCACGGCGCTCTGGCAATGACTACACCCGGAGATACTTCTATGGCAAACATAAAAGAAGTTGAGTCTCTTATGGGCGGAGCAGGCGCCAGAGTTAACAGATAGAATATGGGAAAGAAAACAATTGATTTAACAAACAGAGTAACTGAACTCGATGTTATAAGAGGTTTGTGCATATTGGGAATGGCTGTAGACCATGCTTTTGCAATGGTCGTGTTCATGTTGCCAAGCATTTTTCAAAATAGCACATCAACTTACAACATCTACACGTTTGGCATAGAGTATTGGAACAGCACATTCCGCATGATTATTCATATGCTTGGACTAAGCCTGTTTTTGTTACTCACAGGAGTTTGTTGTTCGTTTAGTAGAAGCAATATTAAAAGAGGAGCAAGATTATTTGCCGTTTCGATAGCATTTACGCTAGTGACTGTTGTTTTCATGAATATCATTGACGAAAAAGACAACATGGTATTCTTCGGAGTGCTTCATTGTATTGCTGTTTCTCTTTTGATAATAGGCTTACTGGAAAAAATAAAAACGAACAAATGGATCTATCTTGCTATCGGAATTGTCATGGTAGCAGTAGGCATAATATTTGTTAATGTTGTAAACGAGTTCGGAGACAACACAGTAAGTGTTTCTTCTGAAAGTTTGTGGACCCTTATACCTAAATGTGTTATAGGACTGGCTTATACCGGGGCGGATTGCGAACCTCTTTTCCCATACGGAGGAATCATATTCATAGGTGTTTTCCTTGGTAAGATGATTTACAAAGACAAGAAGTCTTTGATTTTTAAGAAATATCACAATAATTTTCTTACTTTTGTCGGAAGACATACTTTGATTTTCTATTTAGTGCATCTACTTGTAATTGTCCCGATTTGGGTTGTTGTGTACCTAATCTTGGGAGCAAAACTCACCATTTTCGGATAAAAAAATGACATCTTGCTTTTGACAAGATGTCACAATGAATATATGGCGCGCCCGGAGGGATTCGAACCCACGACCTACCGGTTCGTAGCCGGGCACTCTATCCACTGAGCTACGGGCGCTTATTCACAGAGCACTATTCTATCACAAGAGAGCAGTAGTGTCAACACAAAAAAGCAACAAGATATAAACACAATAATTACACTATTTGTTTTATTTGTATTGAACAAAAAACGCGTATTTGTTAAAATGTGTTTGCAATTGCATTAACTAAGAGGAGAGAGATTCTTATGTTGGATTTGAGTAAAAAAATCAAATGGATTGGTACAGCAGTATGCATGGTTTTATCCGCTGTTGGCGTAGTTTTTGCTGTAAGATCATTTGGCGCGTCTGATCTTGTCAGTGGAATTGCTTGGTCAGTGATAGCTCTATTTGCTCTTGTATCAATTTATGTTGTTTTTGCAGTTGCAAAAATGGCATCTGAGTATTCAGAATACCAAAAGAAATTGCGCATGGTGGTTGAAAAAGCGGCCAGACTTGAAAAAAAGATTAATAGCATGCAGAGTTCCGGGGTTGATAAGTATTCTCCTGTAAACGGAACAATGACATTTGGACCAACAGAACACTCAGGAGATACTATGGGTGTAACAACTGCTATGAGAAAAGCAATTGGTGAAGATTATACTAAGGAAGCACCTCAAAATGGCTCGGTAGTAATAAACGCTCAAACATCCCAGGTAGGTTCAATGACCAGCGTATTTTCTACACAAGCAACAAGAGTTAATACTACTTTGAATGACAACGCAAGAAACTCTTTGATAGATGCTTTTAACACTACAAGTACAGACACATATCATGTAAATGTTAGAACCAACTCAGCAACGAAATACTTTTCCCGCAAGAACACCACAATTGCTGCAGGTGGTCTTCATACAGTTGCTATATCAAATAATGGTAGCGTACAAGCATATGGATTTAATGAGTACGGACAGATAGAAGTATCTGGATGGAGTGATTTAATTCAAATTGCTGCAGGTGCTTATCACACAGTCGGACTTAAAGAAAATGGAACGGTATTAGCAACTGGTTACAACGGATATGGACAGTGCAATGTCAATGGATGGAGAAACATTTGTTCTATTGCAGCAGGCTCAGGACACACTGTTGGATTGAAAGCAGATGGAACATGTGTGGCAGTCGGTGATGGCACATACGGACAAACAGATGTAAGTGAATGGACAGATATAATTGCAATATCAGCTGGAAATAACTACACAGCCGGATTGAAAGCCGATGGCACTGTTGTTGGAGTAGGCGCAAATACTGATGGTAATTGGGGAGCTACAAAGTGGGGTAGTATAACAGCAATAGCAGCAGGAGGAATACACATTCTTGGTTTGAAAGTTGATGGTACTTGTGCTGCTGTTGGTAATAATTCAAACGGACAGTGTGAAGTTTCTTCATGGAGAAATGTGATATCAATAGCCGCAGGCAACTATCATTCTGTAGGATTGCTAGCAAGTGGAAAAGTGGTTGCAGCCGGTTATAATGGCTATAAACAATGTGACGTATCACAATGGAGTGATATAATAGCAATTGCTGCTGGAAGAAATCATACGGTTGGCTTAACAAAATATGGAACACTCGTAGCCGCAGGCGACAACCAAAAGGGACAATGTTCAGTTCTTGCAAGTCAGAATTTGAGAACAAAAGAACAATAATACTACGGATTGGTATTGTTTTGAAAAATTGGTATTGATTTTTTATTTTGAAACAATTATAATTCAATGGCATGCCGGTGTGTTGGAATGGCAGACGAGGTGGACTCAAAATCCATTGGGCTCAAAACCCGTGCGGGTTCAAGTCCCGCCACCGGCACCATTAATGAACTACAGGATTGATACAAAAATTATCAATCTTTTTTTCATTATATAGGGCTAATTTGTTTGTTTTATTATTTAAGTAGTCATAAGTGAAAAAACGATTACTATAACCTTTCGTTTCTTTAACCCATTCATATTTGTACCGCCACTGACAGCAATGTTAGTGGTTTTTTATAGAATTCAATTATCTAAAAATGCGTCCATACGCAAAAATAGTTGCTAACACTCTTGATTTTTTTAAATATAAAAGATAAAATATCAGTGTCTAAAAATGCGTCCATACGCAAAAACAATCATTTGAGGCTTTGATATGTTAATAAAACGAGATGAATATTTAAATAAGCTAATATCAAAAAAATGGAATGGAATGATTAAAGTTATTACGGGCATTAGAAGATGCGGTAAATCATATCTATTATTTGAATTGTTCAAAAAACATTTAATCGATAACGGAGTAGAAGATAATCAAATTATAGAAATTTCACTTGATTCAGTTGAATTTGAAGATTTACAAGACAAAAGAAAACTAAATGACTACATCAAATCAAAAATAAGAAATGATAAAAATTATTATATTCTCTTAGATGAGATACAATTGGTTGATGGATTTGAGTTATTGCTTAATGGACTTTTAAAGCATGAAAATATAGATGTTTATGTTACTGGTTCTAATTCAAAATTTTTGTCAAGTGATATAATTACTGAATTTAGAGGAAGAGGAGATGAGGTTAGAGTTCACCCTCTTTCATTTAAAGAGTTTTATGATTCATATAAAGGCGATAAGCATAATGCTTACTCTGAATATTCCATTTATGGTGGAATGCCTGCTTTAGTAGCAATGGATTCACATGAAGCAAAAAGTTCATATTTATCTAATCTGGTCGAAAATGTATATTTGACCGATATAATTGATAGAAACGATTTAAAAAAAGATAAGGATGTATTAGGTGAATTATTAGATATTATTTCATCTGCGATTGGATCACTTACCAATCCAACCAAACTTGTTAATGTTTATGAGTCAGTTAAACATATTAAAATTAACAGGATGACTATATCACATTATTTAGATTGTTTTATGGACGCATTCCTAATAAGCAAGGTTCAAAGATACGATATAAAAGGTAAGGCGTATATTGATTCTCCATATAAATATTATTTTGAAGATATTGGATTAAGAAACGCCAGAATTAATTATAGACAAAATGAGCCAACTCATACTATGGAAAACATTATTTATAATGAACTTATTATTCGAGGATATTCTGTTGATGTTGGTATAGTAGAAGTTAATTATAAAGATGAATACAAAAAGAGTCAAAGAAAACAATATGAAGTTGATTTTGTATGTAATAAAGGAAATGCAAAGTATTATATTCAATCTGCATACGCTTTGGAAAATCAAGATAAAATTAATCAAGAAACTCGTGGCTTAAATAAAATAATGGATTCATTTAAGAAAATAGTGGTTGTTAAGGATTGTTATGTTCCATGGTACGATGAAAAAGGTGTTTTGTATATTGGACTCGAGGATTTCTTGCTTAATCCTAGTAGTATGGATATTTAAATTATCCAAATTATAGTTATTGTCACAATTGATAGTATGATGTAATTGTTCATAAAGTAAAATATGATAGAAAAGAAATAATATCTGTTTCCTTTAAGGGATCCAATAAGCCATATGCTTATAAGGGAGCATTTTACATTCGCGTCAAAGTAATAACGAATGTGATATGTTATGTGTACGAACTATTATCTGATATATTATCGCACATCAATGTGCAATCCACAGAAAGGAAAAGACAAATTTCGTGTATTACAGACTAAATAAAGACATCGCCCTAAGAAAATGGAGATATGTCGATCGGGCAATATATGTAAAGGGAGTGGATCATGCGCTTGGGGTTAGCGAAGAAGAATTCAAAACACTGCTTTTGTGCGATGGAAGTACAAATATAGATAAGAGCAGTGTCACAGAAGACTTGATTGCAAAAGGATACATTTCCGAGTGCAAAAAGGGTGATAACGTGTACGACTGGTCAAAACTGAAAGTTTATGACAACATGTACTTTCCCAGAATGAATCTAATGATTACCGGAAAATGCAACCTTAACTGTTTACACTGTTTCAACGCAAAAGACAATGCTCCATTGAATAGCGAACTGAAATATGAAGAGATAGTTAGATTACTGGATGAAGCTAAAAACATAGGTGTTCATGCTTTCACAATAACAGGAGGAGAACCGCTTGTTCACCCGAGATTTTTAGACATAATAAAAAGCATATACAAGAGGGATATGTATGTATTCGAACTGAATACAAACGGAGTCCTGATAACCCCAAAGATACTCGAAGAATTCAAAAAAATCGGATGCTTTCCTCTCATAAAAATCTCATTTGACGGAATTGGCTACCACAATTGGATGAGGCAGAATCCAAAAGCCGAGGAAAAAACGATTAGTGCTATCAAGCTCTGTGTTGAAAATGGTTTCAGGGTCAAAGCACAGACACAAGTGAACAAGAAAAATATAAGTGTTATGCTTGACACTGCAAAGTTTTTGAATGAACTTGGCGTTGACGAAATGCGTATAATAAGAACAACAGAGGCACCAAGGTGGGAAGAGAATTGTCCGGACTCAACAATCCCGATTGAAGAATACTACGAAAAAATGTTGGATTTTGCCAAGGAATACAAAGATTCAGGCATGAAAATGACTATAGACATCTGGCAGTTAATGACACTATTTCCCAGAGACAAATCATACTCATTGAAAACTATAAAGACAAACAAGAAAGAATTTAATATCAGAATTCCGATGTGCAAGGGAAACAGGGGAATGATTGCAGTAAGCAGCAGCGGAGAAGTTGTGCCGTGTCTTCAGATGTCAGGATACCTTATGGAAAAGGGGATCAGTCTATCTAATGTAAAGGAAAAGTCTCTTAGAGAAATTATAACCAAAAGTGACTACTGCGACATAGCAACTGCTCCAATATTGTCACTAATTTTAAAAAATGACAAGTGCTCGAGTTGCAAATACATAAAGGCTTGCGCAGGAGGATGTCCGGCTCTCGGTTTGCTGTATTCAAATCCCGCGGGAAACATGTTTCATGAAGATATAACAAAGTGCGTTTTCTTTGAAAACGGATGGTATGACAGGGTACTTAGTGCCATGGATGACTGGAAAGTCACTAACCCATTGAATATTTAATAGATATTTGCTAAAATATAAATGGTTATATGGTTTTTAAGGAGAAATAGTCATGACAAGAGAAGATCTGCTTAAAGGACTCACCAAAGAGCAAAAAGAAAAACTGGAAAACTGCAAAACCACAGAAGAATTGATTAATGTCGCCAAAAAAGAAGGAATTGAACTCACAGATGAACAACTAGAAGCAGTAACCGGCGGATTTTGTGACAGCGAAGAGGATAATACCAAGAAAAAAGACGATGGTAAAAGGATTAAGGAGAAATGAAAAATTAGGATGAACGACGCCTAATCCTCGATAATTCAATTACCGAGATACAGGCGCCCCTATATATTTACAGGTAATATAAGAGTGCGTTATACTATGGGTATGAAGTATAATCCAACATATTCTCGCACGTCAATATGCAATATACATTGTCATATGGTATGGTTTGAAAGTATCAGGATAATATACTTCGATACATACATAATCAATCAAAAGGAAGCTAAGTATGCTACTATCCAAAGAGACGACAATAAAAGTTAATTCAACACAATCGAATATCATAAACCACTTGGGATATGCAGCAAGTAAACTGTGGAACGTATGTAACTACGAACGTAAGCACTATGATTCAACAGCTGGACAATCATATCCTGATTGGTACAAACAAAAAGCATCTC
>JAEEGL011740290.1_pt1 | contig 61188 bp, 59 predicted proteins | sample 9134231 | NCBI WGS metagenome assembly JAEEGL01 (sample SAMN16246548, study PRJNA631951) | gut metagenome | biome: gut microbiome; feature: rumen; material: fiber-attached | host: Bos | place: Iran: Karaj | collected 2018-10
AAGTATAGCGCACCGCATCCGGATTTAAACTCCTAAACGTATCGATAAAACCCGTATTAATATAGTTCGTAATTCCTTGTCGTTCCTCATCCGTAAATCCCGCCGAATGATGATTCGTCTTTGGTCGCGCAATATCGATTTCTTCGTGCGCTGCATTTAAATCTCCGCAGAAAACTACTGGTTTTTCTTTTTCTAACTCCTTTACATATTTCAAAAACTCCGGATCCCATTTTTTCTCCCGTAGCGACAATCTTTCTAACTCATTTTTCGAATTCGGCGTGTAAACATTCACTAAATAAAACTTTTCGAATTCAACAGTAAGAACTCTTCCTTCTGTTAAAGGATCACCAAACTGATCAGCAAACATTACAGTAGTAGGAAAGTTGTTTCTTACCGACAAAGGTTTAATTTTTGTAAAAATCGCCGTCCCTGAATATCCCGGCCTTTCCGCTGAGTTCCAAATCTCTTCATATTCCGGTAAATCAATTTCCGCCTGACCTTGTTTCGCTTTTGTTTCTTGTAAACAAACAATGTCCGGGTTTTGTTCATTGATAAACTTCTGAAACGCACCCTTATTAATCACTGCCCGAAGTCCATTCACGTTCCACGAAAAAATTCTAAGCATATCTTCCTCTTTCAATATCACGTTTTTTTATCGTTTCACGTTTGTCATATTTCTTTTTACCTTTTCCAACCGCAATCACTAATTTAATATGTCTTGAACCCCCGAGTAATTTAACCGGCACAATCGTCGAACCAGCAACCTTCTCTTTTTCTAATGCCGAAATCTGTTTTCTCGTCGCGAGAAGTTTAATATTACGCGCTGTATCCGCTCCTAGCGTCAGATTATTTAACCAAAGCTCATTATTTCGGATCGTCACGAAAGAACCTTTAAGTTGTACATGATGATCTCTAATCGAACGCACTTCTAATCCGTTCAGCGCCATTCCGACCGTAAGTTCATCACCCAAAACATAATCGAACCTTGCTTTTCGATTAACCGTCACCGAATCTGACACTTTTTTCTTTTTCATATCTATAATTATACCACCTTCACTTTTTCTCCCCCGACCAACTCCTTTAACTTCGTAATTAGCTCATTATTTATCTCAACCCTAAACGGCATTTTCAGTGGCTTTTTCTCCTCACCTTCCTTAAGTACTAACACTACATCCTGCACTCCTAGATAAATATCCGCCAATCTCCTAATCGCTGTTAATAATTCCGTATTATCAGCATCCTCAATCAAAATATACAGTCTTTCCTTCCGCGGATCCTTCGGCGGCTCTTTTACTACTCTTTTCGGCAAATCACTAGGCGCTTCTTTCGCAATTTCTCCCTTATAAACTCGTTCCGCCGAGCTCTTAAATCCTCGCCTTCTTCCGCTATCAGCACTAAGAACTGGCGCTTCTAGCTTCTTTCCGGTCGACTTATATTGCTCAAGTACTTCATCTGAAACTAACTCAACTCTTTCAGCCAATAATTTCACATCCGAAGTTATTCTTCCTTCCTTATCAGTCGCACTCACCTTCCCATAAACTTTCACTACATTATCAACTTCTAATCTTCCACCACATTCTGCAAATGTCGACGGAAAGACAATAAACTCTGCTTCATCCGTTTTATTCTCAATCTTCACGAACGCCATTTTATCACCCTTCTTGGTCAAAATTGTTCGCACGTTCGTAATAATCCCCCCGACTGTCACCATCTTATTATTGTAATCCGCTGAAATGTAACTCATCGGATGTGTCTGTTCTTCAAAATATGTATCGTATTTATCTAGAGGATGCGCCGAAAGATAAAGCCCCATCAAATCACGCTCCCACAATAATAACTCCTTATCCGGATATTGCACCGGTGCCGGTTTAATCTCGACTTCCGGAACCGCACCCGCTTCACCCATCATTCCAAATAAATCCGTCTGTCCTGAGCCAACATCCTTCTGAATTTTCGCACCATAAGCCTGAATTGCTTCAAGATTGAATAATAAATCTGAACGCGAATATCCAAATCGATCGAAAGCCCCAGTTTTAATTGCCGCTTCCCACGATTTTTTATTAAACTTTGTTGAATCAACACGTTTTGCAAAATCGCATACTGATTTAAACGGTCCATTTTTATCTCGTTCTTCAATCACAATATCTTCAACCAACGCCTTACCCATATGTTTAATACCAGACAAGCCAAACCGAATCGTATTCTCTCCTCCGACAATGCCGAAATCACCATAAGATTGATTAATATCCGGGCCTAAAACCTTTAGTCCCATTTTCTTACATTCCGAAATCTCAATTGCGAGTCGATCTGTCCATCTCATATCTGCCGTCATTAACGCCGCCATAAACGCATCCGGATAATGCGCCTTCAAATACGCCGTCCAATACGCAATTAGAGCGTAACACGCTGCATGTGACTTATTAAAACAATAGTTTGCGAATTCAAGTAATTGATCCCAGAATGTTTCCGCAATTTCTTTTGTCGCTCCACCTACTTTAATCGCACCTTCAATAAATTCTGGCTTCACTTTCTTCATCAAATCAATTTTCTTTTTACCGACCGCTTTACGCAAAGTATCCGCCTGACCACCAGTAAAGCCACACCATGTTCTTGAAATCTGCATGAATTGTTCCTGATAAATTAAAATTCCATAAGTATTTTTCAGCGCCGGCTCTAACCCTGGATGAAGATATGTAATCTCTTCCTGTCCATGTTTCCTGCGAATAAACGAATCGATAAATTGCATCGGGCCCGGACGATATAAAGCCACCATAGCAATGATATCTTCAAATGATGAAGCTTTTAGATCCTTCAAATATCGCTTCATCCCCGCTGATTCTAGCTGAAATACACCCGTCGTCTCCGCCCTCTGTAATAATTCAAATGTCTTTTTGTCATCCAACGGCAAATTCGATAAATTAATATCATCATGATAGACTTTCCTAATCATCCGAAGTGCATTATTAATTACCGATAAGTTCGATAGCCCTAGAAAATCCATTTTAAGAAGTCCAAGCTCTTCAACCTGCCCCATCGGGAATTGCGCTGCAATCGGACCCTTCGCCGAAACCTCGAGTGGCAAAAACTTCACTAAATCATCCGGCGCAATAATCACACCACAAGCATGCACGCCATGGTTTCGAATCGTCCCTTCAAGTCGCGACGCAAAATCAATCACTTCCTTCGAGGTCGGATTCGTTTCATATTCTTGTTTCAGTTCCGGCACATCACGAATTGCATCTTTTAATTTAACGTGATGACCCTGAACCGGATCCGGCACCATTTTTGCTAATCGATCCGCCTCCGCATATGGAACTTCGAGTACTCTCGCAACATCTCGCACCGCGTTTTTCGCCATCATTTTACCGAACGTCACAATATTCGAGACTCGCTCAAACCCGTATTTATTTGAACAATACTCAATCACTTCATCTCGCCTCGTATCCTGAATATCCGTGTCAATATCTGGCATTGAAATACGATCTGGGTTTAGAAACCTCTCGAAAAGTAAATCGTATTTCAACGGATCAAGTTCTGTAATTCTTAATGCGTATGCCAAAATCGAACCTGCTGCCGAACCACGCCCCGGACCATAAACAATCCGCTGACCCTTTCCCCAGTTAATAAAATCTTGCACAATCAAGAAATACCCGTTGTACCCCATTTTATCAACCACCGAAAGCTCATAATCAATACGTGGCAAAATCTTATGCTCTTCATCGCGTTCCTTATCGACCTTCTCCAAAATCTTCCGACACTTCTCGATATTTAAATCGGAGACTTCTTCTAGTTTCTTTCCGCCATACCGATAAACTAAACCCTGAAACACCAATTTATCAAGAAATGATTTTTCATCTTCGCCATCCGGCACTGGAAACTTAGGAATCAAAATTCTTCCAAGTTGTAAATCAACATTACATCTATCCGCAATCTTCTTCGTATTTAATACTGCCTCCGGACAGGTTTTCTCCCAATGTTTAATAATATCTTCCGCTGAAATCACATGCAAATCGAAGTCTTTCAAAGTCATTCGATTCGCATCTGACAAGTAAGCCGCCGTCCCGATACAAAGCAACACCTCATGCGCATCTTGGTCCTCATGACTTAAATAGTGTGCATCACAAGTCACTACTAGAGGCAACTTAAGTTCTTCCGCATGTGCCATCAACCAGTCATTAACCTTTTTCTGTTCCGCTGAATGCGTCGTTGAATCCGGATGCCCGTGATCCTGCATTTCTAAATAAAATCGGTCTTTAAAAACTTTACTATACCATTTAATTAAATCTAATGCTCGTTTATCATCATCCGCCCGAATCGCCTCAGAGATTTCGGAGCCCATACAACCCGAAAGGCAAATAATTCCTTCGTTATATTTTTCGAGCTCATCATGGTCTGTACGCGGCTTATAATACTTTCCATATTCTTCCGCCCGACTCATAATCCGACAAAGGTTTTCGAAACCTTTATTATTCATCGCGAGTAAAGTCACATGAAATCTTTGTTTATCATGCGCCGGATCTTTATCCGTCATTTTTCGTGCCGCGACATAAGCCTCTAAACCTAAAATCGGTTTAATCCCTTTATCGTTACATTCTTTATACAGCTCAACTAACCCCGACATCGTGCCGTGGTCAGTTACCGCAACCGCCTCCATCCCATCTTTTTTGACAAAATCAACTAATTCTGGAATTTTTGTTAAGCCATCAAGAAGCGAATAGTGCGTGTGGTTATGTAGATGCACATAATCGCTAGGCTTTAATTTCATTTCTTCTCGCTGGTCTTCTTCGCCACCGGTTTCTTAACTTCTTTTTTGACTTCTGCTTTTACTTCTTCAACTTTTTTTTCGCAGGCTTCTTTTTTGCATTCACATTTATCGTCACATTCACAATCGGTATCTTCAATTTCTTCACCACCATCAGTGTCTAATTTAATAAACTTTCCCGCAATCGCTCCCGCAATTCCACCCAAAATTGCACCTAAGAGAAACTTTCCTGCCCCACCTTTATTTTTTTCTGAATTGTCTGCCATTTTACTTCTCCTCTTTTTTAGTTTCTTTCATTTTCTCTTTTAATTTCGGATTGATATACTTATCGACAAACATTTCAACTGTTCCACCAATCGAAGTCATGCCCTTAACATTCGAAACAATTCCGTTTGCATTCTTCGCAATATCTTGACCCTCAATCACTACTTCCTTTACTTCCTTCGAAACACTAATCAACTTAATAATTAGTACGATCCCACAAACTAGGAAGATAAAAAGCGTAACGGCTAGTATTACGACTATTATCCATTCTGCTGTATTCATATATTTTTCTCCTTAAAAATATTATAGCACACTAATGATTTGCGACGAATTTCCTCACATCGTCCGCATAGTCAGATTCAGACAACACATACTCAAGATGTGCAAGGAAGTAATTTTTCGGATCACCCGTCGTAATCCATTTTCCTTTACTTCTAGCGACAATCACATCACCGTGTTCCGCTAATTTCGTAATTGCATCCACCGTCCATAGCTCGCCATCGAGTCCAGTATTCGAAGGAATCAAATACTCAAATACTTCCGGCGTTAACAAATATCGTCCATAAGACGTTAAATTACTTGGCGATAAATCTGGAGTCTTCGGTTTCTCAACAATATGGCTCAGCGTTCCATTTTCTTTCAATGCAATCATTCCATATTTATTCCAAACTTCTTCCGGCATCTCTTGTGCCGCAATAATCGCCTTTGCACCTGGATTCTTCTCATAATCTTCAATTAAGGTTTTTACATCACCTTCACCTAAAATCAAATCATCGCTATACAAAACCACAAAAGCTTCTTCATCTTTTACAAAATCTTTTGCTGAAACAATTGGAGAACCATTTCCGTAAGGCAGAGTTGGATCCTGTTCAATCACGGTAATTTTCGGGAAACCTAGAACTTTTTCAACCGGTTCAAACCGATCCATCTTACCTTGTTTTTCAAGCAAAGCTTTGACGTTTTCTGATGGGCTATGAAAATAATCATCATAAATGCTTTTAGACATTGTATTCGGCGTTGCTACGATAATGATTTCTTCAATTCCCGCCGCCGCACATTCTTCAACACAAAGTTGCATCACTGGCTTTGCTCCGATTGGGATCATCGCCTTCGGAATTGTTTTTGTTATTGGTAAATACCGGCTAGCAAACCCCGCGTCGGTAATAATAGCTTTTTTAACCGCTGTCATAATAAGTTCTCCTTGAGATTTTATTATAACATATCTATTTTCTTAAAGCGAGTTTGATTCGTTCCTCTACCGAAAGCTTCGGGTCAATCTTTTCAAGCGCCGCTGTCGCTTCTTTTAATGAAAAACCTAGCGCCATTAACGCATCTAATGCTTCATCTGGCTCAGCCGTTTTCGTCATTTCTTTCACATCTATCGTTCCATATTTCGACGGTATCCCGACTTTGTCTCGAAGATCGACTATCACTCTCTCCGCTGATTTCTTTCCAACTCCAGAGGCTTTCGATATAAATCCCGCATCCGCGTTTGCGATTGCATTCCTGACTTCTTCCGGCTCAGCTAACGACAAAATTGCCATCCCTGCTTTTGGACCAACTCCCTGTACTGAAATCAATAATTCAAACAACTTTTTCGCCATTAAAGATGAAAAACCGTAAAGCTCCTCCGCATTTTCTCGTACCGAATGATATGTATAAAACTTTCGCTCTTCGTCTAAACTACAATTATCAAAATCTAATGCCGAGACCGTTACTTCATATCCCACTCCGTTTACATCAACAATCAAAGCATTATTAAACTTTTCGACAATCTTACCTCTCACATGTGCAATCATATTAATATCTTATCACTTCCTTCTTGAATTTGAAAACTTGTACTTTTCTTCTCCGCCGAATTTATAGGAAAGCCCACAAACAATCGCGACCGCGAGTGCATCCGCCGCATCGTCCGGCTTTGGTTTCTTTTCTAAACCTAAATTCACTCTCACCATCTCGCCCATTTGTGTTTTAGTCGCCGAACCATACCCAGTTAAACATTTCTTAATCTCGTTCGGAGTATATTCATAAACCGGCAAACCTTTTTGTTCTGCAACTAATAAAACAATTCCCCTCGCCTCCGCCACCGCAATTCCTGTTGTAATATTTTTTGAGAAAAATAGTTTTTCAACCGCAATCATTTCCGGCTTCGTTTCTTCAAAAACCTCATTTAAAGAATCGTACAACTCTTTTAATCTTGCCGGTAAAGGCGCATCCACTTTCGTCGTCACTACACCAAAATCTAAAGCTTTCGCGTTTGCTCCGCTTGCTTCAATTAATCCAAAACCACATCTGCCAATTCCTGGATCAATTCCTAAAATCCTATTTGACATATTTAATTAAAACCTCTCGTAAATCTTTTGCTGGAATCACAAATTTATCATGAATCGTCGCTGGCGCAATCGCGTGTTTAAAGCCTAATTTCTTCGCCTCGGCGATTCTTTGATTTGCTCTAAACGCTGAACGAATTTCACCGCCTAAACCAACCTCACCAAATACCACATATTCTTCGCTTAACTTTCTTCCCGCGACTGCGCTCGCAATCGCCATCGCTACGGCCAAGTCTGCCGCCGAATCCGAAAGCTTCATCCCACCGACCACATTTACGAAAATATCTTTATCCGATAATTTTAATTTCGTTCTTCTTTCTAGAACTGCAATTAATAAATTAAGACGATTTAAATCAAATCCACTTGCCGTTCTTTTCGGATACCCGAAATTCGATTTTGTACATAAAGCTTGTATCTCAACTAAAATCGGCCGATTCCCCTCAAGCGTCGCGAGAATAATCGAACCATCCGTATTTGTTCTCTCTGCGAGTAATGCTTCTGACGGATTCTTCACTTCTCGTAATCCTTCTTCAACCATCTCAAAAATCGCTACCTCATTTGTCGAACCAAAACGATTTTTTACCGCCCTAACCGTCTTAAACCCACCGTATCGATCACCCTCAAAATTTAAAACCACATCAACTAAATGCTCTAATACTTTCGGTCCCGCTAAAGTTCCTTCCTTCGTCACATGCCCAACAATTACTACCGCTGTATCGGTTCTTTTTGCCGCCCGAATTACTAAATTACCCGAGTTCGTTACCTGCGAAACTGTTCCTGGAGCTGAAGATATTTCATCCATCATGAGTGTCTGAATCGAATCAACAATCACTAAGTCGAACTCGTCTGATTCGATAGTTTTTGCAATGTCATTTGCACTTGTCGAAGCTGCAAAACTTAGTTTTTCCGATTTCGCACCCAGTCTTTCCGCTCTTAATTTAACTTGTCCCGCCGATTCCTCACCCGAAACATATAAAACATTCCGCTTTTTCGCAACTTCCGCCGCAATTTGCATAAGAAGCGTTGATTTACCAATCCCCGGCTGCCCCGCTAAAAGAGAGACACTTCCCAGTAGAATCCCGCCACCCAGCACCACATTTAAATCCGGAAATTCCGTCAAAAGTCTCGCTTTTGCATCCGATGGTTTCACGTCCGACAGTTTTACAAAATCTAGCTTCTTTCCCGAAATCCGCCCTTTCGATAAGGCCGATTTACTAATACTAGATTCTTCCGAAACTTGTTCAACAAGAGAATTCCAAGCTGAACAATTTGAGCACTGACCAACCCACTTCTTATAAACCGCCCCACATTGCTGGCATATAAATTCACTCCGACTTTTCATCTTTCAAGCTTCTCTCTCAACCACCCATCTGCCGGACCAGCCGTCATTAAAACTACTAAATAATCATCCTTCAAATAATCTCTTAGTTTCGTTTCTAAATCATCATCAAGCTCAGCCGTTTCAGCTATTTCCGAATTCGACAACGAATCGATAAATTCTCTTGGTTCTATAACTTTTAATTCTGGATTCTCTCGCGTTAAATACGTCGGCAACCAAAATAGTTTATCAACACCTAAAAACGCATCTTTATAACCACTAAAGACTTCATGCTGTCTCGTATTCTGATGTGGTTGGTATACAACAACTATACCTTTTTTACTTAAAATATTTGCTTCATCTTTAGCGACTTTTACTGTTGCAGCAATTTCTTCTGGGTGATGCGCATAATCCGTATAAACCCCATCGGCAATTTTTTCAAACCTTCGCCCTACTCCAGGAAACTTATTTAAAATCTCAACTAAACTAACCGAATCAGACGAACCGCCATCCTGAATCATCAACAAAACTGCCTCCGCTGCAAGACTCGCATCTTTTCGTCTCGCCTCACCAGCTAGTTTAAACTCACCTTCATCGAACTTCTCACTATTTTCAATCACCTTTTGACTTTGACTCTTGAACTGCTCAAATGCTTTTTGATAATCTTCTTCCGTTGGGTAAATGTCCGGATGATCATAACTCACCGCCGGAATCACTGAAAGCCATGGTTGAAACTTCAAAAAGTTTCGGTCATACTCATCTGCTTCATAGATAAAATATTTATCGCCTTCATGATAGGTCCCACTCGGCGCAAATCCAAGCGTAGTTCCAACTATATATGAAACTGGTAAACCAAGTTCCAAAGCCGCAAAAACTATCATCGCCGTCGTCGTAGTTTTTCCATGTGTACCCGCAACCGCCACCATTTTTAATCCTAATTCCGAAACTAAAAACGCCGTTAAATCATCTCGTTTTGTTACTTTGATTCCCGCTTCGCGTGCCAGTACTAATTCAGGATGATCATTTTTCAGAGCCGATGTATGACAGAACCAATCTACACCTTCTTCTAATTTAGATTTTAAGAATTCTCCGTCTTGTTCGCCTAAAGATACCTCAATTCCGGCTCGAATTAACTCGTCATGAATTAAACCTTCTGCCGAATCTGATCCGAAAACCGTAAACCCCGCAGCTTTCGCCATTAATGCAAGCGGACCCATTCCGGTCCCCTCAATCCCAGATATGTATATTCTCATGATATAATTATATAATGAAGATCAAATCAGAGCAAGAAATGCTTTCCCTGGGCGAAAACTTCGCGAAAACTATAAAAATACCGACCATTATCGAACTCGTCGGTGATGTTGGCACCGGGAAAACTACTTTTGTGCGCGGACTTGCTCAAGGCCTTAACATTAAGGAACCTGTCACTAGCCCAAGCTTCACGATTTCTAAATCCTACGCTCTAAAAAATGGCGGGAATCTCGTTCATTATGATTTCTATCGTCTTCAAGATCCCGGTCTTATGGCCGACGACCTACAAGAAAACTTAGCTAATCCGAAAAATATCGTCATTATTGAATGGGGCGAATCGGTCAATAACCTTCTCCCCAACAACCATCTAAAAATCGAAATAAAATACAATGAAGATGATACTCGCGAGGTAAACTTATGAAACTTTATTTAGACACTAGCACTCCTGAAACTATTTTTAAACTAGATGACAAAGAATACCGCGAGAATTTCGACCGCGATTTGGCCGAAAAACTCATAAAATTCATTCACGACAAACTCGCCGAAAACAACAAATCCTTTAACGATTTAACTGAAATCACTTTTATGTCCGGACCCGGTTCCTTTACCGGTCTTAGAATCGGCGCAGCTATCGTTAATACCCTTGCTTCAGAATTAGATATTCCACTTTACGATCATCATGGCAAGAAGCACAAAATCATCCTTCCCGACTATGGTCGTGGTGCTAATATCTCAAAACCTCGTAAATAACTATTGTTTTTGTTGTCTCGCTCTAAAGATAAAGTGAATCGCCGAAGTTAATAGAACTGACAATACTAATATCACTCCGCCTTCAATTGTTGCCAGAATAATTTTACTTCTTGTATTATCCGGTTGTAAAACTAAGCTCTCACCAAGCGGTGCTGTATATGACAAATCTGAAGGGTCATACGCAATCTGTACTCCATCCTCTCCAGAATCCGCCAATTTCACATTCATTACGTTTAAATCCATCTTGCTAAATCTAATCTTAAAAGATGAATCAACCGAGTCACGATCTGCATGGAATATTCTTACAATTGAGTTTTGGTTCTTACCGATATTTACTCCCGAAAACTCAAAATCCTTTTCCGGAGATCCTACATAGATATCTCCGTCTGCATATAATCTAATTACTCTCGTTTCAACATCATGAATTCCACCTAAATCAACAACTAGTTCTTTTCCTATGAAAACAAAAGTATCATCATCCGCACTAATTTCAATTTCCTCTTCGCCACTTAGAAGCGCCGTAAACGGAACCGCGAAACTCATTGTAAATAAGTGATTGTGCCCATCAGCGTTCACGGAATCACCCTTACCGAACTCAACTTCGTCTAAAGGATAGAATTCATCATCATAGAATTCGAATTCCGATTTCTCGGCATCGTAATTCATTTTAAGAACGCCGCTATACGATTCACTCTTTCCAACAACTTCTGTAAACCATCGAGTCAAATTATTCAGCCCCTTATTCGGTGTTAACTTGCCGCCTTTACCCACTAACATGTACTTATCATCTAATTCCGACTCTACTAATCCTTCTTCAACTTCTTTTCGAATATAATCGCAGCTCGTCCATTCAAACTGACGTTCCTTTAAAGCTTCACTTTCAGCAATATCATAAAGATCAACACATTTATCCGGCTTTTGATCATAATATACTACTGGAAGAGACACATTCATTCCTTCTTCAATTCCCGCACTAGCAAGAATTGCATCCGGGGTTTTAGAAATCGCCGTATCCATGATTTCTGTTACCGTTCCTGATAATTGCGTTATCGTAAAAATAATCGCAATCACAAAAACCGCTATTATTGCCCCTCCTATTATCTGTATATTATTATTCTTTTGCTTCATCTTATACCTTTCATTTTAATTATATAAGCATTTTCAATTAAAAATCAAGTTACTCCTCACTATTCTTAGGAATGCCTAAACTTTCATCTGACAATAAATCTGCATTAAACGGCTCTTTATAAGAATCAATCGTTTTTACTTCGTCATTTAAATGCTCTAGATATTCATCTAAAACATCTTCCGAAATTTTCCCAGACTTGCTAAACTCATACTCTTCTTCGACTACTTCTTTTTTCTCCAATTCTTCTTCATCCGGCAAAAACCCCGGCCGCGAACGATCTAGATAGATGTCGCCAGAATTATGATAAATCGCGAGCGAAACCCCAGTTAAAATAAATGTTACGATAATCGCTCCAATTCCAAGCAAAACTAAGTTTCGTCCTCCTCGCGTCATAAACTCTCCTTTAATTCTTTTACCAGCTTTATGTTTTTCAGTGTTATTTCTCGCATTTTCGAAACATTTGAAGCAACATTTTTTCGTTTCGTCCTAATCGTCACAATTTTTTCATAAAACTTTTCTGGCTCAACTCGACAATCCATCGCTACTAATTCTTCCAAATCCTTCTGATAATCTACAAAAAGCGTCGAAAAGGAATCCTTAGTCTTCGCAAGTTCGTTCTGATTATCGATTAAAGCTGGTTTTGATATATTATTTTCAACCAGTCTCACATTTAAAGAAGTCATATATTTTGATAAAACTGTTTCATAATGCGAACCCAAAAACACTCGTGCCTTTGCATCGGACTTTTGTATGTTTTTTAAACTATCTTTTATCTTGTCGCAATTATTCACTATCACGTTTTTCTGAGTACTAGAAATCGCTACTACATTCGTAGCATTAAAACAAAAAACTAAGCCTAAAACAAAACAAGAAACTAATATCTTATTTTTCATATCTAAATTATAACACGACAAATTAATATAGCTAATCCCGCTTTAACATTACAGTAAACGCTTCGCTCGGAATATCTACTTTTCCAAACCTCTTCATCCTCGCTTTCCCACGTTTCTGTTTTTCTAGAAGCTTTGCTTTTCTGTCTCTATCGCCAGTATGAATTTTTACCGTTACGTCTTTTCGATAAGCGCCAATCGTTTCCCGAGCAATAATCCTCGCCCCAATCGCCGCTTGAAGCGCAACCTCATAATTTTGACGGGGAATCACTTCCTTTAGCTTTTTCGTCACCTCGCGTCCAATCCCGTCTGCTTCACTTCGATGCGCCATGACCGACAAAGCATCAATCTTATGCCCCGCCACTAGAAAATCAATCCTCACTAAATCTTCCGCTCGATAGCCATCAAGTTCATAATTAAATGATGCGTAGCCCGAAGTAACTGACTTTAATTGATCATAAAAATCCGTTAATAGATTTGCCATCGGCGCCTCGAAATCAATTACCGCTCGATCTTCAATATAAGATAGATTCGTCTGGTGTCCGCGTTTTTCGTTTATCAAATTCAGTACATTCCCAATCATTTCTTTCGGCAAAATTATTTCACCTTTAACCCAAGGTTCCCTAATCTCTTTTACTTCCGAAGCATCCGGCAAATCTGCCGCTGACTTAATTTCTATAACTTCCCCATTGTTCAATACCACTTCGTAATTTGTTGAAGGATTTGTGACAATTAAATCTAAATCAAATTCCCTTTCTAGTCTCTCTCGGATAATATCCATATGAAGAAGACCTAGAAAACCAATCCGAAGTCCAAATCCTAAAACCGGCGAATTTTCCGGTTCATATCTTAAAGCCGAATCTGATAAACTTAATTTTTCAATCGCTTCTTTCAAGTCCTTATATTGATCATTTGAAACTGGGAAAAATCCCGCATAAACAAAAGGCAAAACGTTTTTATAGCCCGGTAAAGCATCTGTCGCTGGGTTCTCGACTAACGTTACCGTATCGCCAACCTTTGCTTCCCTTGTCGTCTTTAGATTCGTTACAATATAACCAATTTCCCCCTCCGAAAGCTTTTCTTTCGGGCTCATTTTTGGCGTCAAAATCCCGACCTCTAAAGCTAAGCCTTTTGTTTCGGCCGCCATCATCAAAATTTCATCATTTTTCTTTATTTCGCCATCAAAGATTCGTACATACAAAACCACTCCGCGATAGTCGTCAAAATACGAATCAAAAATCAAAGCTTTCGTTTTGTTCATACTCTATATTATATCTTATTTGGTCTTCTCTAGCAATCTGTAGACGTAAGCCGCTAAGACACCACCAACGAGTGGCCCAACAATGAATACCCAAACCGCAGCAATTGGAGCACTATTTCCCGCAAACGCCGCTACAATAGCTGGACCAATTGATCTTGCTGGATTTACACTCGTCCCAGTTAAGGCGATACCGAGAATATGCACTGCAACTAATGAAAAGGCAATTACAATTCCCGCAACATGACCATGTTTCGCTTTTTCCGAAGTCACACCAAGAATCGATGTTACGAAGATAAATGTGAGTAATACTTCTACAAGTAACCCAATCCAAGGATTACCATTCACGCCGGCTAGTCCGTTCGAACCAAATCCGCCCGTCGCATCAACAATTCCTCCGCCCTTAAAGATTAATGCAAGCAGCCCAGCACCAATCAAAGCACCTAGGATTTGGAAAACTACATAACCAAAGAAGTCTTTCAAAGAAATCTTTTTATTTACGAGCATTGCAATCGAAACTGCCGGGTTAATATGACAACCCGAAATGTTTCCGATGCTATAAGCCATCGTGAGAAGCCCCAAACCGAAAGCAAATGCCGTTAATATATATCCGCACCCCATTACCGAATCGCATCCGACCGCCATCGCCGTGCCACAACCAATGAGCACCAAAACCATTGTGCCGATAAGCTCAGCAAAATATTTTTTCATATTTTTCCTCCATTAACTAATTCTAGTATAGCATTTTTTCAAAAAACTAAACAGTATATGGAGCTGGCCCTCGTTCTACCACTGCGTCTAAAATCTTATCTACCCCTAAACCAGTTTTTCCCGAAGCTTCGATAATCTCATCGCGCGAACAGCCTAAAAGATTCATAATCTGCGCTGAAACCTTTTCTACATCTGCCGCCGGAAGATCAATTTTATTAATTACCGGAATAATCTTCAAATCTTGTTCCAAAGCCAAATACACATTTGCTAGAGTTTGTGCCTGAATCCCCTGCGTTGCATCAATTACTAAAACCGCCGTCTCAACCGCCTGTAAACTTCTAGACACTTCATACGAAAAATCTACATGTCCCGGCGTATCAATCAAATTCAACGTATAACCGTTCCAATGCATCGTCACCGGCTTCAGCTTAATCGTAATACCTTTTTCGCGCTCTAACTCCATCGAATCAAGCAACTGTTCCTTCATCTCTCTTTTCGGAACAGTACCAGTCAGTTCCATCATCCGATCCGCAATCGTTGATTTCCCGTGATCAATATGCGCAATTATGCAGAAATTTCGTATTTTATCCATCTTATTTATCAATGCCAATCATCGATAATGATAACTTTCCATTGTCAATCGCGACTAGCCTTACTCTTACCTTATCTCCGACATGTAATACTTCTTCAACTTTCTTCAGCCTTCGCCCTTCAACGATCTGTGAAATATGAAGCATCCCGTCAATTCCTGGCATAATATTTACAAACGCCCCGAAATCTTTAATCGTTACAACCGTGCCGTTATAAACCTTCCCTACTTCCGGCTCCTCAGTAAGCGATTTCACCCATTCGAGCGCCTTAGCGATACTCTCCGGATCCTTACCCGAAATCGTAACTAAACCAGAATCCTCAATATCTACTTCTGCTCCAGTTTCGGTCGTAATCTTATTGATCATTTCCCCACCTTTACCGATTACTGCTCCGATTTTATCCGGATTAATCATCAACTTCTCGATTCTCGGCGCATACGGCGAAATCTCTTTTCTCGGTTCCGGAATTACTTCAAGAATATGCTTTAAGATAAACATTCTACCTTCATGGCTTTGTTTCAAGGCTTTTTCCATAATCTCAACCGGAAGACCATGTACTTTCATATCCATTTGAAGTGCTGTAACGCCTTCCGTTGTACCAGTCACCTTAAAGTCCATATCGCCCGCAAAGTCTTCCGCATCCATAAGATCGGTCAACACATATGCTTTATCAATATCGCCAGCGGTAATTTCTTGGCCCTTCGGTACATCCACCATTAGCCCCATCGCTACACCTGAAACCGGTCGTTTAATCGGCACACCAGCATCCATTAACGCCATACAAGACGAACAAGTTGCCGCCATTGACGTCGAACCGTTCTGCGACATAATCTCAGTTACCGAGCGAATCGCGTAAGGGAACTCTTCTTCCGATGGCAAAACCGGAATCAAAGCTCTTTCTGCTAAGTACCCGTGACCAATTTCGCGTCGTCCTGGCGAACCAATTCTTCCCGGCTCCCCGACCGTATAAGACGGTGCATTATAATGATGCATATAACGACGCTTCCCATCGGTTACTTCCATCGTATCAACTTCCTGTGAATAGGAAAGCGGAGCTAAGGTTACGATATTCATCGCTTGCGTTACACCACGCGTAAATAGAGAAGAACCGTGAGTTCTCGGTAAAATCCCAACTTGCGAAGACAAAGGTCTCACCTCGTCCAGTTTACGCCCATCCGGACGTACGCCTTCTTCGACAATCCCACGTCTAACTTCCTTAAACAACGCTAATTCGAACGCTTGATCGTAAATATCACGCAAATTCTCATCATACCATTCAACCTTCTCGTTATCCGTTTCTCCTTGACCCTTTGAAAGTGCAAACTCATCATGCATCGCATATTTAATCTCATCCAAGATTTGCGATCTTTCCATCACATTTCCACGCACCTTCGCGCCAAATTTCCCATTCGTCCAATCTTCAACTTCCTTCAAAACCGCTTCATCCGGCAAAACTAACTCATATTCCTGCGGAGTCGCTGCAACTTGTTTCGAAAGCTCTCTCTGTAAATCTAGAACCGGCTGTACGTTCTTCACCGCCCATTTCATCGCCTTAATAATCGTCTCTTCCGGAACCTCTTTCATTCCCGCTTCGACCATCATCACTTTACCGTCTTTACAAGCCACGACGAGATCCATTGGCGACTCTTCGCGCTCTTCTGGCGATAAGAATCCCTTAAATTCACCATTTACCTGTCCGATTCTAATCCCCGCCACCGGTCCATCAAACGGCAATCCCGCATTCATTAATGCCGACGAAGCCGCAATCATCGCAACACAATCTGGTCTAAACGACGGATCCATTGACAATACCGTACAAACCACCTGGATTTCTTGACGATATCCCTTAGGAAATAGCGGCCTAATCGGACGGTCAATCAAACGACCGACAAGAACCGCCTCGTCCGCTGGTTTCCCCTCTCTCTTAATGAATCGCGAACCGGAGATTTTCCCCGCCGCATACCATTTTTCTTCGTAATCGATTGATAGCGGAAAATAATCCAAAACTACCGGCTTTGTTCCGACTACGACCGACCCTAAAACTACTGTATCGCCATAAGTCACTAAAACCGAAGACGTCGAACGAAAACCAACTCTATTTACCTCTAGAGAAAGCTCACGCCCTAACCACTCCGTAGATAACCTTACGGTCTTCTTACCATTAGGGTTTATTATTTCCATAAAAATGTTCCTTTCTCGGGAAAACTTCAGGTATAAGCCCCGTCTTATATCTGCCGTCTTCCCAATTGTTAATAACACCCTTATTATACCAAATCTTGCTTTTTTCCGCAAAGTATGATATAATTAAAAATGAGGGTTTTTAATCTCAAAAATTCTATAGGGGGTAAAAAGAATGGAAAAACCTGAGGGACTTTACAAGTTGTCGGTGTTAGAGGAAGCATACGAAGAGTATGCTATTGAGTGCGGTGCAGCACTGAGAATTACTATGGCTAGGATTTTAAATCTTCAAGAAGCCTATGACAAAATCTCAGAGCGTAGTCCTTTCCACTCAATCAATGGCAGAATCAAGAAATACGACTCTGTTATCGAGAAATGTAAGCGGAAAGGATACGATATTGATATCGAATCTATCAAAGAAAACGTTCGTGATATCGCTGGTATAAGAATCGTCACTCCTTTTAAAGACGATATTTATACCGTAGCCGAATCAATCGAACATATTCCAGGCATCAATATTGTCCAAGAAAAGGACTACGTCAAAAACCCGAAACCGAATGGCTACAGTTCTCTTCATCTACATGTGCAGATCGAAATCTATTCTCCAATTCAAGGAGGATCCAAACTTATTCCTCTTGAAATCCAAATCAGGGATATAACGATGGACACATGGGCCGTGATTGAGCAGATAATCAATTACAAGAATGAGAATTCTACTCCAGAAATGCAAAAGTCGTTTAAAGAAATGCATAGCAACCTGGACCAAGTAGACAATGAGGCCATCAAGCTCAGAGAACTCACCACCAAACAACAATAACCAAAAACCCCGCCTTTAAAGCGGGGTTTTTCCTTTTCTAACTATTTCCTTAGACCGAGTTTCTTAACAGTTTTCTTGTATAGCTCAAAATCGGTCTCTTCGAGGTATTTGAGAAGTCTTTTTCGCTTCCCAACCATCTGCATTAAACCTCTTTTGGCCATAAAGTCATGTTTGTTATTCTTCACGTGCTCAGTAACTTCCTTAATGCGCTCCGTGAGAATCGAAACTTGTACTTCAGGAGAACCAACATCCGCCTTATTACGGGCGACTTTGGCAATAGCCTTGTCTTTATTCTCTTTTGTTATCATTGTCCTATTATATCACATCTGTTATAATCATGCAATGGATGAAAACCAGATCATACTAGTCGACAAACCCGCCGGCATTTCTAGTTTCGGCGCTGTCGCAAGAGTCCGAAAAAAGCTAACCGAAGAATTCGGTCATAAGGTTAAAGTCGGCCACACCGGTACTCTCGACCCCTTTGCGACCGGTCTTCTAATTTTATTATCTGGAAAAATGACGAAAAAATCTAACGAATTTCTAAAACTCGACAAAGTCTACGAAGCCACTCTAAAACTCGGTTTCACCTCTTCTACCGGCGACCCAGAAGGCGAGATTCAAGAGCGTCCGAGCGACCCGTCTCCGAGATTAAGCGCTATTGAATCTGTTCTTCAAGGCTTCATTGGTAAAATCACTCAAACCCCACCCAAATTCTCCGCCATCAAAATCAACGGGGAACGAGCTTATAAACTAGCTCGCAAAGGGAAAGACTTTAAACTTCCCTCTCGCGAAGTCGAAATCTACAGCATCGATATTCTAGAATACAATTATCCTGAGCTAAAAATTAGAACTCACGTCAGCTCCGGAACTTATATTAGAACTCTTGCCGAAGACATTGGCAAAAAACTCGGTACCGGCGCCTATTTAACTAGTCTTCGAAGATTAAAAATCGGCGACTACGATGTAAAAGATGCTATAATAAAGTTATGTTAATCTATGCGTCTCGTCTAATCGGCACCCCGGTATTAAGCGTTCAAGCCGGCGGTCGGATTGCTAGTGTTTCTGAACTTATCGTTGATCCCGATACGCTAAAAATTATCGCTTTTAAACTCACTGGTCCACTTGTGATGAGATCTAGCGCTAAGATCCTTGACGTAAAAAGCGTCCGCGAGTATTCTAATTTCGGTATAGTTATCGACGATATTGACGAATTAATCGAAAAAGATGATGTTGTTAAAATCTCTAAAGTCCTCGATTTGAATTTCGATCTTAACGGCTTAAAAGTCGAAACGAAAAAAGGTTCTAAACTCGGTAAAGTCGAAGACTACACTCTAACTAGTGAAGATTTCATAGTCCAACAACTCATCGTTAAACGAAAACTCTTAAAGAGTTTTCTCGATCCCGAACTAACTATTTCACGAAAGGAAATTGTCGAAATCACTGACTATAAAGTCATTATTAAAGACGAAGAAAAAACCGTTAAGAAAAAAGCTGAAAAGGAAGAGTTTGTCCCGAACTTCGTCAATCCTTTCCGAAATCACGAACAAGATTTTGCGCCAGCTGATACTCAAAACCCTGGCGACAAAGATACTGAATAAGTTTATCGTCGTCATATTTGCTACGTTTTTTTGCAATAATCTTCAAAATCTCCTCTTCATCATTTCTCGCGTCTAAAACTTTCTCAATAATCTCACTTGCTATCCCCTTTTTTGCCAGCTCCATTTTTAGTCTCTTTTTCGATATCCCCTTTTTCACGAATCGATTCTCAACATACCATTCCGCAAACAGAGAATCATTCAAGTATTTTTTCTTCTTCAATTTATCAACAATAATCTCAATATAACTTTTATCTAATTTCCTCTCGAAAATTTTTTTAAACAAATAGTCTCTCGTTTCTCGTTCCGAATGCGGTCTCGATAGCACCCATTCTAAAGTCCGCTGATACAATTTTCCGAATTCAGATGCTTTTTTTAATTCCTCCAGTTCCTCATCCGTCAGCTCCTGTCCGATTTTTATCTTTAAATCGACCACCTGAGCGACATCTAACGAAAATGAAAACTTCTCATCAACAAAAACATTTACCCTTTCCGGATTCTTTACGCCTTGCCGAAGATCAGTAATCCTCAAGACAAATCTCCATGTTGCATAAACCACTCTTCAAGTAAAACTAAAGTCAAATTGTCCTTTTTTAAAGGCGGCTTACAATACTTCATCCGAAATTCATCTGCTTCTTTAAACAACACCCATTTTACTTCCGACACTTCTTCGTCATCAAAATGAAAATCCTCCGGCCTTCCCGTCCAATCTACCGCATACACCCAAGCAAACCGATTCTTATTAAACGGCCTCATCGTGACAAACTTTAAATCATCCGACGTAATCGAAGCTCCAATTTCCTCATTAGCTTCTCGTATTGCCGCCTCGACTAAAGATTCACCTAAATTGATATGACCGCCTGCCGAAATATCGTAATCCCCCGGCCATCGATCGACTTTTTCAGATCTTTTCTGCCACAATAATTCTAATCCACTCTCACCGTGCCGATACACAAACACTACCGCCACTCCGACAATCGCATCCGAACCGGACTTTTCCGGATTATCTAAAGCCGAATCCCAACCCTCTCCGACTATCGGTTCTCCGTTCGGCGCATAAACCTGCCATTTCTCATCATGATGCATAAACTAGTCTTCCGCTGCCGCAGCCTTCTCACGTACCTGCTGTTCAATCTCATCCATTAATTCCGGTTTCTCGCGGAATAATTTCTTTACTGCTTCGCGACCTTGACCTAAAGTCTCACCTTTATACTTAATAAACGCACCTGACTTTTCCAAAATTCCATACTGAACACCTAAATCTAACACATCGCCAGATTTTGAAATCCCTTCGTTATACATAATATCGAACTCCGCCGTTCTAAATGGCGCCGCAATCTTATTCTTTACAACCTTAACCTTCGTTCGGTTACCCGCAATATTATCACCCTCTTTAATCTGTCCAATCCTTCGAATATCGATTCTTACTGACGCATAAAATTTCAAAGCATTTCCACCTGTCGTCGTTTCCGGATTTCCGAACATCACGCCAATCTTCATTCTAATCTGATTAATAAAAATTACTGTAGCTTTTGACTTCGAAATAATACCAGTTAACTTACGCATCGCTTGCGACATTAATCTAGCCTGGAGACCCATCTGCGAATCGCCCATATCGCCATCAATTTCCGCCTGGGGAACTAAGGCTGCCACCGAATCTACTACAATTAAATCAACTGCATTAGATCTAACTAAAGTCTCAGTGATTTCTAGCGCCTGCTCACCATTATCAGGCTGCGAAATGAGAAGATTTGCTGTATCTACTCCAATCTTCTTCGCATATGCCGGGTCGAGAGCATGCTCCGCGTCGATAAACGCCGCCTGCCCACCTTCTTTCTGAATTTCCGCAATTGCATGAAGCGCCAAAGTCGTTTTACCTGAAGACTCCGGCCCGTAAATTTCAATGATACGACCTTTCGGATAACCTCCGCCTAAAGCCAAATCAAGCGACAAAGATCCGGAAGATAATAATTCTACATCCATCTTCGGCGTCTCTCCCAATTTCATAATCGAACCATCACCGAACTGTTTTGTAATTTGCGAAATCGCCAACTTCAGAGCCTCACTTTTTCCGTCAGAAGCTTTATCGTTTTTCTTTTCTGCCACCGCATCCTTTTTTCCCATAGTATTACCTTTCTTGTATATATTATACATTATTTTAATTTATTCCCAACCCTGTTTCTAACCTCTCTCTAGCACATCTTAAAACCAATTACAACACCCCCCATTCCGCCTAGGCTTAAACTAACCCTTAAATATGTTATAATTAACCTATGCGAGTAAACGAAAATATTTTGATTTCAAGTTTAACTACCATGCGCTTAGGTGGCCCTGCACGCTATGTTTTAGAGGTCGAAAAACCCGAAGAAGTCTCTGATGCCTACGGATTCGCAAGACAGTTTAATTACCCGACCTTCGTCCTCGGCTTCGGCGCTAATACTATCGGCCACGATGAAGGCTTTAAAGGCGCTATTATCATCAATCGCATGCGCGGAATCTACGAAGAAAAACTAGAAAACTCCATCCAACTAAAAGTTATGGGCGGGGAACCTTGGGATTCTGTCGTTGAATATGCTTGTAACCGTAATCTAACCGGCATTGAAGCTCTAAGTAAAATCCCCGGACTCGCCGGCGCTGCTCCAGTCCAGAACATCGGTGCCTATGGACAGGAAATTGCCGATACTTTAGTTGAAATTGATGTATTTGATTCGGTCTCGGACACCTTTAAAACCCTAAAGAAAGAAGAGCTTGGCTTTTCTTATCGTAAGAGCCTTCTTAATACAACCGAAAAAAATCGCTATTTCGTTATTTCAATTACCATTGAACTAAAAGAGGGTTCAATGTCTCGTCCGTTTTATAATTCAATTGAAAAATACATTTCCGAAAATAACCTAACCGACTTTAGCCCGAAGGGGATACGCGAAATCGTCTCAAAAATCCGCGCTGATAAGCTTCCGGATCCTATGGAGAAAGCTAGCGCCGGTTCCTTCTTTAAAAACATTTATTTAACCGACGAAGAAGCTGAACGAGCGGAAGAAAAAGGCTATCCGGTTTATCGTGGCAAAGATGGAAACAAAATCAACTCTGGTTGGTTTATTGAAAAAGCCGGTTTCGCCGGAAAAGAGTTATACGGCATTCGCGTTAATGAAAAAGCCGCACTCGTTCTTATTAATGAATCTGCAAAAAGCTACAACGACCTTTCTAAAGCTCGTGCCGAAATCGTAGGGAAAGTCTACGACAAATTCGGCTATTGGCTAGAACAAGAACCAGTGGAGATCATATGAAAATCTTAAACGGAAGAGAATTAGCTGGCTTTATTAAGGAGCGCCAAAGAATTTTAGTTAAAAGCATGACAAAAAAACCAAAACTCCTCATTATTCGCGATAGCGATAATCCAGTCATTACTAAATACGTTAATCTAAAAATTAAATACGGCGACGACATCGGGGTTGAAGTTGAAGATTATCTGGCAGAAGATACTAACGACATCGCCGAAAAGATCAAATCCGCAAATAACGACGACAGCATTTCCGGAATCATTTTACAACTCCCAATTATCGAAAAAGAGAGAACTAACGAATTGACGAATTTAATCGCACCCGAAAAAGACGTGGACGGGTTATCTGAAAACGGGAACTACGACTCCGCAACAGCTACCGCGATTAACTGGCTGCTTGCTGGCTATGATATTAAATTAGAAAATAAAAAAATCGCCATCGTCGGACGCGGTAAACTAGTCGGAGCTCCACTTTATAAAATGTTCACAAATTCAAATTACAACGTTTCCCTTTTTCATCGTGGCGACGATTTGACAAAATTAAATCAATGTGACGTAATCATAACCGCTACCGGCGTTCCCGGCTTAATCACTAATTCCCTGGTCGCTCCCGGTTGCGTGATTGTTGACGCTGGAACCGCCTCTGAAAAAGGCGTCCTAAAAGGCGATCTCGCTGATGAAGTTCGCGAACGAAATGATCTCTTAGCCCTCACACCAAAAATCGGTGGCGTCGGCCCCCTCACCGTCACCGCCCTTTTTGATCATGTTATCCAAACATCAAGTTAAACTAACCTTGTTCACCACCCATTCTTTTACGTTGTTCGTTTATTGCTCTCTCCACTCTCTCGAATTCTGCATTAGTCATAGTTTCACCAGTTTTAGCATCAACCCACTGGCCCTCAATGTTCTTATAATCATGAGATCCATCCGCACGTCCAATCGTGAATACTTCACCCTCTCTTGCTGCTCCACTAGCCCCACCAGCAGGACCACTTTTTAACTTTCTCAATTCATCAGGATCGATTTGATACCCATCAGCTTTCAACTTGCTAATAAAATCATTGTCCCCATATGCTAATCGATAAGTAGCAAAAGCCTTCGTATAATCAATTCTTTCTCCAAGCCTATTACCATCCTCAATAGCATCACGTGCCATTTGACTCAAACGCCCAGCAGAGTAATCATCCATTTTCCCTTCAGTAATCAAATCTGCAAAATCATTTAGACCACTCCCTTTTACAGCAGTAAATTGTTTAGGATCTGCCACATAATTATCAAGCGCTCTCTTTATATTTGCTCCACCATTTTCAGCAACCCATCCTTCATAATCAGTCGCTCCAGTTTTTCCTGCATTAAAATCAGTGGCAAACCCAAATCCAAGCGGAGAGGCTGACATATACGTTGCAGCATTTTCCCCTTCAGCTATTTCCTCGCAAACACCCTTTAGGGCATCTTTATTATATTGTGCATCTTTACTCATAATAGTACCTTTCAAGAATGCACCTGCAAAAGGTTTTAATCTACCAGCAGTTTGAACCGCACCTCTCGCTCTAGTCACATTACCCGCTTTCATAGCAGCATTAAAGATTTTAGCTACATCTTCATTCCGTGCACCACCACTAGTCTCTTGCCTAATTGCTAGCGCCTCATTTGCAATAGCTTGTTTATTAGCTCTTTCCTGCGCAGCATTTTGTCTCGTTGCAAGTGTAGAGTCATCTGCACTTGTTCTTACATTCGTCAAATTTTCCTCATAAGCTAAGGCACGACTTCTCGCTGCCCATTTGCGTGCATCTTTCGCGCCAAGCTTCTTTTTTGGATTCGCAACTAATAAACCGGTACTTGAGTTGCGCATTAGTCCACCACGATTAATGTCTCTATTATGACTGGCTATCTCATTAGCATTCTTATATGCCTCTGTATGTTGTAAGGCATTTTGTCCTTTACCGATACCGCTTTTAATGCCATTCCCAAGGCCTGTCAGCGTACTACCCAATGCACCAAGACCAGCCAAAGCACCTTTAGTCAAACTCGGCAATATTAAGAATGGTAAATACGGTGCCGCCACGCCAACTATCGCCAACCAAAGGTGAATACCATTATCTTCCTGGAAAATCATCGCTCGAATAATATAGCTCATACCGTATAACGCTCCACAAATCGGATATACTATGAGCGCTGTTTTAAAAATATTCCACCATTTCTTAAATAGTCCTTGAGTATTCGGCAAGATAAAACATGCAAATGCTAATGGTGAAATCGCGGCAAAAACAATCACAACAAGGAATCTCGCCGCAATTGCAAGAAAGAACATCACGATGGCAAGTACTGCTATTATCACCATCAATGCAACCAAAATGATAATCATTGGTAATGCCTCAGTTCCAGCCGCAGCTACACTATATATTGATACAGCAGCACCGGCTCCAGCTCCGACAAGACCAAGAGAAGCAAAAATTGCAGTGAGAATACTTGCCGCGCCCCTCTCAGCACCACCACCACTACCGCCAGCTATAGTTTTACCTATATTCTTAAACATGTCACTCAAACCACCTCCAAGGATATTCGAAAGATCAATCGCTAATTGGCAAAGGAGAAAACTCAAGTTTATCAAAAGCATCATTACTAGAAGTCTCGGCAACATCTTCTTAATGCCGTAGTTGTCAATGCCGTAACCAGTCACTTGCGATACTATAATTACGAGCAGAATTATAATTGCCACAACATTCGCTATATCACGGAAATATTGCCAAGCCGTTCTAGCCGGGCTTTCTTCATCATAAAATGTATACTCAATACTCAACCAATCATCAATTTTTTTGCTCATTCCATCAGCCACCTTTACACCATTATTAAGCGTCGGACAAAGAATCCACGACATCCCCTCAATCCCAGATTGATAACAAGGATCCGTATTTCCATCTTGCGACGGATCGTAAGTGTCATAATCCGTCGGGTCAGAAGGCGTAAACCCAGGATAACTTATCGTAACACCAAGCAAATCACCAATTTCGTCAAACGCTTTTTTAACAGAATCATCAGCGGTACAGATTAACTTGTCATACCCATCTTCCGTGGTAAACTCGAAAAAGCCGCGATTCATGTTTTCGATTTCTATAGAACTACAGTTATTGTTGCTCAAGCAATTCTTATACTTTTGTACATCCTGGTTAAGGCTTGAAATACCGCTTTGAACAAGCGTCACAGAATCAAAGTTTGCTGCCTTTTCACTATAATTGGTTTTGAATAATTCAACATTTCCCTTATAGGTCTCCAGCGCACCATCAAACTCCTTTTTATCTTCATCCGATAGCGTCTCACCGTTCAACACTTTATCACGGTATTGCCTACCTAGCTCCAAGAATTCTCCTGTTACAGCCATAAAATCGTCTAAAGACGGAAAATTACTGATGGTATTATTATCAGGATCAAGCAAACTCTTTAAGCTCTTCGGATGACTATCGCCTCCATAAACATAATTTCTCATTAAGTTAACATAATCACTTTCAAAAGAGTCCAATCTTTGCTCTGGAATATCATCGATATATCCAGTTACATAAACAGGTCCATAATTATTATTCTTAAAATCATTTGCATTATTAACCAAAAGTGTGCCGATGATATATACATTATTCAAATATCTAATAACATCATCAAGAGAATTTTTATTCTCAACTGCCGTATTATAACAATCAACTATATCCTGAGCCTTTCGATTCGCTTCATCCTTAGAATACTGTTCGTCCGCCTCAAGTGACAAGTATTCCACAAGATCCCTACAAGTTGCACTAGTCTTGTCCGTCAAACTACCATTCGCATAGGTCTCTCTACCAGCAGAAGTTGAATCAAACTTCAAATAAGTCATTTGATTGTTATGATATATTTTATAAAAATCGTTCGATTTGCCTACAGCTTCTTCATATTTTTCTTTACCTATAATATCGTAAGAACAAACCTCAGAGAAAACATTATATTTCTCAGCATCTAACAATTCATCGCTAATACTATTAAAATAAGAAAGATTACCGGCATAGCTATTGAAAAAATTAGAAAACTTAAAATCTTTATTATACTTCAAAGCAAAGTGGAACAGTTCACTATCATGCCAAGCATAATTCGCTATCTCGTCAGGGTTTTTTGTAAAATAAAGCAATTCGTCTACAGCATTTCTACAATCATTAGGTATACCATTCGTAGTCTTCGTTAAATGGTTTGGCCAGTCTTCCTCATAATAATTATAGCTGTCAGGCGTTGAAATTGCGTCGCTATATCCCATATATACTGTAAACATTCCACCTTGACCATTCTTTCCACAAATTAAATCCTTATACCCCTCATCATTATTCAATCCATAATATTCCATCAGTTTAGCGCCAGGATCAAAACCTAATTGGTTACAATAAACGGAACCATTCTTATATTTTCCTTGTCCACGCACTTCAAGAGCGGCGTTATATAGTGTCTGCCCACTAGCCCCAGGATAACTGGCGGTAATATTACTATAATAACCAACAACATCGCTAATTCTAAGCTCGTATACACTCCTCATATCATTTCTGTGATCTGAAACCGATGAAAAAGTCATATCGACTTTGCCGTTGTCAAATACTGAAGGAAAACATGCATCAGCAGCCTGTATCCAATACTGTATCTCAACTAAACTGTCAAAGTTCCCATTTTTTTGTGCATCTTCGACTGTAGTAGCGAATACATTTACATACGGCAAAAACACCGACGAAATTAACACTACAATGCATATAACCCAAGCGAAAAACTTTTTAACTTTCATAGATTCACCTTCATATAATTATTAAACAAATATAAAGCTTTACTAAAACTACTGTCCTTTTCCCCGTCTTTTAACATCATATCTTCAGCAACTTCCGAAAACTCTTTGCCTATTAATAAATTATAATCCTCTAATGCCCTACTGTATTGATCCGCATATTCTTCATCATCACTAAAACCTTCCGCAAAAATATAAGATCCTACTAGAGCCTTTCGTTTTTCAATCCATTGCTGAGCATATTGGCTCAATTCCTCAGAACCTAATTCAAGCAACGGCTTAGCTATCTTTTCGATTTCTTCAGGTGTTTGATAGTAATCAATCGCATCAAGCGCTATTTTATAATCATGCCATGTTTCATAAGTAGCTAATTTTTCTTTTAATACATCACCAGTAGACACTCTACTAGCAACCAATGATTTAAGGTTTGTATATAACTGTCTATATTCTTCAGTACTAAACTTATTATCAAAACTATTCAAAAGAGCCATCATCCGATCTGATTTAGTTTGACATTCATTCAGCATCTCTTTATATTCATCCTTTGTTCTGTTCGCATTATCAACATTTTGCGTCACCAACGAACACTGGCCAGAAGAATCACTATAAGTTGATGAACTCAAGAGCGCATGCAATTCCTCTGCTTCATCCTTCGCCCTTTGTTTACCACCCAAAAATAGCACGATAGCTAGCACTATCCCGCCAATAATTAAAGTGATCAACAAAATCGTTATTATAATTTTTTTAATTGGTTTTTTTCTCTTTTCGTTGTTTAAGACAATCGGTTGTTGAGCGTTTCCCCCCGATGTCGTCCCACCCGAGCTAAAACTACCAAAAGAACTATCGTATGACGGATTCATATACCTCAATTATAGCATAAGCTTTTTCAGAATCAACAATTTTTCTAAAGAAATAATTAAGATACAAAAATGAACCCCGTCACTATGAAGTTCCGAGGTTCATTTTTTTATGAGACCACCCGTGAAGCGGTCAGTCTACATTAACTTTTTACGGCTAGCAATGTAATAACCAAGAGTAGTTACTACCGAACCAGCGCCAATCGCACCGGTTACAATAGTAGCCGGACCAGTTGATGGAATTTCATCTTCTGGTTCTTCTGGCTCTTCCGGTTCTTTACACTCAGGTAATTCCGGATTGGTTGTACAATCTTCTTCCGGTTCTTTACACTCAGGTAATTCCGGGTTAGTAGTACAATCTTCTTTTGGTTCATCTTTACAAGTTTCGTCATCTTTAGTAACCATTACAGAAGCGTCGTCTTTATAGACAGCGTCCTTAATAGTAGAAGCCGAAACCGTAGCGCTTGCCCAGTTCACTAATTGGTTAGGACCACAAGCCATCGTTTTATCGATAACTTTACCAGTGAATCGAACATAAGCATTACCTTTAGGACTGTAGCTACCAATATTGATACCAGTAGTCGTTAAAGTATTATCCTTTAATAACAAACCGCTTTGGTAGTTCGAGTTATAAAGATAGGTCGAATCTTTTACGTATTCAACGTTGGTCGGAAGTACATCACGAACCATTACGTTATTAACAGTTTCAGAGAGTAAGTTGACATATTCAATTTGATATTCAACTTCATCACCAACCTTAGCATCGACTGATTCTTTCCAAGTCTTGTCAGAATCACCCTTAATACGTACAGTTTTCGAAACTTTAGCCGCAACAGAGCTATGAACTTTTACATCAATCGTAACAACACCAGAATATTCATAACAACCTGGGATGTTACCATCCATAGATTCATAACCAAGCTTAACACCATTGATAATTACATCATTGGAAAGTTTGAAATGACCTTTGTTGTTATTATATTGCGCCGATCCTTCGACGTATTCTAGATAAAAGTTATCGTTTGATTTAAGTGTAACTTCGTCCCAATAACGAACTGGTTTAGCATTCGAAGAATCGATGTAACCAATAATCGTTTGAGAGTTAGAAACAGTGGTTGGAACCGAGAAAGTAGCTTTCACATCTTTCGCGATTGCGTCCATGCCCTTAGGGCTGTTGTTGTGAACGAAAAGACGAATCGTATAAACGCCGCCATCTTTCACTTCGATTTCGTTAGCATTCCAAGTTTCAACAGTAGCACCGGAAACTTTAGCACCAACGAAGTTCTTTTCATCCCCGATTTTACCGTTAGAAATCGAGTTAAACGTAATTGTGTCGCCCAAATCACCATTGTTGATTTGGTCTAACGTATAGCTAGGACGACCACCATCGGAGTCACCCCAAGCACTTACTATTACAGGCGTAAGTGAAGCTGTCGCGATCACGACCGCAGCAGAAACACTAAGCGCTGCTTTTAATAATTTATTCATAATATTCCTTTCTTATAATTGTCATTATTAAAATACAGTTTTTGTTGCTAGCCGATTTGTTAATTTTCGTCCTTGACAGCCGAATCATCTCAGTCTCAAATCGGATGAAGCCCGGCGGCGAAAGCCGCCGGGACAATGTATAATGTACTAAGTCCTGCCATAAAAGACAGACTTCATCCTTTGCGCTATCTATATATCAATCTTAGTCCGGTGGTCCTTCCCACGCGCCACCAGGACTATCGTCTGATATATCTTCTCCATTTGCCCCCTCTGCAGGTGGCTGTTCGGGAGTCGCATCATCGATCGACCCATTACCTGTTCCGTTGTCTCCGTTATTATCAACATTGACATTATTGTCGGCAGGTTTGGTCGAAGGATCATTTGAATCTCCTCCCTCCTTCTGTTCATCGTTCGTATCGTTCATCTCATCCATGTCGCCCTTGTATTGATCATAAGACTCATAATGATCTGAATTCGTATCCTGATCAGCAGTTGAATGATTGGACCCTTTACCATTGTTAGTATCGGGACCTGGACCCTTATCGTCGTTTTCCTCCGTATTTTCATCCGGAGCGTCGTTCGGATCCTTGTGATATTTCGGTTTGTCGGGTTCGTCCGGCTTGTCGGGATTGTCCGGCTTATCCGGGTTATCCGGCTTGTCGGGATTGCTCGGCGTCTCGTCCTTGAAGAACTCTGGTCTCTTATCATGGATATTAAATCCAATGGTAAGAATGTTATTGCCGTTTTTACCAACATAAGAGAGCACTAAAGCCTCTTTCTTATACTGATAATCAGCTTTAACACCGGCACGGTCGTTGTTCTTGGCGGCGCCATTAAGGCACCAATTCTCACGTGTCTGACGCGTCTGAACTCCCTGAGGAATCAAACGCTCCATCCAAGTACAGAGGGTCGCCGCATAGATGCGGTATTCGTCTGTTACGTAAATCGTCCCAGACTTATCCCTCTTTTCAAGCCAATAACTGACACCGTGTTCCTTGTTCAACTCGGACATTTCGTCCATCCAGGGATTAAGATCCCCGATGCGAGTCGAACCGATTTTCTTATCCTTAATGGCGTTGATCACCGTTACTCCGTAAACCGGATTGCGAAGAATCTCTTCCTCTAATTCGAGGAACATCTTCTCCTCTTTCGTATTCTCAAACCCGAAGGTCAGAGCGTCCGAAAATCCAGCTGCGGATGTCCTTTCACTGTCCTTAACCGACAGAGAGGAGAGCAGCAATTCCTGAGAAATCTTGTTGTACTTCTCAAGTGTTACCTTTTCCAACTCTTCAGCTGTTAACTTAGTTACAGTCAGTTTGTCAAGGGCTTCCTCGACATCTTCCTGCTTCTTAGCTTCAGCTTCCGATTTGGATTCATCGTCTGTCTTAGCCGTCTCCGCCTCTCCGGTTTGCTCTGTTATCCTATCGAAGGGAGACGGCAAATTAAAATTTGCCCCCTTAATCCCTCCAATAAGAAGAGCGATAAGAAGCAGTGTTACAAGCACCGCGAGAATCAGGCCAATGACCCTACTAATACGCGATCTTGCGTCGGCCTCTTCGTCAATAACTGTACCTTCTTTATCCGTTGCTTCCATACTCTTCTGATAACTATAGAAGAAAATACGGTCAAGGATATAGAATGCGACCGATGCGATCAAGAAAAGAAGCGGTAAAGTCGTAACAAAGTTAGACCAACCACCCTTCAGATGGAAGCATGCAGCCGTCATTACAGCCGTTGACATCGTCGTCCAGTAAAGGAGTATCGACAGTAATACGAACATTAAAATACCTAGGAATTTCCTTCCTTTCTCACGCCATCTGTAGCACAAATACGCATAAAGCATAATCATGACTACGAAAAAGACAGGCGCTAAGAAAATCCAGAATCCAGCCAACTTAGGCGTAAAGTAATGGATTAACCCAAGTACTACGCCAAACGCGATGGCACGAAGCCATCCGTCATCTTCAAGATTCTTGAAGACAACCTTCCTTTTGCCTGTTTCATCAGTCTGAATGATGGTTTTTTCGCTAAACGTCTGTTCAGCAATCCCCATCAAGACTATCGCAACGAGGCATACAATAACTGCACCAAACATAAGTATTCCTCCTAAATTTCTTAGATTTTCGGAGGTCAATACCTCCGAATGATGGGAAGGGGTTGACCTTATATAGATAGCCTCAGATCTCATAATTTGAAATCTGAGATGATTCGGTTGTTAATGGTCTTCTTGTTTAAGAGAACACCCAAAAACTCAGACTACTTACATTGTATCACACTTTAGCTTATTTGTCAATACTAATATTATATTTTTGCGCTTATGGCAATAGAAAAAGGCCGGCATATTTGCCGACCTTCTCCTAAAGGGCGTAGCTGTTGGGGGTTTATAGGTTTGCCTTCGCGACCTCAGAGGGCTTGAGTTCGCGAATCCTTTTTCCGTTCTCAAACTGGAAAAAACACTTTCTCGGCTCAGCCGTAAAGGCCAGAGCGGTGCTATACCAGAATGAGTACTGAGGATCTCCGTTTTCGTCGAAGTACTCCCACATCACTCGTGGACCGTTGTATCCACGACTTATGGGTCTTACTTCCTGATTTTTCTTTGCCTCGGCCTCCTTACGGGCCTTCGCCTCAGCTTCCTTTCTAGCCTTTTCTTCAGCAGCCTTTTTCCTGGCCGCCTCTTCGGCCTCACGCTTTTCGGCTTCTTCTGCTTCTTTACGAAGCCTCTCGGCTTCTTCAGCCTTACGCTTCGCCTCGGCACGAAGCTCAGCAGAAGTCTTCTGCTTCGGCGCAGTCTTCTTAGGAGACTGCTTAGGCTGTTTCTCCGGCTCTTCGGCCTTCTTAGCTTTTTCAGCCTCTGCCTTCTTAGCCTCTTCTGCCTTCTTAGCCTCTTCAGCCTTCTTCGCCTCTTCAGCCTTCTTGGCTTCTTCCTCCTTACGGAGTCTTTCAGCCTCCTCTGCCTCGAGCTTCTTTTTGGCTTCTTCATCCACTGTCTTCGTCCTCGGAGTCTTCTTGACTCCATCCCATTTGCTTCCTGACATTATTCTCATTCCTCCTAAAATCAAAAATTCTTAGCCCTCGCATATAGCCCCAAACAAATTTTTAAGCTACATGCCCCCATTATAACACACATGTTTAAAATTGTCAATGGCTATAACATAAACAATCTTTTTCAAGCAATAAAAAATGGTGCGGGTAGAGAGAATCGATTGGGACAACGACTTCTCGCTTTTTGAAGTTTTTGTGAAACAAAAATGGTGCGGGTAGAGAGAATCGAACTCTCATCTCAAGTTTGGAAAACTTGCATACTAACCACTGTACTATACCCGCAACTCGAATTGTTAATGGGGTGGGATACCAGGATCGAACTGGTGACCTTCTGGACCACAATCAGACGCTCTAACCATCTGAGCTAATCCCACCATTCCCCTTATTATATCATATTTATCTCGAAATGCCAGGATTATTCCAAGGTAACGGCGTTTTCGGCTTCGGCGCCGCTGCTGCTGGGCTCGTCCCACTCGCCACCATCGCCCGATTCGTCGCAACCCTCTCTTCTCTTCCTCTCGAACCTCTATATTTCATATCTTTCGAAGGGTCATACCTTTTCGCCTTAGGCGCATTCTCTAACGACAGATTTACTACTTCAGAATCTCCATACCCCTTTACTGAAGTACGATTCTTCTCCATCCTCATTCTTTCCCCGAATCCTCTCGTCGAAGCCACGCCAATTCCCTCTCGGTTTTGCGCCTGCGCATATGCCGAACTATGTACCACATCTTCGGTCTTAGCCTTCATTAAACGCTTCAAAAACGGATTACTATCCATCATTATTTCGGCAAGAGTAGGAACGCAATCGTTCCCGCTGCCGCTCCTAGAATTATCGTTAAAATAATTGTTACTATTATACTTACATGTGCCTGTTTTTCCGGCTTCGTAATAATCGTCACCGGGCCTTTCGGCTCCTCTTTAGGGACTTCAACCTTCTTCTGATAAACATTCTTCGATAACGGCCTCTTCACCACCTTATCCTGGTTGATAAATGGCGTCTTCGGCGTCTCATAAATTCCATCAGTCTTTGCTTTCGTGGAAAGCCCACTAGGTTTTTCCGGGGCAACTTCTTTCAAACCTACTTTTTTCGCTTTAGCGGCTCTCACCCCTTCATTTTCCTCAACAAAATGGCTTCTCGCCACATTCGTCTCTCTATAATCAGTATTTAGGTCCTCAATCACCCCTAATCTTGCGTCTTCTTTTCTCGGCTCGACTTTTCGTTCCACCGGTTTTTTAACAACTGGCTTCGGTTTCGGAACTACCACCTTCGGGGCTACCGCTTTCGGGACTATTACCTCTGTTTTGGCGCCAGTTTCCTTCTTCGGTTTCGAAGCTACTGCCTTTTTTGCCTTCGATGGCACAAAATCCATGTATCTCTTATTCATGATTTGACTCTTTTAGCTACCTCAATTATATCAACAAATTCGTTTAGAATCAAACTTGAACCCCCGATTAGGAGTCCATTTACGCCTGGAACCGTCAAATACGCACCCGCGTTCGAAGCATTCACACTTCCACCGAAGAGGACCGGCATTTTTTCCGCCACTTCCTTACCGTAGGTCTCTTCAACGATCTTTCGTATTAATTTCACCACTTCCGCCACTTCATCTGGAGTCGCTAATTTTGCCGCCTTCGTACTCGAAATCGCCCAAACTGGTTCATAAGCTACAATTACTCTATCAATATCTTCATCTGAAACATCCGCTAAACCCCCCAATAGCTGATCCCGTACTACATCTGCCGTTTCACCAAACGCTCTCTCAGATTCCGTCTCGCCAATACATAAAATCGGTGTAACTTTATTTCTTACCGCAGCCGCCACCTTCTTCTGTACGCACTTATCATCTTCGCCAAAGATATGTCGCCTCTCTGAATGACCAATAATCGCATAGTCAACTATACCCCTAAGCTGTGAAAACGAAGTTTCCCCAGTAAACGCCCCATAATCTCTATAAAATGCGTTTTGGGCCGCTAATTTCATCTTATGTCGGTCAACTTGTAACGATAAAGGCTGTAATGCAATTGTCGAAGGCGCAATAACCACCTCAACATCACGATAAATTGGCAATGCCTTTAATAGTTTATGAAGATAAATAGATGCTTCGCCAACTGTAAAGTTTAGCTTAAAGTTGCCCACGATATAAGTTTTCATAAGCCTATTATAGCATGATATAATTAAGATATTATGAAAAAAGTATTAGCATTCGATATTGATCAAACCTTAAATGTTGCGAAAACGCCAATCACCGACGAAATCGCTGAACTGTTAACTAAATGTCTCGATCACTTTGAAGTTTGTCCAATTTCAGGTCAAAAATTTGACCAATTCCTAATCCAAATCGTTGACTGTATGAAAGATGCTACCCCTGAACAACTCACTCATCTTCACCTTTTTGTCGCCCAAGGGACTCAGTATTATCGCTATAATCTTGAGAAAAAAGATTGGGAACAAATCTATAATTACCCTCTAACCGAAGAACAAGTCAAGAAAATCACCGAAACTATCGAACAAGCCGCGAAAGAATTAGGTTATTGGGAAGAAGATAAGCTGCAGCCCGGCGACGAGATTATCGAAAATCGCCTTTCTCAGGTTACCTTCTCTGCCTTAGGTCAAAAAGCCGGTACCGAAGAAAAATATGCCTGGGATCCGGATCACGAAAAACGCAAAAAAATTGTTGCTCGCTGTAAGGAATTAAGTCCTGAATTCGAATACGAAATCGGCGGTACTACCTCTATTAATGCCATTACTCCGGGAATGAATAAAGTCTTCGGTATGACTCACCTCCTAGAAGAACTAAAAGTCACTAAAGAAGACATTCTCTATTTTGGCGATATGACTATGCCTGGCGGAAATGATTACCCGGTTGTCCAAATGGGTATCGATACAATTACTGTTAGGAATCACGAAGATACCGCCTTCGCCTTGCGTGGCATCCTTGGTGTGATATAATTTAAGTATGAGTATTTTAGTAGTGGGCAACATCTTAAAAGATGTTTATCTAAATCTTGATAGCAGCAAAAATCGCTTCGAAGTCGATAAAAACGACACCAAATGGCTTGATTTTAACTTCAACGCCGGTAGTAATTACTATTTTAGCCGCAACAGCTGCCTCGGTGGAGCCGCTGTTTCTCTCGAGGTTTTCAAGAAAATGGGCTTAGAGGCCAGCATTGCCGGTTCTAACCTAAAATACTCTGATGGCGAATTAGTTGATCCAGATCATTCCGATAAAGCCCATCGTTATATCCTTATCTCCGATAGTAAAGCCAGTTATCTTGTCCCAAGTAAGGAAAAAACTACTGATTTTGTCTCTCCCGCTGAAGCTATCGATTATCTCTATGTCGACCGCTCTGCTAACTTAAGCTTAGAAGCAATTAAAAAAATCAATACCTATCTAGATTTAGCCCAAAAAACTAGGCTTATTCTCTATTTAAATACTTCTAATATCTTTAATTTAAAGCCCCTAATTTCTCGTGCTGATTTGTTCGTTCTCGAAGAAAACGGAGATGAATCGGAAAAAACCTACGCGCTTGAATTAAATACGGTCGATCCTAATAAAATCATCAGAATTTCCGAAAACCGCCTTTCCTATCTTAATATCGTTGAAGGAATCTCTCCGACCCGCGTCGATATTTCAACCCATCTTTCCCTTTACTCTATCGCCGCTGCAACTATTCTCGGCGGCTTCATCTTAGGTAATTCGGTCGAAGAAAGCCTTAAAATGGCTCGCGTCAACGTTGAAAATTCTAAACTTGATGATGTTTTAGATCTTGCCAAGCTAAAAGACAATGCTTCAAATCTAGCTCCTACTGACAATCTCGAACTTATCGCCGCGAACTTACTCCAACCGAAAAAGGGTATTCTTGCCGCCGACGAATCTGGTGGTTCGATTAAGAAAAAATTCGCTAAATTGAACATTCCTGATACCTACGACAACCGTCGCGATTATCGCAATATCTTCTTCACAACCGAAGATTTAGAAAAATATGTCAACGGTGTGATCCTTTTTGACGAAACCGCTCGTCAATTTGCCGATAACGGCCAAAATTTCGTCGATTATCTCATTGCTCGTCGCATCATCCCTGGTATTAAAGTCGATCAAGGTCTTGAAACCTTCCCAGATTCTCTCGAAACCTTTACTAAGGGTCTCGAAGGACTTTCCGAAAGACTTAAGGAATACTATAACCTCGGTCTTCGCTTTGCTAAATGGCGCGCTGCTTTCGAAATCCATATTTCCGATTCCGGCGAAATCTTAACTCCGACCGAAGGCGCAATCGAGGAAAACTGTCGTATCCTTTCTGAATATGCGAAAGAATGTCAAAACGCTAATATTGTTCCAATTGTTGAACCAGAAGTCGTTTACGACGGCTACTATCCTATTGAAAAATCCGCCGAAGTAACCGGAAGGATTCTCGATCGCCTCTTTGAAAAGCTTAGAGAATCCGGCGTTAATTTGAAGGGCTGTATCTTGAAAGTTAATATGGTACTAGCTGGTAAACAATTCGAAACCCAATCTACCCCTGAAGAGGTCGGACAAAAGACTGCTGAAGTCTTAAAAGCTCATGTCCCGGAAGATCTCGCCGGCGTCGTCTTCCTATCTGGCGGCCAAACCGTCGAACAAGCTACGGATAACCTCTCTGAAGTTGAAAAAAATGGCCCATTCCCATGGCCAGTTACCTTCTCGTTCGCTCGCGCCCTTCAAGATCCCGCCCTCTATGCCTGGGCTGGCGACAATAATAATGCCAACACCGCTCGCGAAGCCTTCAAGGCTCGCCTTATCGCCAACACCGAAGTTCTTCCATAAAAAAATAACCCCATTTTCAGGGGTTATTTTTTTATTCTTCAGTTTTTGCTTCTTCTTCAGTTCCTTCTTCTGTAGGCTTTTCACCATTATCAGATGGAACATCCGCTGCGTCAATCTGTTCAGCTTCTGCTGCAGCCTTTTCTTCCGCTTCACGTGCCGCCGCTTCTGCTGCCGGATCATAAAGCGAAGCTACTACTTGTTCATTATCAATTTCTTTATCTGCAAATTCTACACCAGCTGGTAATCTAATATCCGCAATCGTCAATTTATCATCATTTTCTTTCAAATTCGATGCATCAATCTCAAGTTCACTCGGAAGATCAGCCGGTTTTGCCTTAACTTCGATCTCTTCAAGAGATTGCGTATATTCGAAATGATAAAGTTTCGACGCATCCGAAGCTTCGAAATTTACAACCACAATCGGAGTTGTAGCCTCGACAACTTTATTTGCCGAAATCGCCTGAAATTCAATATTAATAATCTTTCGAGAAACCGGATCGATATGTACATCTTTTACGATCGCTAATTGTTTCTTTCCTGCAATATCAAGATCAATCGGTGAGTGATATCCAGCTTTCTCTAGAACCTTTTCCGTCGCAATATACTCTGATGCTAAAAGAACCGGCTCTTTTCCACCATAAACCACTGAAGGGATTAACCCTTTTTCTCTTAAACTTTTCAACTTTTTCCCAGTCAACTCTCTTTTTTCGAGCGACAAATTATAATCAGCCATATTTTTTTCCTTTAATTTCCTATTATTTTATCACTTTCTTGATTTTTTTCAAGAGGTACGCTTTACTTTCACCATCGCTGGCCGAATTACTTCCTTTTCATAATAGTATCCTGGTCTTAATGTTTCAGATATTACCTCTTTCTCTCCATCCCCCTCAACCATTACTGCCTCATGTAAATCAGGATTAAATTCTACCCCTTCCGACGAATCAATTCTAGCTAAGCCTAATTCCGCAAGAGTTTTATCAAGTGATTTATTCAACGGTTTCAACTCTTCATAGCTTAAGAACGCTCTCTCTAAATCATCAAGTAAAGGTAAAACCTTATAAACTGTGGCTAGTTTTACTGATTTTTTTTCGTTTTCCTTCTGAATCTCAACCTGTTTTCGGAAATTTTCAAAGTCCGCCCGCGTTCTTTGTAAATCCGCAGTTAATTCTGCTACCAAATTATCGTTTTTTACTTCTTTTTTCATAATATTTCCTCCAACATATTTCCAGCGTGTTTAACTAAAGACATTACCTTCGAATAGTTTTGTCTCGTCGGCCCTAAAACACCAATATAACTCTTATCCGAAAACGGCGAGCGGAATTTCGAAATAATCAGAGAAACTTCCGAATTCCTCCCAATCGGGTTTTCCTGACCAATAAAGATATTTAACGCTTCTCCCGGCGCCGCTTCTCGGAGCCATGGTTCCAAATTATCTAGTAATTTCGCTACCGCTTGTACTCGCCTTGTATCTCCAAACTCTGGTTGCATAAACAAATGTGTCAAACCCGAAAGATATAACTGTCCCCCAATCGTCGCTAAACCTAAATTCCCGGTTAATTCTACTAAAGCATCAACCGCTCCGCGAATCGCCGCATCTGCCCGCGATTGCGACGAAACTCTCACTTCAAGAGCATGCGCACCTCGCTCAAATGACGCTTTTTCTTCTGTTCCAGTCAACCCATTTACATAAAATCTATAACCTGCGTCCGTCGGAACTCGTCCAGCTGATGTATGAGGTTGTGCAATTAAGCCTAAACCCTCTAATCTCGCCATTTCCGCCCGAATCGTTGCCGGAGAAACACCAAAAAGCTTCGCAAGCGTTACACTTCCGACTGGCGAAGCGGTTTCTGCGTATTCCTCAATTATTTGGCATAGTATTTCTCTCTGGCGCTGAGTTATTTCCATGCTCTAATTATATAAAATTAGCACTAAAAAGTAAAGAGTGCTAATTATTAAAAACCTGGTTTACAATCCTTTTTTAGCATGTTACTATTAAAGAACCCTTAAGTTGTGCCGAACTTAAAACGGCAAGAAAATTACACAAGGAGGATTATTCCATGGCAAAATCAAAGCAACCTCAAAAAATTAAACCTATGCGAGTCGACATTGACGGTGTCACCTACACTTGTTCCCGCAAGAACGGCAGAATCACTGTTCGCACTTCGCGCACTGCTAAGGGACAAAATCTAGTTGCTGGAGTCTATGATATCGCTGAGGGCGTATGGTATAACGATTGCGGCGATGGGTCGCTCTCAAGAAAAGCCAAAGAAGTTATCGCCAGACTCATGTCCTAATAATCCAATTCTTTAGGCCTCGGTATTCTACCGAGGCTATTTCATATGATAAAATAGTCCCATGGAAGAAAAAATCTCAACAATCAAAAATTGGTTAAAAACTGGTTCAATTAACATTTTCGGACTTCCAATGTCCGGAAAAGATACTCAAGGCATTCGTCTCGCAGAAGCCTTAAATGCAAAGTTCCTATCCTCCGGCATTATCATCCGAGCCGCTGAAGAAGAACAGCATAAAGACTATTCTAAAAACGGCCAGCTCGCCCCGACTAATGTCTTTTATGAACTCGTTCTTCCATATTTTGAACGTCCTGATCTCTTTGAATACCCTCTCGTTCTTTCTTCAATAGGTCGCTGGACCGGCGAAGAAAACCAAATCATGTCAGTCGCCTCCGGAGCCGGACATGAAATTAAAGCTGTAATTCTATTAAATGTTTCTGAAAAAGAAGTTGAAATACGTTTCGAGGCCGCTAAAATCTTGAATGATCGCGGCGAAAGAAGCGACGATAAGAATCTCGAAATTTTCCATACACGCTTGAAGGAATTCCGCGAAAAAACTATGCCAGTCCTTCAACATTACAAATCACTTGGTCTTCTAATTGAAGTAAACGGTAATCAATCTCGCGAAGATGTCTTTAAGGAGATCGTCGAAAAACTTTACGAAAAAGCTTCCCAATCTCTTGCCGAAACTCAAAAATCAGATAGCTAATTCCTAAAACTAAAACTCCAATAATCGCATAAAGCGCGATAAAAGAAGTTTTTTCTTCATAATTCTCTGGTTCTAAACTATACTCCGCGCCCTTATTTTCCGTAATTTTACGGCATCTATTCGTATCCGGATTATAATAGTATCCTTCTTTACAAGTTTTTTCTGAAGTAGTCTTTATTTTATTGCATCTTCCCGTCAAAATATTTAAGTATTGTCCTTCGCCACATACTCTTTCAGTCACACTTGTCACCTTCACACAATTCCCAGTCGCTTCATTTAAAACTTTTCCCGCTTCACAAGTCTTAAACTCTTGATAATTATTCGGTTCTCCCGGCGTCGGCGCATAAGTCACTCTCCAGATTTCCTTCCCGCTTCCATCATATCCAATCCGCGCGTACGCCGTTCCTTTTCTTTGACCATTCGGATATTCCATTTTATGAATCGTTGTGCCATTAGTATCAATTAATTCTAAAACATTCACATTAGTTGGATTCTTCGTCAAACTAAATTCTTTCGGATAATAAACATCATAACTCTCCGCCTTAATCACGCCATTTAGTTCATAAGTTTTATTCTTATATTCGATTTTGCACCCATTCATCAAAATCTGTTCTGAACTAGAATTATAAAGTTCAATAAATTGTTCGTCTTTCGAATTCTCATAATAGCTCAGTATTTCCGAAAACTCTAAACCCTTACATTGGCTCGGTTTTACTTCTTCTTCATCTGCCAATACATAATAACTATCCTTATCATAAACTGGATCGTATTTTTCTAAATGCTCAAATTCTCCAGTTTCATCATTTCTCACCAAAGTAGTCGGATTAGAGGACTTAAACTCTCTTAAACACTCCTCCTTACCAGTCCAACAAACTCTGTCTAATACTTTTCCATCTTGCTCTAAAGTGATTCCCGCTTTAAAAGCTAAAGTCTTCGTATAATTCACGGCGGCCAGCTCGCTCTCCGGCGAGCTGGCTAAGCGAAGGAGGACAGTCTCGCCAGCCATAAAACTGTTCTCGGGAAACTCAAACAACGTTGAATAATTCCCGCTTGAGTTAGTATAGCCTACAGTTATGCCAGCGAGCGAAACCAATTCGTCGGATTTTTTTCTGGAAATCTCAATCATTTCTCCGACATTACTTTTTCCATCTATTGTATATCCCGGATTCACGGCCTTAATAAATAAATCCGAATTAATTAATTCGGATTCCTCCGCAAAAACGTTTTTTAAACTGAAAAATGTTAAAACTACCGCTAGGATAAATAGACCTAAAATCATCAAAACTTTTTTCATGCCAAAAACCTAACATCACACCCCTCGAAAATCAACCCCTAGTATGCTATAATTAAAGCATGAACGTTTTTACCTCTTTAGGTATCCTAATACTTTCTGTGCTTATCATTGCTTCTTTGAAGCTTATTCCTGGTGTTTTTGCTTTTCTTTATCATTACGCTTCCGGTAAATACTCGGCTAAAAAAGTTAGCGACCTAAGTATGTTTTTCATTTTTGGCGTCGAATTATTCCCGGCTATCATTTTTGTCATTCTGAACCTCATTTTTTACGCGCTTTCTTACACTAACCTAGATCCATCTAACGGAATCTTTCTTTGGGCCGTCGTTGGACTATTAATTGCCTTGGGAATTGCTTTCTTTTGCTTCTATTATCGTCACGGCCGCGGAACAAAGCTTTTTATTTCTCGTCGCACTGCCTCGAATTTCGAACAAAAAGCCAAATTAGTAAAAACTCGCTCGGATGCTTTCATTCTAGGCTTCATCTCTGGAATCCCTGAACTACTGTTTACTTTACCCTTATATTTAATAACCCTTCTTTCAGTCACCAAAAACTTTCTTGACGTCATACCTCGCTCGCTTATTCTAGTCTTGTTTATTCTAATAATTATCAGTCCTCTCCTTTTCCTCTATGCTTATTTTAGAAGTGGTAACAACCTTGCTAATTACCTAAAAGCTCGCATCAAAAACAAACTATTCTTTCGCTTCTTTATCTCGATTCTCTACTTTGTTCTCGCGATAATAATCATAATATTTAAGGTCGTTTTCTGATGGAACATTTTGACGCAAAAAAAATCGAAAAAGAATTAAGAATCGACGCAAAAGCCGTCAGCATCCCATCCGGCGCTGCTGAAGTATTTATCGAAAAAACCCTTGAAAGCGTTAAAAAACAATTGAAAAACAAAACTATTATTACTAATAAAGACTTAGAAAGGATTATCACGAAAGAATTAAAAAAGTACAACGCTGATTTAGCTTATATTTATCAAAACCGTGATAAAATAATATAGATATGGGAAGAAAATACGACTTTGAATACATAGTAATTGGTAGTGGTCCTGCCGGCTCCGCTGCCGCTTTAATACTTGCAAAAACAAGAAAGAAAGTCGCGCTCGTTGAAGGAAAATTCTTCGGCGGTTCGAACCTAAATACGCGCGATGTCCCCTATGCCGTCGCTTTAGATTTTTCTCATACCTATTCTAAGTTATTATCTCTTCCCGAATTTAAAAACCAAGATTTCTCCCTCAGTCTACCGACCGCCGTTTCTCATCAACTAAAATCCGTCTTAAATGCCGGCGGAAACGACTCGAAACCATTCGAAGAAAAAAATATTACTTGTATTAGAGGCTATGCAAATTTCCTTGATCAAAACACTATCGCCGTAGGCGAGAAAAAGTATACCGCCTCGACTTTTATTCTTGCGACTGGTTCTAGATTAAAAACCTTAGAAATTGCCGGAACAAAAACAGTTAATTACTTAACTCCTGAAAACGCGCTTAAAATTCGTCGTCTTCCGAAAGTCGCCGTAGTCGTCGGTGGCGGTTCAACCGGCTGCGAAATCGCCGAATACTATGCTGAACTTGGCGTAAAAGTTATCATTCTTGAGATGTCTAGCCGTCTCCTTCCTCGCGAAGATAAAGAAGTTGGCGAATTAATGACTGATTACTTTACTAAAGAACTTGGCATTTTGGTTTGCCCTAACTGTAAAGTCGTCGCTCTCGAAAAAGATAACGAGAATAAACGCGTTATCTTCCAGAACGCCCGTTCCGAAAAAATGGTCTTGACCGACTGTGTTATCCTCGCTACCGGTAGTACTCCATCCCTAGATTATGGTCTCGAAAACGCTGGCATAAAGTATAAAAACAGCGGTATTGTAGTTGATAAATATTTCCAGACCTCCGCGAAAAACATCTACGCCATTGGCGATTGTCTCGGAAACGAATCCTCTTCTACTGAACGTGCTGATTATGAAGGTACGCTAGTCGCATCTAACCTCGCAAATCGCGCAAAAACTCTTGCAAATTATAAAGGATTCATCCGTTCTACCGATACTCTTCCTGAAATCGCCGTCGTCGGCTTAAATGAGGATGATTTAACAAAGCGCGATCGAAAGTATCTAAAGACTATGATTAAACTCGAGGAAGTCAACGCGAGTAAAATCTATAACTTTAATTACGGCTTCATCAAACTCTTAACTAACAAGAATTACCAAATCCTCGGCGCTACCATTGTTGCACCAAACGCAAAGCTTATTGCTGAAGAAATTGCTCTAGCTCGCCGTCACAATCTGACCGCCTTAGAACTCGCAAGTACCCCTCATCCTATCAATGACTATAGCTATATTGTTAAACTTGCTACAAAGAAAATTCTCAAATAATAAGACATAAAAAATGGTTGCGGGGGTTGGATTTGAACCAACGACCTTTTGGTTATGAGCCAAACGAGCTACCAGGCTGCTCTACCCCGCGACGTATGTATTAATTATACACAAAAACCATTTTTTTGTCAATTAAAACTAGCAGGTCGGACCGCCGAAATCCTCTTCCCACTCACAGGTTACATTCATATTTTTATCCAATAAGGTATCTCCTGATCCACCCAAGAGTTCCAACGCATATAACGGATACGGGAAGTACATGTCTTCCGAATCAAGCCTCGCTTGAACCCGTCGGTATAAGTTATTCGCACGTCCAGTCGAATCGATCGCTATCTGCATCGCTTCAAGTGTTGCCGGCTGTTGTTCCGTTTCACCACTATCGCTGACAACTACTTCCTTTCCACACGCAACACTTGCTTTACAATAGAATTCTAGCGAAAAACTTGCGTTTGGTTGCCCATATGGAAGTGAAACTACGAACATAAATGTATCGTCGCTTCTTTTACTACTCGTATCGCTAGCAATCACATTAGGCAATTCCAACATCGCCGAACAAGCAAATTCGGAACTCTCCGTATCGCAATAAACCGCAATCGGCAAATTCTTCACCTTACGATCGTTCGATTTTATTAAGATACTTTTGCTAACAATATCATCTTTACTTGCCCCACTTCCGTAAGCACTAATATAATTACCAAAGTAATCATTTTTCTCGGCTGTATCTTTAGATCTTTCGGTTAGGAGATTACCTGTACCGGTCGGTACTAAGAATACAGTCGCTCGGTTCGTACCCGAACTAGTTGTTGTTTCAAACTGATCTACAGAAAACTCTTCCGCTGTCTGCACTAAACCAACCGAAATCATCGGCGGAACCGCCACGTCGGTGTCACTATTCTTTAGTGCAGGAAACTTTATACCATTTCCGCTTACATTACTAAAACGTGGCTCGAATTTACCAGTAGAACTACGGTCGTCCTCGGAAAACCAACTAATCTTAACTTTTTCTATATCATTAGCGTTAATACCATCCCCTAATCTCACCCTTACAACTTTAGTCGAATCTGCTTCTGTTAAGGTCGAACGATAATCGCGTAATTTCTTACTAAACTTTACACAAGTATATGCCTGTTGCATATTATTCTTTCCAGACGTTCCAGTACTCTCTTCGATCATAACTTCTTTATTATCATTCTCACCAATCCTTCCTAAAATCTTCGCGACCATATCACAATCTGCATTCTCTACCCAATAAATAATTTCACCGCATTCAACCTTAGAATCAGGAGTCGGTACAAGTGCTGACGCACCCTTATTTAAACACTGCAAGTAATTATAGTACGCCAACTTCGCATCTTCAATCCCCGCGAGAGCCGAATCGTACGCTGACTGCGACAAATCATCGTTCGCTGTACGAGCTAACTCCGACAATACGACTGCCGTAAAACTCGCCGCAATAATTACTAGTATTAGTGTCGAAAACGCCACAATATAAAACGACGCCGCACCTTTCTTTGTCTTCATTTTTCCTTTCTCCATTATTTCCTATCCTCCAGTTGCCTGCGCGGCAAAATTAAATTTATTTATAGCACAATAATCGAAATTCTCAGTTGCATAATCATCCGGCGTCGCGCAAGCTCCTCCGGTCGCCGTTACATTTATTCCTCCTTGTATCGTCCCTAAAACAAATGTCGCTGAATAAAATAATTTATTCCTCGCCGCACTTTCCGCCGGCGCCGTCACATATAAATCATAAAGTGCTAAACCATCCTCAGCTCCATCTGTAGCTAACAGATCAATTGGCTCCTCGCTAATTGCTTCGCCAATGCTTATCGTATTGAACGCAGGATCTATCGCACTCGTATTATAATTTGACCCAACCGCTGAAGCACAAACTGATCTAGACTTATCAAGAATCTTTAACAACTTAAATCCGCTACAAGTCATGGTTGAGCCAGCATTTTTCGTACACACATTATTTGATTTTATCGTACCATCTGTCTTAAATCTTATCGACGCGCGATTAACCCCTTCGACAACGTATCCTCGATCCTCGCCGTTAAAGAAATACCCTGAATTCCAAATGTACGAATATTCTCCCGTACAAAATGCGCCGAACACCGGAACATTTGCTAGGGCCGCCTTACCATTTTTCCCGTTCACGTTTGTCTTCGTTACTACCATTACTAACCCTTTTCCGCCGTCATTCTCGCATCTAGTTCCCGCGTCGCTTCCACCCTCCTTATAAATATCACCATAAACGACTGCACAATTATTCTTCACCGATTTCGACGATGAGTTTTGAATTGCCGCTCGCATATCGTCAACTAAACTAGATCCTACCGTATTAAGCTGTTTTAACGTTACACCCTTGCGATAAGAAGATATTGTGTCGTTTATAATATAAGCAACTGTTAAAGATAAAATCGCAATAAAAACTAAAGACAATGACAACTCAACTAACGTAAAACCTTGTTTTTTCTTTACGGGTTGCATCTATTTCCTTTATCAGTTGTTTTATCGTCCAGTCCCACGAGCTCAATGCCCGAAGCATTTCTCGCTCCACTAATAATCCGAATGTCCCTTCTCGTAGTCTGCTTTCGTCCCCCTTCCGGATCTAGACAAAAATCTACATCAGCAACTTCGAACTTATATCCACTCGACGTGTTTCCATCCTTATCAGGAAGAAATTCAGCCAAAGGATTTGGTAATGATGCTCCTGCGCTCTTCATTAACTGATTAATTTCAATCGTCCTACCCTTTAAGACATAAGTAAACACTGTCCCAGATTTCGGATGCCTTACGACTAACAACGCACCCTTAAAATCTTGATAATTCCATCCGTCCGTCGTTTCAATCGTAGCTCCCCACCTTGTAAAGTACTGTTCTGCAATCCCCGCAAACCCAAGCGTCGATCCACTCTTAATAAATACATTAGCCTTTAAAATGCCCAATTCCGATAAAGTATCCTTTGTCCCAAATTCATCATTGATGTCTCCGATTACGGTATAGGAAAAGATCGCTTTTTCATCATTATTATTTCCTTCAAAATTCTTAGATTCACCGAACGTAACTAATTTTCCGTAAATCGCCTGCTCCGAACGCCCACTAGAACTATCACGGTTTTCCACGTTCATAGTTTGAGAATAAATGCTTCTTAAGAACTCCGCAAAGCTTTGCACTGAATCATTGTATCTTTGTTGGAACATTGAGTTCTGGATAGCAAACACTATCCCAACAAACAACATTCCAGTTACAGCCAAAAATAGCGCAACTTCTACAAGCGTGAAACCTCGTCTTTTTGTTTCCTTCATAACACTAATTATACCATAAGCTTTTTTAATTTAAACCCTAATAATTCGGGAATAAGAATCTCATCCACTTTTCAAAATTAGAATACTGTTTTTCAACCACTTCCGTCGTCGAACCTTTATACTTATTTCTCGCTTTTTCCGAGTTTTCCGGCATCACCACCATATTCTCACCTTCGAGCTTCTTATCTAACTGTCTTCTCGCTATCAATTCCTGATATTCTTCCGACTTATAATACTCATTTTCTAGTTCCGCCGCCTCAACCTCAATCTCTAAAAGTTCTAACTCTTTCTTTTCGGCAGTTAACTGTTCAGATAGTTCCCAGTTTCTAGACATTGCTTTAATCGACTGAAAAGTCCAAATAAAACAAAGAAGAATCGCGATAGCTAAAACCACATTTTCAATCGTCAAAAAATCATGCTTAGTTTTATATTTAAATTGACGCAGTTTTGTTTTAACTCCGCTCATGCTTATCATTATAGCATTTTATGATAAAATAAGATAGAGAGGGGGTATAGCTCAGCTGGTCAGAGCATGCGTCTTATACACGCAGTGTCCTTGGTTCGAATCCAAGTACCCCCACCATGAAAATAGAATCAAAAAAGTGTTGTAAATTATACAACACTTTTTTCTCTGTCCGCACCAATTATTTCTTCTTGAGTGTCAAGAAACCGTTGCGTGGATTCTCACAAACAACACGATCGGAAGGAAGATCACAAGGAGTACCCTTGCCACCTTTTTCGTCTTTAGTAAAGAAATAAATCGTCTGAGGTTTGCCACCGCGAAGAGTAACTTCAGATTTGTGTAGGTAATATTTCACACCCTTACCATTGGTATGTGCGTAAGCCATTTTAGCTTTCCTCCTTAAGTTATTATAATCTAATCTTATGGGAACGCATTACAATTGTCAAGAGGTTTTTAGGGGTTTTAAATAAAAAGTAAGGATAAACGGAGTACAATCCAAATAATAATCTTGATAAAAATTACAACAATGATAATAAGCGTAACTAGAATCATAATCCCCGTTAAAGTTGGAGCCCAAATTGGCGAAGCATAATTCTTGCGGTAAAGTTCCGTTGAGGGCAAACTAGCGATTATCTTATCCTGTATCTCATCCGCCGCTGGATACTTATTGATCTCCGTAAGCATACAATTAATAAACCTTGAATCGTTCCAAGTCCATCCATTAATTGCTGCCATCGGTGAACACACATCCGATGCTAAAGCATACACATTCCCGTTCGGATTATCATCAGATGACAACTTAGCTTCCGCCTCTTTTAACGCCGCATTCGCCGCCCGAATATACTGATGCTCTAGATAAAACGGCCCGGTTCCGAAAGTAACCTTCTGAGTACCATTATCTTCAACTACATTAATCACGATATTTGAAAAAACAAACTTCTTCAGCTCCTCAAGCGTCCGACTAATCTCCTCGTCATTTTCCGTCTCATCCGCCGCAAGTACCGCATCTCTAAGCTCAGTCATTTTTATATGATCAATTCTAAGTAGCGTTGCATCTAAAAACAGGAGCGGTATCAAAATTAAAACTAGTTGCCAAGTCTTCAATTTAAACTTAAAGCGCCCACGCTTTTTCATATATATTATATTATAACATTTTTATGCTTGCCTTATTTAAAATCATTTGCTAAAATAAACCCTATCGCTCGCATTTTCCCAGGTGGGTCGGTCGTAAGAGCGAAAAACATTAAGGAGATAATAACCAGATACATGCGTATCAAAAGACTAAGTCGTTCCATGGAACGCAAGAAGTCAAAAATCGCTCCTGCCCCATGGCAAGAGTTTATCGAAATTTAACTTCTATCAAAAATCCCCCTTGTTCAAAGGGAGATTTTTGTTCATTCTTCTCCGAGCTTTGCCGCTACTATTTGTTTCATCAATTTAATAAACTTATCGCCCGTTTGCGGTTCTTCCCAAGTAATCGTTTGCCCATTTACCGTCACGCTATCAAATCCGCTTTCATCACTATCTCCCCAGTCAATCAACTGGCCATCAATAAAGAAAGCTGGCGTTCCAGAAACATCAACTCTTTTCCCTATTCCCATATCGAAACTGATCTTCTTCGATACTGCTTCGCTCTCTATATCCTTTTTAAACTTATCTAGATCACCTTCTCCATTCGTCACTTCTGCGAAGTATTGATTGAATAACTCGGTCCTTCCCGAACCTGACGCATAATACCACTCTGATTGCTCCGTAAACAGTTTATCCGCATATTGTTTCCAATAGCCCTGTAAACCCGCCGCTTCCGCTGCCGATGCCGCTGCTGTTGCGTTCTTATGATAAGACAAAAGGAAACTTCGATAAACTACCGCTAGTTTTCCATCCAACTCCTCCACAAGTTTATTCACGCGAGGATTAACTCCCGCACAACCCTGACACTGATAATCTGCATACTCAAATATCAAAACCGGCGCATCAGGATTTCCCTTAACATGGTCACCAATATTTCCATTATCTTTCGTCGGTTTAATAATAGAATAGAAATCATAGTCATTATAGTTTGTCGCCTTATTATTGCCATCAATTACTATATAACCCCCAATTGCAATCAACGCCACTGCGACTATACCTATAATCAATCCAGCCACCGAAAAACCTTCTAACTTTTTCATGAAAACTCCTTTAATGATATAATGATTATATCATGTTCGAGAGTATAATGAGAAAGTTCGTAAAGTTTATTGACCCGAAGTTAGAAAAATATCGCGCGAATAAAGCGCCTAAGAAAGAGCCGAAGTATACTCCGAAAACACTTGAAGAATTCATCGGCGTGCTCCAACGTACCCCTAAAAGCATCCTAAGTTCTAATGACCGCGACCGTATCGCCGCTGTTATGAGTTTTGAATCACGTAAAGTTTCCGATCTCATGATTTCTAAAGATAAAATGGTTTTTGTTCATCAAAAAGACTTTCTCGGACCTTTGACTCTTGATAAACTTTATAAATCTGGTTTTACTAATTTCCCTGTCGTCGATGACAAAGAGAAAGTTAAAGGGATTATTCACACCGAAGCCCTAAATGCCCTCGAAATTAAAAAGACCGACCGCGCTGAAAAGTATCTCGATAAGAACGTCTGTTATTTACACCTTAACGATTCCCTACAGTTCGCTGTTGAAGAGATCGAAAGAACCAACAGTTATTATTTCCTCGTCCTCGACGAAAACGATTCCCTCGCCGGCTTCTTTACCATCCAAATGCTATTAGATTATTTACTGGGTTAGTGGTATAATATATCTTATGAGAATTTTAGCAAACGAATCAGCAAACTTTTTGGGCAAAGAAATCACGGTCGAAGGCTGGGTCAATTCCCGCCGTGACCATGGTGGATTAATTTTTATCGATCTTCGTGATCATACCGGAATCCTACAACTTGTTGTTACTCCTGAAACCGCCGATTCGTTCAAACTTGCTGAATCCGTTCGTGATGAATTCGTCTTAAAAGCGACTGGAAAACTTCGCGAGCGCGCACCTGAATTAATTAACCCAAATATTGAAACTGGTAAAATCGAATTGGTCGTTAACGAACTCACTTTATTAAACAGGTCCGAACCTCTACCGGTTAATACTCATGACGACGGCGAAAAGTCTTCTGAGGAACTACGTCTTAAATACCGTTTTCTTGATCTTCGTCGCCCAAGTATGCAAAACCTCTTGAAGCGTCGTTCTGAATACTATCGTTTTATTCGTGAATTTATGTATAACCACGATTTTACCGAAATCACGACCCCGATTCTCGCAAACTCTTCTCCGGAAGGCGCCCGCGACTTTCTCGTTCCTTCGAGACTACATCCGGGAAAATTCTATGCTCTTCCCCAGGCTCCCCAACAATTTAAACAATTATTAATGGTTGGTGGAGTTAACCGATATTTCCAAATCGCCCCGTGTTTCCGCGATGAAGATCCCCGTGCTGACCGACTTTACGGCGACTTCTATCAGTTAGATATGGAAATGTCTTTTGTCGATAACGGAGAAACTGTTCGTGAAACTATCGAACCATTGTTCTTATCTCTCGCTACTGACTTCGGAAAAAAGAAACTTGTCTTAAACTCTGAACCAGCTAAAAAATACCTAGTTAAAGGCTCCCCGGTTCCTCGCTTGCCTTATGACTTTACTATGAACACCTACGGTGTCGATAAACCCGATCTTCGCTATGGCATGGAATTAATCGAATTAACCGAAGTCTTCAAAGACACTGATTTTAAAGTATTTAAAGCTCCTTGCGTGAAAGCTCTCTGTGTTAAAGACGGCGCGAAGTTAACCCGTCGCGAAATCGATGAGTTCACCGAAAAAGCGAAAAAAGAAGGTGCTGGCGGATTAGCTTATATATTATATACAGAAGAAGGCGCCAAATCTCCGATTCTTAAATTCATGACCGAAGACGAAATCAAATCCGTCCAAAAACTTACCGACGCTAAAACCGGTGATGCTGTTTTCTTTGGTGCTGACGAAAGAGACAAAGTTAATAAAGTCTTAGGTCAACTTCGTATCGCCTTTGCTGATCATATGGACCTAAAGAATCCGGACGAAGTCGCCTATACTTGGGTTGTTGATTTTCCATTTTACGAATGGGATGACAAAAACCGAAAATTAGATTTCGGCCATAACCCATTCTCGATGCCAAAAGGCGGTTTGAAGGCTCTTGAAAATGCTAAAACCGATGAAGAAAAGCTCGCTATTGTCGCCGACCAATACGATATGGTCATGAACGGCTATGAGGTTTGTTCTGGTGCTGTCCGAAACTACAACCCGGAAATCATGTATAAAGTCTTTAATATCCTCGGTTATAATAACGAATATGTCGAAGCTCGCTTCGGCGGTATGCTAAACGCCTTTAAGTTTGGTGCTCCTCCGCATGCTGGTTGTGCCCCTGGTCTCGATCGTATCTTCATGGTTCTAGAAAAAACCGACAATATTCGTGATATTGTCGCTTTCCCGAAAAACGGTAACGGTGTCGATCTCATGATGAACTCCCCATCCGAAGTCGATCAAATCCAACTCGACGAATCTCATTTAGCTATTATAAAAGAAGACTAGTAACAAAAAATGGTAGGCCCGGCTGGAATCGAACCAGCATTGTATCCTTAGAGGGGATATGTCCTATCCGTTGAACGACGAGCCCACGAGCTCAAAAATGAGCTTCCCTTTATTATAACCTATTTCTCTGGTTTTCTCAACTTATAATAAATCGATGGTGCAAATCGAATCGGCGCTAAAACTGACTGCGCCTTGTCTTCCATCTTTACTAGATTATTAGTTTTCAAAATCTTTTTTAAAGCTTTGTTTCTAAAGTTTGATACCGATAAAACCTTTTCCTTAGAAAAACCGACCTTATCGAAAATCTCTTCCACGTATTTCGGATGATAATTGTAAAAACCATTCGCCGAAATCTCTTTATAGTTTGCAACCTTCTTATCGAACGGGTTAACCTTACTCCGTCCAGTTACAAAACGCGCCATCTTCGGCAAAGTTCTTTTATTCGCCACTTCGATTACCGCTACCCCGCCCGGTTTAAGCACGCGATAAAGCTCCGCCATCGCCTTTTCCATATATCTTAGATGATGAGTTACACGAACCATCATCAAACCATCTAATTCATTGTCCTTAAACGGCAACTTATAAATGTCTCCAACCTTCGTTTCAATCTTATCACCGTAAATTTCTTTCGCTTGCTGAAGCTCTGTTTTTGAATAATCAAAAATGTAAACTTTATGCGCTCGTTTTAAGTACTCAGTCGCAAGTCGTCCATATCCCCCGCCAATGTCCGCAAACTTCTCCATTCTCTTCGGCAACAATTTCCTAATCGCCATTCTATCAGCCTGATCTTCATATTCTCGATCTGCGTCTTCCCAGAAAATTTTTTTATAATCATAACCATTATAGTCAGAAACTACTTTTTCACTCATGAGCTATATTATACCATAAAATTATATGACACGAGAAACTTCTTCAAGAGTAGTATCTCCACGTAAAACCGCTAAAATTCCCTTTTGTTCCAAGGTTAACATACCATTTTTAACTGCTGCTTCCTCAATCGCCTTGGTATTTATATCCGCGACGTCTCCGCGAATAAATGCTTGAATATCATCCGAAACCACTAACTGTTCCATAATTAGAGTTCGCCCGTTAAATCCGAACGGTTCATCTTCCGTCACGACTGGATCATAAAGCAGTGGCGCATCTAAATCAAAATCACTTAGAATATCTTCCGGAACTCCTTTTAATACTTCCTGAATGTATTTCGTTTCCGCTTCCGTAGCCGGTCTCTGCTTTTTCGAATTCGACAATTTTCGGATTAACCTCTGTGCAATCACTAATCTAATCGAACTTGAAAAAATCGGATTCACTCCAATTAAATCAATCATTCTCGAAAACGCCGCCGCTGAAGAACCAGCATGGAAAGATGAAAGAACCAAATGCCCAGTAATCGAAGCCTGAATTGCCGTCTTCGCAGTATCCGCATCGCGAATCTCGCCTACCATTACTACATCCGGGTCTAGACGAAGTACCGAACGTAATCCATCCGCAAACGAACCACCCGCGTTAGTATTAATCGGAATCTGTGAAATACCCGTAATTCCATATTCAATCGGATCTTCCAAAGTAATAATCTTCTTATCCGACGTATTTAACGCATTTAACATAGAATAAAGAGTCGTCGATTTACCTGAACCGGTCGGACCGACCATTAAAACTAGCCCACGCGGATGCGATATTACTTCATCAATCTCCGCACGTTCTTCTTTTGACAATCCCAAAAGATCCAAATTTAATAATGACTCGTCAAAGTTAAATAACCTTAGAACCGCATCTTGTCCATACATCGTCGGAATTGTTTCAACACGAATATTCAAAATATGCGATGAACCATCTCGCGTAATTTCCTTTTGCATGTGTCCCGACTGTGGTTTATTCGACGCTGTTGAAACATTAGCCCGCGACGAAAGTTCACCCATAATAATACGATGCTTGTCTTTGTCGATCGTCGCAACCGGATGTAAAAGACCGTCTACGCGCATCCTAATTCGGATTTCACCCCGCAGATTTTCAATATGAATATCCGAAGCTCCTAATCTATCCGCCTGATCTAGTAGAAAATCAAAAACTTTATCCGGCGAAACCGTTGCAAGAGTTTGGGAAACACTCGCAATCGTCTCCGAATCTCCTTCACCCGCAATTTTAATATCATCATATTTCACTTCCTTCGGCGGATCATAACGCAACATAAAAACTCGGTACGCCGAATTTGAAATCAAGAAAAAATCCACCCTCTCACCTTCGTCCGAGTATTCTTTAAGCATCTTTTCGATTAAAGTCCTCGGCGTCTGGCTCGTCACCATAAATTGATAGTGTTCTTCTCCACCACCTTTTTGCAACGGAATAATGAAATCCCGATGCATTTCTTCAATATCAAGTAAATCCATCGTTAAAGGAATTTCTTTTTCGAAATCCCTAGTATCAAGATAAGGTAGTCCAAGAATCCGCGCTCGCCCCGCCGTCGCTTGTTCTTCATTCTCGCGCCGCTTCAACTGAATCTCATTTTCATCCATAATATAATTATAGCATAAACATTATCATGGTATAATATATACATGATATTCATGGAAGTGTTTTCTTGGTGGTATGTTCACGGTTGGAAAATATTTATTGAGAAGATTAAGAACAGCTTATCGAGTATAACTGACTTTTTTTCAATGAACTCGCTCGTTCGGACTCTTTTTAAACCCTTTCGTCAAATATCTGCAGACACTGCAAACGCAGATGCCTCACTAGATTTAAGATTTCAAATGTTTATCGATCGCCTCATCTCGCGCATTGTTGGTTTTTCTTCGCGTCTCATTCTCCTCGTCGTCGGTTCTATCATCATTTTAGTCGGCGGAATTCTAAGCCTACTACTCATTATTATTTGGCCATTCATCCCGCTCCTACCAATTCTCGGCATCGTCTTAACAGTTCTCGGAGTCACACTATGAATAATGCTACGAGTAACGAATTCAATCCGAGAAATCGCCGCGTCAAAAAGGCATATCAAAAAAAGATTCTCTATACTCCGGCTGTCATGGCTCTTTGCTTAATCCTCTTTTTTATTCTTTTCATCGGTGGCGGAATCTTAATTTATTTAAAAAATAAACTCGGATGGATGATCGCTGGCTTTTCAATCCCTCCATTCATGCTCTTTTTCTGGATCAAGAATAGCTTAGAAGAAATCCCGATTGTCGTCAGCAACGATTTTACAGATTTAATATCCGAAGACTTGTTAGTTCTTCTAAATAAAAACCATGGTCCTGCCGATTTAGCGAGGGTAATCTCGAAAACTAGAAGCGGAGCCTTCCTGATGGCTCGTTTCGGCTTACCTCTTGCGTTCTTTGACGACGTGAAAGATCTTCTCCCGAAATCCGTCGAACCGATTTTCGAAACCGCCAAAGTCGTTCGCGAGAAATCAAACTCTGAAGAGATTACCGGCGCAGTCCTCGCCACCGCTCTCATTGAAAATCTTCCGAATTATGAACAAGGCTTAAATCAACTAAAACTTACCGCTTCCGATTTATATCAAGGCATTACTTGGTTTAATTATTTAAACGGCGTCGTTAAAAACGCTAAAAAACCAATTCACTCCGGTGGTATTGCTCGCGACTTCGCTTTTGGCTTCACCCCAACTTTACAACGCTTCGCAACTAATCTTTCGACACGTTACACCGGTTCAAATAATAAAATCCAGCAAGCTGAAAACGCCGAAATCATTCAAAAAATCATTCAAACTTTTACTACCGCCGGTCGCCAAAACGTCGCCCTCATCGGCTCCTACGGCTCCGGTCGTTCGACTCTCGTTAATTCTTTCGCCGAAACCTTAATGAACGCCGATTCAAAAATCCCGGCTTCCTTAAAGTTTCGTCAAATTTACTCTCTTGATGCTCCGAGTCTCATTTCCGCAGCTAGAAACCGCGGCGAAATTGAATACTTAATGATTAAAATCTTAAATGAAATTTATTCCGCAAAAAACATCATCCTTTGTCTCGATAACGCCCACCTCTTTTTTGAAGAAGGTCCGGGTTCTGTCGATATCGCAAATCTCCTGACTCCAGTTCTTGAAGCCGGAAAGATTCGCATGATTCTAATTATGGACGATCAAAAATTCCTCGAAATTTCCGCAAAAAACTCTGCTCTCGCTAATTCATTAAACAAAATCGTCATCACTCCTTCGAATCGCGAAGAAACCATTAAAATCTTAATGGACCAAGTCCCTTATTTCGAATACCAGAAAAATGTCATTTATACTTACCGCTCACTTCTCGAAGCTTATCGTCTAAGCGAACAATACATCCACGACATTGAAATGCCCGGAAAAGCCAAGCTCCTACTAGAATCGGCCGCGAGCTATGCAACTAATGGTTTCGTAACTGAAACCTCCGTCCAAACCGCAGTTGAAAAATCCTACGGCGTAAAAGTTAAAGTCACTGAAAATAAAGAAGAGCGCGAAAAGCTCCTCAATCTCGAAGAATTAATTCATGAACGTATGGTCGACCAAAAAGAAGCCGTTTCTGCCATTTCGAACGCTCTTCGTCGTGCTGGGGCCGGTGTTAAAAACAAAAACCGTCCGATTGGCACCTTCCTCTTTCTTGGCCCGACCGGCGTCGGGAAAACCGAACTTGCTAAAACTCTTTCTGAAGTCTACTTTAACGGCGAAGAACATGTCGTCCGTCTTGATATGAATGAATTCGTTTCGTCTTCCGACGTCTCGCGACTTATTAAAGACGGCGCTTCTGACGCCCTCAGTTTAACCGCTCAAATTATGAAACAACCATTTTCTGTCGTTCTTCTAGATGAAATCGAAAAAGCTCATCCTTCCGTTCTTACCACTCTACTCCAAGTCCTAGACGAAGGTATTCTTCGTGATGAAAAAAACCGTGAAGTCAGTTTTCGCGATAGCATCATTATCGCAACTTCGAATGCCGGTGCCAACGAAATCCGCGAAAAAATTACCGCTGGCGAAAAAATTGAAGATTTTAAAGAAGAATTTCTTGAGAAGCTAATTAGCTCGAACGAATTCAAACCCGAATTCTTAAACCGTTTTGACGAAATTTGTCTATTTAAACCTTTATCAAAAGAAGACTTGACCCAAATCCTCGATCTCATCATCGCCTCAACCAACAGAACTCTCGAGCCACAAAAAATCGCTGTTAATGTTAGCCCCGAAGCAAAACAGATTCTTCTCGAAAAAGGTTACGATCCAAAAATGGGCGCCCGTCCAATGCGCCGCATCGTTCAAAAAACTGTCGAAAATATCGTTGCCGCTGCTATTCTATCCGGCGCCGCAACTCCAGGTTCTACTCTAACTATCTCCCCTTCCGAAATCGAAATAAACTAAACAAAAACGGCCCGCTAAGGCCGTGGCGGAAAGGACAGGATTCGATTCGAAGAACGAATCCGTGCAATACGGTTTCTGGAACCGTGGCGGAAAGGACAGGATTCGAACCTGCGGAGCTTTCACTCTCTGGTTTTCAAGACCAGTGCCATAAACCACTCGGCCACCTTTCCGCTCCCTATTATACCATAATTCTTGATTATCTACCAATCAAACTTGCGGTGCGTTCTCTTAGCACGTCGCATATATAATACCGTTAATATTACACCCATCATTCCCCCTGGCAACACACAAATTAACGTATCAGTAATCCCAGCATTGTTTCGATCGTGATTCGATCTACCCGTATTCGGCACCGGCGGGACATCTTCTTCCTCTACAACAAAACTACCTTCAGCTAAACCACCATCGTCAAAGTAGATTGCTAGAGTATAATTTCCGGCAGTCAAACTCTCAAGATATTCGTGAGACAAATTAATAATCATCGTGTCGTCTTCACCGGCCTCAGCAGTATAGTACTGCGCATCTAACAATTCCCCATTAATAAGAATCGTTCCGCCTTCTTCAAACAAACTATAATTCGCATTAACTATAAATCTAATGATTTCCTTGTCGCCGCCTAACATATAAACTTGTCCATCACCCTCTATGATTTCATATGCTCTACGCACACCACGAACAGTTACTTCAAAAGATTCCGTCGTATAATTATGCGTATCATCGTTTTCCGTATAAGTAACCGCATAAGCATTAGACCCTTCTTCGATTCTCTCCATGTCATCATCCCACGCTAAACCAACAGTTTCCAAAATCACTGAAGACAACATATCGGTTACATAGCCAGTTTTGGTTTCAGAAACCTCCACCGGTTGAGAAGAAGTTTTCTTATTCACGGTTAAAGTATAACTAGCGAAAGCTGAACTATAATAAGTCGTAGCAGCCGCATTTGCTGTAATAACCGCCGTACCAACGCTTTTAATCGTTACCTCTCCGGTACTAGCATCTACTTCCGCTACATCCGTATTGCTCGAACTATAAGTTATAGTCCCATCCCCAGTCGTTGTCGCAGTATTTATGAAACTACTATCTCCATAAGTTTTAGTTATAGAAGATTGCGCGAACGATACTTCTTGATCAGAAACTACTACTTCCCAAACTGCATACAAAGTTTTATTTCCGCCTAGTGCAATCTCATCGCCACCATGATAACTTGCCACGCTTGCGCTGGATGATTCCGACCAACCTAGGAAATTATGATGCGTCCAAGTCGGCTCGACATCCGACACCGTAGTATCAACTCGCTTATGTCCACTATTTATCACTACACTTTCTATCGATCCAGGCCCGCCATTCATACTATACGATAATGTATAAGTAAAACTTGAATCCGGACGCGCAATACAACGCACCGCAGCGACCGTTCCACTAAGCTCATCTGTCCTGTAGCTCGAACCGGAATTATATCCGTCTAAGAAAAACACCCTTGCAACATAATGGTCAACATCTAAAGATGTTGTACTCGTCCAATAATGCCCTTCTGTTCCTAAAGTATATGGAAAACCACGAATAAAATGCATCGGAGAATTTCTTAAATCAGAGGAAGTTGCCTCGGACCCCTCATAATCGGCACCCTCTTCAAACAAATCATACGCTATCAAAAGATTTTTATATTCAATCTGGCTAGGTAATTTCCATCCTGCCGGACAAATCGAATCAGACGGACTATAATTAATCCCCGTTTGATCCGATGGATCAACATATTCCATAGTCTGCGCAGTCGCCACGGTCCACGGATAACCATTTCCTAAACGATAGTGACTGCTTCCGAAATCACGAATAATATCCCTTGCCCACGAACCAGACGTCGTAAGATAAACATCACCCCCTTCAATATAGCCACCATTCGTAGTATAAAAATCACTATCGACCCTCACTTGCGCCGCCGGTAAAGTTGTAAACGTTGAATCGACACTGATATCGGTATTAGTTGCATCTAAGCTAATCGTCGTATTAGTTTTACCCAAATCTAGGTTCTGGGTCATCCAGATATTCCCGTCACTTAGTTTCGAAATAAAGTATCCTCTTTCGTCTCGGGAATCTACTAGCATATACTGAGTTTCTAATTCCATGCTTTCTCTTACACTATCATTTATATCCTGAAGACATACTGCATTAACAATAGTCGTCGCATTAGGATTACAAGCAACCGCCATAGAATTGTCATCGTTATTGATAATAACTTTAATTCCCCATACCATTGCGAATAAAATAGAAGACACAAAAACAAGCTTCAACAGTATTCTTTTCGTCCGCCGTATCTGCATTTTGTTTCCTTATTTTTGTTTGTATGACTTTTACGCTTAAAATTATACACTTCTTTCATTTTTTGTCAAATCTAAAGCTTAAAAGTTTTCCACAACCGAAAAATATGTTATAATGTCCTCATGGCAAGAAAATTTAAAATGAAAGTGGTTTCAAAACAAAACCGCAATAATAATCATAAACACAGCGACAAAAGGAAGCATCCTCGCCTAAAGAATGGCCGCTAAAATAAGCCCGAGATTCGGGCTTATTTTTTACTTGATAAATTAACTTAATTACCAATTACACAACGAATAGGTATTCCGGTGTATGGAGTATCACTGCTGGTTCCTGGCATGACGAATGAGCTAGAGAAGACGAAAGTCACGGATCTGTAGTAATCAGGCCCTCCTGTAGCTGACCAATAGTGTCC
>JAEEGL016478046.1_pt1 | contig 61186 bp, 45 predicted proteins | sample 9134231 | NCBI WGS metagenome assembly JAEEGL01 (sample SAMN16246548, study PRJNA631951) | gut metagenome | biome: gut microbiome; feature: rumen; material: fiber-attached | host: Bos | place: Iran: Karaj | collected 2018-10
AAATCCACTTAAACATAGCACTGGATACTCTAATAAATACCTTTACAGGCTATGTTAAAGAATTACGTGACCGGAAGCTGCTCAAAAAAGGCTGCTATGAAAAAGCTTTATCCTTAGCCCATGAAATGCTCAGTAGCTGGTTTACCGAACAGATAGCTCACGTTCAGAATTTTGTAACACGTTTACGAGAGGATTTATTTCCCAAAAAGTCACGGCAAAATGCCTGAAAAATCAACGCAAGTTTTTAAAGAGCACCTAGATCGCATGGATTAAGGTTTTGTCCCAGAAAATTTACTGGGAAAGTTGAGATAAGATTTTGTCTAAAATATATCCGATGGTAAAGATATACAGTATAATAATTTAATTATTAGATCATTATTTCGATACTTAGTATAGTAGTCATGAAAACAGTCGGTGCCGGTTTCTGTTGTTGAGGGTATATATTTTTTTATCCCTGAGTGAATGTCTTTTGTAAAGTAAAACGGATAATATGGTGACTGTCTGGTAAACTGCTGACAGTAATGTGATGGGACGGACGATTAAGGATGACTTTAGAAGAACAGAATATGAACAAGGGGATTTCTCTGAGAACGATTCATGCTCTGCTTGTAATAGTGGCTCTAGTTGTTTCCTGTATGATGTTTTATTCTACACGGCAGATGTCCAAAAGCTATGAGATAACTGCCAATTCCTCAAAAGAGCATGTGGAGCTCAGAAAAGCTGCCATGGAGCTTATGGAGGCTTCTGATTATCTTACAGAGAGGGTACAGCGTTTCACTGTTGACGGTAATACAGCTTTTATGGATGAGTATTTCTACGAGGCGTTCCAGCTAAACCGCCGGGAGGAGGCAATAATAAAAATGGCCCAGGGGCGTAGCAACTCAGCTATAAAGGCTCTCATGGAGGCCATGGACAGTTCAGTTATTCTGATGCGGCGGGAGTACTATGCCATGCGTCTCGTTGTTGAAGCAAAAGGGTATACAGAATATCCCTCTGTGCTTAATTCTGTGGAACTTTCAAGCCGGGATCTCGGCCTTTCTCCTGAAGCCAAAATGCGTCGCGCTACAGAGATGGTTCTTGACAGTGAATATTTTAAAAGAAAGGACAGGATCAGGGCAAAAGTTAAAAATATTATGGAGGGGCTGGAACTTACCGCTAATGAAACTGACAGGAGATCCAGAGACTCCTTTAACAAAGAGATATCTGTTGTCTGGATCGTTATTGCTCTTCAGGTGACCGGTATATTTTTTCTGGTATGGCTGACCTCACGTCTGGGGATAAATCCTGTTCTTAACGCTGTTGACAGGATTAAATCCAACAGTCCGATACCTGAAGTCGGAGCCAATGAATTCCGTTATCTTGCCAGAGCCTACAATAAAATGTACGAGGTTTACAAAAGCAGTCTGGAACGGCTGAATTTCGAAGTGTCGCATGATCCTTTGACCGGGGCCTATAACCGGGCGGGATACGAGTTGATTGCCTCGAGTCTGGATATCAGAAGTACCTACATGCTGCTTTTTGATGTGGATGATTTTAAAAGCATCAATGATACGTACGGTCACGATGTCGGGGATAAGGTTCTGATTAAGCTGGTTAATGTGTTGAAGAAATATTTCAGATCAGACGATTATATCTGCCGTATCGGCGGTGATGAGTTTGTTGTTTTTATGGTTCATATGAATGAGAAGCAGAATAGTCTGGTCACAGGAAAGCTGAAAAGTATTAGTGATGCTCTTTCTGAAGACGATGAACTGCCGAAAGTCACTGTGAGTGTCGGGGTTACTCACGGAACAGATGTTAAAGGCAGGGATAGTATTTTTGAAATGTCTGACAGTGCGATGTACAAAGCTAAACAGAACGGTAAAAATAAATTTACCTTTGTCGACAGCCGGCAGGATGAGAATGGTCAGGACGGGGACTTCCAGGAAGGCAAAAGGCAGTCATGATTTGATTAACCCGGTAATTTTCTGCTGCCGGTACATACATCAACGGAATGTAACGTGATTTATGCATACAAAAAACGGAATCGGTGCGGTTCCGTTTTTTTGTGTGTTCTATGAATACTGCGCTGCAGGTTCCTTACTCTCCTTTTTTATCGGATTTTCCGGTAGTATTACCGGTAATATTTTCTGCTGGAGTTAAATGATTCTAAAGAATGTTTGATAAATAAAATAACCATCTTTATAATTATCGCAGAATATATTTTTATTTTTTTGTATATCAGAACCGGTATTTTAATAATCGGCCGGCTGAAGATGTTGTCAGCGCCTGTTTCTTTATATACCGGAACTGGTTTTTTAATGTTATTCATGGGGATTCTTATATGACTTCTAAGGTTGTTGTACCTGCAGGTGCCAAGATTACAGTTCAGGGAAACGGATTAAACGTACCTAACAATCCGATTATTCCTTTCATTGAAGGTGATGGTATCGGCAGTGATATCACTCCTGCTATGATTAAGGTTGTTGATGCTGCTGTTGCAAAAGCATACAACGGTGCAAAGAAGATTTCCTGGATGGAAATCTATGCCGGTGAAAAGGCTACTAAGGTTTATGGTCAGGATGTATGGCTTCCTGATGAAACTCTTGACCTGCTGAAGGAATACGTTGTCTCTATCAAGGGACCTTTAACTACTCCGATCGGTGGCGGTATCCGTTCATTAAACGTTGCTCTCCGTCAGCAGCTTGATTTATATATCTGCCTCCGTCCTGTACGTTATTTTGAAGGTGTTCCTAGCCCTGTAAAGCATCCTGAACTCGTTGACATGGTTATTTTCCGTGAAAACAGTGAAGATATTTATGCCGGCGTTGAATGGAAGGCCGGTACCCCTGAAGCTGATAAGGTTATCAACTTCTTAAAGACTGAAATGGGTGTAACCAAGATCCGTTTCGACAAGGACTGTGGTATCGGTGTTAAGCCTGTATCAAAGGAAGGTACTCAGAGACTGGTTAAGGCGGCTATTGAATATGCTATCGCTAACAACCGTAAGTCAGTTACTCTGGTTCACAAGGGTAATATCATGAAGTTTACTGAAGGTGCCTTCAAGCAGTGGGGCTACGAAGTTGCCAAGGAACAGTACAATGCTGAGCTTATTGGTGAAGGTCCGTGGATGAAGATTAAGAATCCTAAGAACGGCGAAGACATTGTTATCAAGGATTGTATTGCTGACGCCTTCCTGCAGCAGATTTTATTACGTCCTGCTGAATACGACGTAATCGCTACCCTGAACCTTAACGGCGACTATATGTCTGACGCTCTTGCTGCTCAGGTAGGCGGTATCGGTATTGCTCCGGGCGCCAATATCGGCAGTACCTGTGCTATGTTTGAAGCTACCCACGGTACAGCCCCTAAGTATACCGGCTTAGATAAGGTTAACCCTGGTTCAATCATTCTTTCAGCTGAAATGATGTTACGTCACATGGGCTGGAATGAAGCTGCCGACCTCGTAATCAACGGTATGGAAGGTGCTATCAAGGGTAAGCGTGTTACCTATGACTTTGCCCGTCTCATGGAAGGCGCTACTGAAATCAAGTGCTCTGAATTCGCTGACGAAATCATCAGCAAGATGTAATTCAGACGGCAGCAGTACCGGCTGATAATAAACCGGAGTCTTTATGCAGGGCTCAGGGTTTTACAATTGATTCTGTAATCTAATCAGAAAAGAAGGAACATGAAAAGAAATATGTTCCTTCTTTTTTTGTGAGCTTTACATTTTGCGCTGAATGTTTATGGCAGTGTATTCTGTGAAGTTCCGGCAGACGGATACTGTACAAAAAGGTAAAAATGTTAACAGAAAAATGAAACGGGCAGCCATAGGCTGCCCGCTGCGGTATTGGTGGAGATGGCGGGATTTGAACCCGCGTCCCAAAAGGCTAGATCTCAACGTCTACATGTTTAGTCAAATCTTTTTTTCTCATTAACTAATCGCGGACCGACACGCTACCAGCTAACCAGACTGAATAGATTTAAGGCTACTCCTTCAGTCGAGGATTCACCCGATACAATATTGGGATCCGGAGGTTCTGAACCTATTGTCAAATCCAGGCTCCGGGTAGTCCAGAAGTTTTTTAGGCTCTGACTACAGGTTTGCTTGTCACTGTTTATTAAGCAGCTAAAGCGTAAGATTCATCGTTTGCGATTATCTTTTTGTGAGTTTTTTAAGAGGCCACCCACACCTCTACATGCTGTTTTGACTTCACTCTTCCAGTCGAATCCTAATCATCCCCTTTAATAAAAAATACTAAAACCTTATTTAAGCCTTTGCACGCGTCATATTGTGTATGTCTTTTATAAGGCTAAATTTCATTATAATTCCTTTTGGTTCTATTGCAAGCTTTTTTAAAATTAAATTTGTGATTAATATCAAATAATTTAAAACTAAACCAATGTTGGCTAATAATTCATCTAAAAAAATGAAGAGCAGGTATGTTGAAAATAGTTGGATCTGATTAAAATTTCCTGAGACCGGAAATAATTAGCTGGCAGAAGGCATGTTACAATTCTTTTGGGTGATGCCGCTTAAGGCGTTTTTAGAGGAATGAATAACGATATCTGCAGCAAATAACCGGTATCATACTGTCTGCAAGTTCTACGCCTGATTTTCTTTACCAGTCTGCTGTCCGGAGGATGTTGATGTGATTATGAAAAAATATCTGGTTTTATTACTTATTTCCGCAGGACTCATGTCTGGTGGTTTCAGTTACGCTGCTGCCGGCGAGATTTCAGAAAAGGATGCGTTAAAAATGGTTTCCGAAGCTCTGGGAAGAGATATCTCAGCTATGAGTGAACCCGATGTGACCATCGGTAATGAATCATGCTATCTTATTGCTGTGGGTGACAATAATCCGGAACAGTTTGTGGTTACGGACAGGTATGCCGTCTGTAAAAGCACCGGAAAGATCTTTGTCTATGACATTATCATGGACGATTACAAAGAATTTAAGAAGTAGACTTTCTGCCGTTTTACCGGAGACGGGTAAATAAAAGAGATGACCGTAGTCCGCTGTTTTTTTTTTGGGGGCGGTTTGCGGTCATCTTTTCATATGATTTATACCTGAGACGCTCCAATACTTCATAAGCACAATCTGGTGAGCGGATTCAGTCTATAAGGAATATTTTTAAAGAAATCCGGAATCTCTGTTTTTTTTAGGACAGAGATTCCGTAACCGTACTGAGATTCAGTACTAACGGATATTCTTTTTCATGACTCTTGCCTGATCGCGTTTCCATTCTCGTTCCTTGATGGAGTCTCGCTTGTCATGATCCTGTTTACCTTTGGCCAGAGCAATTTCAACCTTGACGAATGATTTTTTCCAGTAGAGTTTTAAAGGGACTATGGTATAGCCGGCTCTTTCCACAGAACCGATAAGCTTATCGATTTCCCTGCGGTTAAGGAGCAGTTTTCTGGTTCTGGTCGGATCGCATATAACGTGGGTGCATGCCTGATCCAGCGGAGTGATATTGGCTCCTATCAGAAAAATTTCTCCTTTTTTAATGGTTACGTAGCCGTCAACGATGCTGCCTCTTCCTGCTCTCAGGGCTTTTACCTCCCATCCCTGCAGACTGATTCCAGCCTCAAAGTGCTGTTCGAGAAAATAATCATGACTGGCTCTTTTATTAACAGCTATAACAGCTGATTTGATAGATTCTTTTTTATTACTGCCCATTTTTATTCCATTTTATCCGCTGCGTGAAGAAAATAATTCATCTTTTGCTTTTCTAAGGCTCCGGATTCCTCCTGATGGTAAGGTACGGGGCAGGTGTCAGATTATGGCCTGTACCGGTTATCCTTATATTTTCTGGTGTCCATCCCGGAATGTTCAGTTTTCTTTCCGCAGAATATCTGTTTATTTAAAATGTCGAAATTGTAAAAATGCTGAATAGGCATCATACCTGTGTTCGGTATGTTTAATCAAGTATTTTGCAGATTTTTTATTAAGGATCCGTTTATTTATCAAGGAGTATTCTGTATTCCGCTTTTTGTTGATTGTTACCGTCAATTATCCGGAGGATACCTGACAATATACAGAAAATTTCAGAAATTATCTCCGTTCCTGCTGAAATGTCCGGTATTCCATATGTTTCAGAAAGAGAGGAGCCTTTTGTATCAGGCTTTCTGACAGCTTTTTTTGTAAAAGTGAGCGGAGGAGATGATTAATTTCCCGAAAAATAAGTAGATAAAAGTGTTTACTATCTCTCATAAATTATATAAATTATGTCAAGCATATTTTATTATCAGATAAATGGAAAAAATGTGATTCCGGGGAACTCCCGGCATGACTGAAATATGTATTGCGGACAGGTTTCTGTAAGGACAGAACTCCGTAAGGCGTTCTGTTTTTAAAAGACCGGAATAATAATTATAAATCATCTCATCGATAGATGCGGAAATACCATGACAGTGTCATGGCAGCGGCTCCTCTGAATACATTCAGAATGTTGTGATGCTGTGATAACTTCAACATGGAGAGGATGCGGCCGGAGAACATAGTTCGGTTCTAAGCGGCCGGGACAGTGCTGAGAGAACCTGCCTTCTGTTTTTGTAAAGTTGGTGAATGTTTCTGCGGCAGAAGATGAAATACTGGAGCGGTTTATGACAATTCTATTGTCTCTATTATATATTGTTGTAGGTTTCGTACTCCTTATATGGAGTGCCAAAAAGTTTATTGACGGTTCTTCGGGACTAGCGTACTGTCTCGGTGTTCCTGAACTGATTATCGGTATACTGATTGTGGGGTTCGGAACATCAGCTCCGGAAATGCTGGTATCTCTGCTGGCTGCTATGGATAATTCACCGGGGCTGGCTCTAGGTAACGCCTGGGGGTCAAACATCTGTAATATTTCTCTTATTCTTGGGGTCACGGCCCTGCTCACACCGGTGGTGGTCAGCCGTTCACTGCTCAAAAAGGAATATCCGCTATTGCTTTTCGTAGTGATTCTGCCGTTATATTTTGTCTACGACGGTGATATCTCCAGAACAGAATCACTGGTTCTTCTTCTGATAATTGCCGGATTTATAGTACATACTACCTTGGATGGTGTCAGAAAAAGCAGAGAGGAAAAAAAGAGAAAGGCAATGGTGGCTGCATCAGAATCAGCGAACCTTTCCGTGGATAATCAGAGCAGTGTCTCAGACTCAGGTAATGAAGAAGACGAAATTCCGAAGAATCTCGGACTCGGTAAATCATCCCTTATGGCTTTAATGGGACTTGTTGTGATGGTTGCCAGCTCCAAGTTGATTGTGCTCGGAGCAGTTGATATAGCCACTATTCTGAAAATTAATGATATTGTTATCGGTCTTACCGTAGTAGCTGTCGGCACGTCTCTTCCGGAACTCGCAGCATCAGTTGTTGCCGCCAGAAAGGGCTGTGATGAGCTTGCCGTGGGTAATATTATAGGTTCCAACATATTTAACAGTACCGCCGTTATCGGTATAGCCGGGGTTGTGGCACCTTTCTCTGTTGACAAGATGGTGATGGTTCGTGACGGCGGTATTACCCTGTTCCTGACACTGTCATTGATTATTTTCAGTATCAGTTTCAGATCCAGAACGGTTAAACTCGGTAGATTCCACGGGGTATTCTGGCTGACTGTATATGTCGCATACACCGGTCTGCTGGTTTATACGGCTCTTAACGGGGACAACCCGCCGGAATGGCTGGCGTTCCTGAAAGGTGAATGGCTTTAATTATTATTGACAGGATACACCGGCAGATGTTTGGCATCAGCCGGTGTGTCGTATAGACCTGCTGGTGCCTTTACCGGTTTATGCAGGAATAAGGATTGGTTCCGTGACCGGCGGACAGTACTCTCTTTAAGGTGAAGATGTTGAGTGAATCAGTAACTTTAGATAATGATTTTAAGGATTTTGAGCTATATAACTGCAGGGATATCCGCAGTTACGCCCATTATCGCCGGAATCACCGTCCCGCTCCCTTTCTGCCTATGACCAGAGCGGAAATGAACCGACTCGGCTGGGATTCCTGTGACATTATCATAGTAACTGGAGATGCCTACATTGATCATCCGAGTTTCTGTACCTCCATTGTCGGCAGATATCTAGAATCCTTCGGTTACCGGGTGGGGGTGATTTCCCAGCCGGACTGGCATTCAAAGGATGCCTTTATGGCTCTCGGCAGGCCGAATCTTTTCTTCGGGATTAACGCCGGTAACATGGATTCCATGATAAATCACTATACTGCCGACAGGCGTATCCGCACTGATGACGCCTATACTCCCGGAAATGTTGCCGGTAAGCGACCTGACAGAGCGGTTGTGGTCTATACCCAGAGAGTAAGAGAGGCTTTTAAGGATATTCCGGTGGTGATTGGCGGAATCGAAGCCTCACTGCGTCGTATCGCCCACTATGACTACTGGTCCGATACGGTAAAGAATTCGGTGCTGCCTGATTCCAAGGCGGATATTCTGATATTTGGAAACGGTGAGAGACCACTGGTGGAAATCGCCTCGAGACTTGCCTCAGGAGAATCCGTAAAAGATATTAAAAATGTCCGCGGTACTGCGGTAATGGTAAAGAAGGCCCTGCCGGAGTGGGTGGGGATTGATTCGAGAACAGTGGATACTCCGGGGCTTATCGAGCCGGAACCTAACCCGTACTGCTGCATGTGTGAGGAAAACAGCGGAACCGGCGACGGGGACAGTCCGGAGACTAACGGGAGAATCTCCTCAGAAAACACGGCAGGAGGGGAGTCAGCGATAGCAGTTTTCATTCCGGCAGCGGACAGAAATGAAAGTTCAGAAAGGATAGAAAGCAGCGGCGGTAAAAATACTGGAGCTTCATCTACTGAGTGGGTTAACCGGGTATCACTTGAACGCAAACTTCATGATAAGGAATACATTCTGCTTCCGTCGGCCACTGTTGTAAAGCAGGATAAAAAGCTCTACGCCCACGTCCGCCGCATCTTCATCAAGGAATGTAATCCGGAATGTGCCAGGGCCCTGATGCAGCAGCATGGTGAAAGATTCGTGTGGGTAAATCCTCCGGCATTTCCTTTAAGCACCGCAGAGCTTGACTACGTTTATGCTCTACCGTTTAAAAGAGAACCGCATCCGGCATACGCCGGGCAGAAAATACCGGCATTCGAGATGATTAAAACCTCGGTATCCATTATGAGAGGATGCTTCGGAGGCTGCAGCTTCTGCTCGATTGTTGCTCATGAGGGAAAAAGAATCCAGAGTCGATCCAGAGACTCCGTGCTCAGGGAGTTAAAGGAGATTAAACAGCATGATCCGAAGTTTTCCGGAGTGATTTCAGATCTAGGCGGACCGTCTGCCAATATGTATATGCTAGGGTGCACCAATGAGAAAATGCGTAAGCTGTGTCGCAAGCCTTCGTGTCTGTACCCTGAACCATGCAAGTTTTTGAATACTGACCACAGCAGACTGATAGAACTCTACCGGGCGGCGAGAGAACTGCCGTTTATCAAGAAGATTCTGATTGCCTCCGGGGTGAGAATAGATCTGGCACTTAAGGATGAAAACTATATCAGGGAGCTGGTTAATCACCATGTCGGAGGTTATCTGAAAATAGCTCCGGAGCATATGGTTCCCGAGGTGCTTGAGCTTATGTTAAAGCCGGGGGAATCCGTCTATAACCGCTTCAAAAAGCTTTTTGACAGATTCAATGAGGAAGCCGGTAAGGAACAGTATCTCATTCCGTATTTTATGTCCTCACACCCGGGGTCTACGGATCTTTCCATGATAAAGCTTGCCGTATGGCTGAAGCAGAACGGCTTTAAGCTGGATCAGGTCCAGAATTTTTATCCGACACCGATGTCCGGTGCTTCGGCTATGTACTATACCGGTTTTAATCCGTATAAAGCCATAACTGCGGAAACCGAACCGGATGTTTTTGTGGCTAAAGGTGATATCGCCAGAAAACGCCAGAAGGCCATACTGCGTTATCATGATCCCGTAAACTATAAAGAAGTGCGGGAGACTCTGGTTAATCTGGGACTTGCCGATCTTATCGGCAGAGGAAACAGCGCTCTGGTGCCTCCATATGATCCGCGTACGGAGGGAACCATTGAAAAACGCGGCGGAAACAGAAATGCCAGAGGCAGTGGCGGTAAACCGGGAAATCAGCGCCAGGCTGGTCACGGCGGCGGAGTATCCGGAGGAAAGGACAGACGCGGTACCGGCGGAAATTTCGGCCGGAATGCCGTGAGGCATGAGCCGGACGGCAGAGGTTCCGGCGGGAGAAAAATGTTTCCGGATGACAGAAACAGAAATAAAAAGAACGGTAAAAAATAACAGAAATAAATATCATTAACTAAAGATGCCGGTAATTATATATACTGTGAATCATCAGGTTATGGAGAAGTTATTATTTGAGATATTCTGACGGACGTGTTATCAAAATAGGCGATCTGGTATGCATCAGAGGAAGACAGTTAGGTGTCGTCGGCTGCATTATTGACAGCGGTGAATTCTGCGATGAATTCCCCAAGGGGGCCTTCGGCTATCTTGAAAAGGGGATGATTCTGAGACTCTGCAGCGGTGAAGTTATCTACCTTGAGGATTATCTGGATGCCATACTGCTGATTTCCCGGGACAAAAATGATAATACTGATGCGGAAAATGAAATCGTCGAGGCCTCTTTTGAAGGCACCCGGGCCAATGCCGGCAGATGTATTTTTACCTACAGCATTGAGGACGTCCGGGACGGGGAATATCCGTCAGAGGAGATGGTTGATGTCTGGGGACGGACCGATATTCCCGGAAAACAGCCGGAATCTTCTGAAGAAAATGAAATAGTCATTATCGATGAGGACGGGGCAAAGGAATACTCAGGAGAGGTTTTTCCGGAAAGTATCAGAGATATCCTTGAGGAGGTTATCGAGGATAAAATTGCAGTCAGTTTTATTGAGACGATTACCGAAGAAGCCGGATGCTCAGTGTTCGGTGAGGCAGCCCCGGGGAGTAATATTTCTACTGACAGGGAAAATTCCGGGAATGCCGTTTCAGACGAAGATAAAGACGAAAACGGAACAGAGAATGAAGCTGAAGACGGTCGGGGAAAGACCGGGCTTGAGAATCTGGTTCTCCGGCTTATTAAAAAGAAAGCGGAACAGATAGGTGACTGACCGGAAATATAGAACCGGAAACAGTCTGCCGGTGAGAATCATGCCTGTGCACCGGATAACGGAAAAACAGCTGATGGTGAAATCACCTGAAGGAGGCGGTTAAGACCGGCAGCAGCCATGAAAGAGCTATAGAGGAGTACTCCTCCATAAAAAAATAACAAAATAACGGAAAAAGATAATTAATACATACTGTGGATATTCCGGCGGTCTTCAGTAGAAAATAAGATGCCGGAGGCTGCAGTAGCAGAATAAAGAATTTAAAATGTTAATCTCAGGAAACGGAGACAGTTTTTTATGAAAATTAAAAACATAACCTTGGCTTTATGTTTGGTTTTATGTTTTGCCGGTTTAAACGGATGTAAAAAAGATAAGAACACAACTGTGAGTGAATATGATGCAACTCTCAGTGGTATTGATGCTGATAACAACAAAATCAGAGATGATATTGAGACCCGCATGGAACAGGAAATGAAGAGTTCTGTGAATGAATATGAATATATGGTGCTGCAGCAGAACGCCAGGGTTTTTCAGGAAATACTGAATGTTGATCTGGAAAACGAGCTGGATGTATTAAGAGTGAGAGATCATATGGATCAGGCCATCAACTGCGGTATCCAGATATATGGTGACGGTCTTAATTTTGACCATTACACCATTCTTCTTACCCAGCTGCGTCAGTGGTATTTCAATACCGGTAAGAGAAAGGACAGACGTAATGAATTTATTTTGAGAAGCAGGGAGTACCATTTTGAGACAACTACCGCCATTGATGAATATACCTGTGATTTTGAAGTGCCTAATGCCTTGATGAAGGATATTGAGGCCCGTATGGAGATACGCCGTCAGAAGGTTATCAAGGAGCTTAAGGAAAAAGGCATTGAAGTAAAAGAAAGCAATGTTAATAACAGCTCTCTGGAGAGTCTGGCGGAGAAGGATACCAGCGGTACAAGTCCTGAGTTCCCTGATGAGAACAAGCCGGTTTCTGTTAAGAGTAATTCTGTTCAGGAAACAGCGGAAAAGAAGCAGAATACGGAAAAGAATGAAACTGCTTCTGAAAACAGTGCGGACAGTACTGCTGATGCAACTAAGGAGCAGCCTGCGGCTGAAAAGACCGATAAGGCCTCACAGAGTGAGCTTCCTGCGGAGAAGACTGAATAATGATTTCCGGAAACATCCGGTAATATATTTATTGGATGTTTTTTATACCGATAAGGTCTGACGGTTTTGTAAAAGATAGTAGTTTTGTTAGAATTAACGGCTGTGAAATAACAGGTGTAAGGTTTTATGACGGAACTTCGGTCATGAACATCTTAAACCTGGAAAAAAATGAAAGAGTATTCAGCTTTCGGTATCCAGCGAAAATAATGTCATTGTTTAGAAGAATATTTGCCTTTAAAAAGAAGAAAGTTATAGTTATTGATATGGATTCAGTTAAGTTAAATAAAAAAGATTATGCCTCAGGCATGGTTAATCTTCCGGGATCTAAAAGTCTCTCAAACAGAGCTTTGCTGCTGTCTGCACTTGCCAGAGGAAAAACCAGAATCACCAATCTGCTGGACAGTGATGATACCAGACGTATGCTTGAGTCTTTGGAAAAACTGGGAGTTGACTACACTTTAAACGATAACCGTACCGAATGTGTAATAAGCGGTATGGATTCCGTATTCAGAAGCAGTGTGCCGCTGGAGCTTTTTCTGGGAAATGCGGGGACTGCCATGAGACCGATAACCGCTGTTCTCTGCTGTTCCTCCGGTGAATATACCCTGACCGGTGAACCGAGAATGGAGGAGCGTCCGATAGCTCATCTCGTTGATGCCCTGAGACAGCTCGGTGCCGACATAACATATTTGAAGAAGGACGGTTATCCTCCTCTGAAGATTAATGGAAAGAGTCTTGCCGGCGGCACTGCTGAAATTGACGGCAGTGTATCCAGTCAGTTCCTGACCGCCTTCTTAATGGCTGCTCCGTTAATGAACGGGGACGTGCTGTTGAAGATTAAGGGGGAACTGGTATCCAAACCTTACATTGATATAACTGTTGCCATGATGAAGTCCTTCGGAGTGGTTGTGGAGAACCGGGACTACCGTGAGTTCTTTATCAAGGGCGGACAGAAGTATGTAAGTCCGGGGAGTTTTCTGGTTGAAGGAGACGCTTCAGCTGCGTCATATTTCCTTGCTGCCGGAGCCATTGCCGGTAAAGTAAGGGTTACCGGTGTCGGCATCCATTCTGTTCAGGGGGACGTGGGATTTGTCAAGGTTCTCTGTGCCATGGGGGCTAAAGTGGTAATGGGGGATGATTTCATTGAGTGTGAAAAGGCACCTCTGCACGGCGTTGACATGGATATGAACAGTATACCTGATGCAGCCATGACTGCCGTACCACTGGCTCTGTTTGCCAGCGGTAAAACCGTAATCCGCAATGTGGCCAACTGGAGAGTAAAGGAAACCGACCGTCTGAATGCCATGGCGACAGAGCTCAGAAAGTTAGGCATTGAATGTGTAGAAGGGAAGGATTACCTTGAAATTAATCCGGGAAAGATAAAGAGTAATGTGGCGATTGACACATACAATGATCACCGTATGGCGATGTGTTTTTCCCTGGTTTCCTTCGGAACTGACGTGATTATTAATGATCCGAAGTGCTGTGCCAAAACCTTCCCTGACTATTTTGAAAAGTTCGCATCCATTGTGGAATAGCTTTACGTCGGAGAAAGTTTCCATCCGCTATAGTGACGGCATTCTTTCCTGATGATTCTGCTGATGATTTTTTTCAGAAAAAGATGCGGAAATTTGCGGTATTATCCGGTTTAAAAGTCCGGAATGCCGTTTTTAAAACAATCAAAGCAGGAATACCGGAACCTCCCCTGAAATATTAAGGGAGGTTTTTTTGTATCAGCATAAAGTTTTTAAAACTGATGTTACAGACAAAAATTTAATGCAGATTAAATTAAAGCATTGATAATATTATCTCCGGTGCGGCCTTCTCTAATGCCGGGGAAAGCATCCGGAGGTTTTGGAGATGTTCAATTACCTGTAAATCATCTGCCGGCTGCGTCAGATCATTTTCCGGATAACCGTGATTTTCCATATTTTTTTCAAGTGTTTGCAGTCACTCCGCTCCAGGATGTATTTTCTGCACAAATAAAACATAAAACAGGAGTTTATATTTTGTAATAATTCTATAATGTGGCTAAAATAGGTGATTGGAAAGTTTACTAAACGAAAGGAAATGTATTATGTGGTACTTAATCTATGCTGAAGACATACCTAATTCAAACGAAGTAAGAGCCAAAGCCCGTCCTGCTCACATTGCCAGATTAAAGGAGCTTATTGCTCAGGATCGTCTGCTTCTCGCAGGTCCGAACCCTAATATTGATTCCGAGGAACCAGGTGAAGCAGGTTTTTCCGGTTCAGCTATTATTGCTAAATTCAATTCTTTAGCGGAAGCCGAAGCATGGGCTGCTGATGATCCATACTGGCATAAGGGGGTTTATCAGAAGGGAACCGGCATTGTTAAGCCTTTCAAGATTACCGCTAAAATGAATGGAGCATCATTCTAATGAAAATAACCAAAGCTGTTATTCCGGTAGCAGGTTTAGGTACAAGAATGCTCCCTGCTACCAAGGCAATTCCAAAGGAAATGTTGCCGATTGTTGATAAGCCTCTGATCCAGTATGTGGTTAACGAAGCTGTATCGGCAGGTATAAAGGATATCGTGCTGGTAACTCATTCATCAAAGAATGCTATTGAAAACCACTTCGACCGCAGTTTCGAACTTGAAGCTACTTTAGAGAAGCGTGTAAAACGTCAGCTTCTTGATGAAATCCAGTCCATCTGTCCGCCTAATGTTACCATCATGCATGTAAGACAAGGGGAGGCCAAAGGCCTGGCACATGCCATTATGTGTGCCCAGTCGCTGGTTAATGATGAACCTTTTGTGGTAATTCTTCCTGATGTGCTGATTGATGAATACAGATCAGACCTTAAAAAAGACAATTTAAAGGAAATGATTGAGCGCTTCGAAGAGACCGGTATCAGCCAGATTATGGTGGAACAGGTCAGAGACGAGGATGTATCTTCATACGGTATCATCGATATTCCCGATGAACTTAAGAACGGAACCTTTAATCCAGGTGACAGCATCAGAATTACCGGTTTTGTGGAAAAGCCGTCAAGAGAGGAGGCTCCTTCAAATCTCGCCATTGTAGGTCGTTATGTTATTACAGAGGATATCTGGCGTCTCTTTAAGGAAACTCCGGTCGGTGCCGGCGGGGAGATTCAGCTCACCGATACCCTGAGACTCCTTCTTAAGGAAAGAAATCTTGAAGCCTATGTTCTCAAAGGACGCAGTCTGGACTGCGGGTCAAAGATTGGTTATATCAGGGCTTTTGTTGAATATGCCATGAATAATGAAAAGCTGAAGGATGAGTTCAAGGACTATCTGAGAAAAGAGGTGGTACCTAATCTATAGTTTCCGGAAGGAAAATAAAACATCAATAATCCCCGGTATGTTGATAATCCCCGGTGTGGAGTGCAACCGGGGATTCATTATTTTTCTTTATATATTTTTTCAGTAACTCCGCTCCGGTTAACATCTTAAATTATCCGGAAGGATAATCCTTAAAAAATCAGTCGGTAGACTGTTTAAAAAGCCTGCCTGAGTCTTTGCCACCGAATAATCCGGAATCTTTGTTGCGCAGAGCCTTGCCCTTATCAAGCACCGGATAGAATCTTGCAAATTCGTTCTGATGACCCCGGTAGTAGTCATATACCTTCTGCCAGTTTTCAAGGTCGGCAACTTCAAGTGTTCTCAGCTTATAAACCTCGTTGACGTTATTCATTCTGGCAAAAGTTTTCAGTTCATCACTTACGCATTCTCTGTTCATGTCGGCACAGCGCAGCACAAAGGTAGTGGTGAGCAGAGCTCCCGGCTCTGATGCATCAAGACTCTCCCGGTTCTGCACATAGGCAAGAACAGGTCTCAGGGAGTATCCCGGTGCTGCGGATTTATATACAGGATGTTCGGCAAAGTAGCCGATTACCTCTTTACTGCCGTCTGCCCTGACGGAGTCCTCATCAACTGAAAAGCCGGTGGTATAGCTGTAGCTTTCGTTTTCTATTACAAGAGATCCGGTTGCCGGTGCTTCAGCAGCCTGAATCATACCTGATGTTCCGCAAAGCATAATTAAGGCGGTCAGGCCTTTGAGCCAAAAAGCGGATTTTAAATTACTGAATCCTTTGAACGCTCTCTTACCGGATATATTTAAGTCTGTTAATCTCATAATGTTCCTGTGCTTCGGGAAAAACGGATGGTAAACGGATAACCGGAAAATAAATTTCCGGAGTCTGACTGCGAAATATCCCGCCGGATTAAAAAAACCTGTTTTTAAGAGGAATATGACGGATGACAGGCAGGCTGACTGATAAAACACGCATAATATACAGTAAATCTGCCCGGCAATTCTGTTCGGTAGTGCATAATTTGAAAAGTTAAACAACCGTTTCGCAGCTTCTGCTGATTATAAGGCAGATTTTTCTCCGGAGACCGGGATGATTACCGAAACTACTGTTTTTTGTGCAGTTCGTGGTAAACTGAATCAATGGTGCTGTGGGCGGAGAACGGAATTCCCTGTGATTTGAAATATCCGGCAGCGGCAGCCACCTCCGGTGTGTTTACAACCTCCGAATAATCAAAAATATCGACTCTTTCCACATCTTTAGTGATGTCGATGATTCCGTGGTACTGCAGTTCAAAAAACTCAAAAATCGGCATCGGATCGCCAATCAGCGCATCCATGTCAAAAAAATTCTCCGGCGTAAGGGTTTTGCTGACGATTTTTGTAGCCAGATAGTACCAGCACACTGCGGCGTTAGGAAGTTTGGGATAGGCAAAGTCGGAACCGTGCTTCAGGCCGTATACACAGGTCGGCAGTACATTGTCAACTCTGTCCGGAATAAGTCCGTAGCATCTTCCGAGCTGCAGGGAATCACCTATGGTAATGGTGGTCCGGTGCATGAAGTTTTCTTTTTTCAACTTAACCACCGTGCCGCCGTAAAGAGTAGACATCTCCTCTGAAACCAGAAGATTCTGAAGGTGGTTGTCTGCTGACAGGTAACCGAACTTAGGGTAGTCAGCCGGCTGCATTTTTTCCGGATTGCAGCCGAACATGGCGGCGCATGACGGTACTCTCGCCTTTCCGTCTTCGCCGCTGGTACTGGTTCCGGTTTCCATATTTCCCTTGATTCTTCCTGAACTGATTACCTTGGGGAGAATCTCGGTCCGCATGCGCAGATAGAATCCGCCGTCTTTGATAATTCTGTCGAGAAAACTCTTTACCACACCTCCCATGAGTGAAAAATTTGGGATCTCTTTCTGCAGACGGCTGTAGTAATTCATTCGTAATTCATCGAAATTTTCCAGAGAGGTGAGTTCGGTATTCATGAATAATCCTTGTGTTTAAATCTGCTATGGTAGTCTGTCGGCACACGGAGTAGCTGTTATGGTTATTTGATTGTATGTATAAATATTAGTTATTATATTGTAAAAACTGTGTTGCTTTCAATATACGTGTCCGGAGGCGGCGTTAAATACAGAAAAAATTTTTTATCTGCTTCTCTTGAAGCAGAAAGAAAAAAGGCATTGTAATTTCGTCTGCAGATCCGGCGGCTGTATTAACTTTTCTATTAAAATTATTGGTTTTATGATAAAATTTCATTCATTTTAATAAACAATATAGTACCCGGGGTACGGAAGATGAAATTTTTTCTGAATATTTTACCTGCTGTCTGTTTTTATCTTACATATAAGCTTTCAGGCGGAGACCTGATATATGCGACAGCGGCAATTTTAATATCTTCCATTATAAGTTTCCTGGGGTGTCTGTTTCTCTATAAAAAGATTACCAGATTTCAGATTATTTTTATTCTGCTTCTGGTGGTATTCGCCGTACCCACAATCGTCATAAAGGATCCGGATATTATTAAATGGAAGGTCAGTGTGGTTAACACCTTTTTTGCTCTGGCTATTCTGGTATGTCAGTACGGCTTTAAAAAGAATATAGTAGATGCGGTATTTGATGCGAGACTTCCGCTTCCGCAGAAGCTGATTACGAAATTCACCTGGGTTATTGTGGGTTATTTTATAGCCTGCGCTTTCCTTAACTACATTATCGCATTCAAACTGCCGTCTTTTACCGGTTTTGACTTCAAACAGGCCGAGGATATCTGGGTTAATTACAAGACATGGGGTAACGGTCTGTTTAATTTTGTCTTTATGATATTTTTATTCTGCTGGGGAAGTAATCAGCTTTCCGCTGAGCAGAAAACCGAACTGCAGAAGGTTTTTGAAAAAATATCTGAACAGAATATGGGGATTAATCTCAGTTCAAAGGTTTCCGGTGACGGAGAGAATGAAAATGATGCTTCCGGCAAACCGGCAGGTGAGGTTTCTTCAGACGGTGACAGAAGGCTGTAAAGAAAGTTTTAATAATCCGGTAGAATACGGATTCCGGAAATAATCTTTGAGTAATCAGCTTTAAGCCAATGCTGATGATGTTAATGCAGATCCGGAATTTAAGGACGTTTTTTTCAGTGGACGTGAGAGTATCCGGGCAGAATACTGTCGCTACTCTCAGTCGCCTTCTTTCCCGGATTCCTTTCAGCATGGTTTTCTTTAATTATGTTTCCTCTCTCCTCCAGGATATATTCTGATTTATTATCTGATCTGACATAATCCTGCAAATATAAGATTTTGACATGAATTTTTTGGATGATTTTATTTTTTACGGTTCGCTTATTTCCGATAACCGTACCTTAAAACTGCTGCGGGCAGACAATGCGCCTCTGATTATGGCTTTCTTAAAGAACATTTTTCAGGAGGAATCCGAGGTCGATTATATTGAGGCCAGAGAGAGACTTACGGAGTTTCTGAGTGAGTTACAGAAGCAGTATCCTGATGAAAACAGATCCTCCGCCACGGTTTATTTCCGTGAATGGATTGCCAACGGCTGGATAAGGGAGATGAATAACCGTCTCACCATGAGTGATGCCGCCCAGAAGGCTATCAATATGTGTACGGTTCTTAATTCCAGAATCGTCTCCACCTCAGCCACTCATCTGCAGATTCTCCAGACGGAAATACAGAAGCTCTATATTCAGGTAAGTTCGGATAAAAAAGAAAGAATAAAGGAACTGCGCCTTAAAAAGAAGGAGATTGAAGAGGAAATAGAGCTGATACGCGCAGGAAAGGATATGGATCTTTCTCCTGAGGAGCAGAGAGAACGTATAAGAGCCATCTATGACATAGCCTGCCGTCTGCCGGAGGATTTCCGGCGTCTTGAAGAGGAATCACGGGATGTGGATAAACAGATCCGCATCAGAATATCCGAGTCCCGCTATACCAAGGGGGAACTCCTGCAGAATGTTCTTAATGATGAAAGACAGCAGAGGTTGACTGATTACGGTGCGGCCTATGAAGGTTTTATGAATCTGCTCTCTGACAAAAATACCACTGATAATTTCACCAGACAGATAAATGCAATACTGGCTAAACCTATAGCCGGTAACCTTACTGACGATCAGCAGTTCTTTTTAAAGAATCTTATTGATAAGCTGAATTTTGAAAGCAGCCGGGTTATCAGAGTGCGCCAGCGTATCGATGAGAATCTGCGAATATACATTGAGAGTGCAAGTTTTGAGGAAAACAGACTGCTTGCCGGACTGCTTAAAAAACTTGATAAGATGGCACTGCATCTCAAGGATTCCGGGGTTAATCTCAACAAGGCGGAGCTGGATATTTATATTGAAAACAGTTCTGCCGATGTTAATTCTGTGGAAAGCATAACCATAGCTGAGCCGGTGGGATTAATTAATACCGAAAATATGGTGATTCATGAAACCGGCAGAACATTAAGCAATGATATTCTGGGAATGCTGGATACAGTCAGAATGCAGGATGTCAGGGCCAGCTTCAACCGGACCGTCAGAGCTCTGCGTCAGCAGAGAAAGGATGAACCGGTAACTGTTGCCGATATTGTCTCCGGGAATACCATCCGTTACGGTCTGCAGGAAGTGGTGGCCTACATCAGGGTCGCCAATGAGCAGAAAGCGGTTATCACTCCGGGCATCTATGACGAGATACTGATTGATGATAACAGACATGCGGGGAGGAAGTTAAAGATAAGAATACCGCATCAGACTGTTGATATCAGCTGATGCTGATACAGTAGTTTCATGACAAACTGACTTAACCGGTACCGCGTCTTTTTTAAGAGGTATAAGAGTCTGTATTCCTGACGGAAGTGACAGGCAGACCGGTTCCCGGACGGATTTTTGATTATATGATACGTTTTTCAGTTGAAAAGCTGAACCACAGGTATGAATATATATGGATAATAACTACTCAGAACTTACTGATTCTTTAAGCGGTGTCAGCGATGATTCCGGTAATGACAGCTGCGGAGAGTTTTCTAAGGATATTAGAAATCTTATAGTAACCATAATGAAAAGCGGCTGCATCTCCTATGCTGATAACGAGGAGATATACAATCTGTATCTGCGCAACCGCCGGCAGGTCAACAGTTATCTTGCCAATATTAATCTCCGGATGGTTCTTGATGAGGCTGAGGGCATCGCCTACCTTGCCAATTACGTCAGGGAGGAGACGGATGATGAAGACTCCGGGGAAAAAGGCCGGGATCTTTATCTTATATCTCCGCGAAAGCTTTCTGCTTTTGATTCGGTGGTACTGCTCCTGCTTCGGGAATACTACCATAGCAGAGTGTCTGAAGGTGAAACCACGGTAGTACTGGATCTCGAACATCTCGAAGATATGCTGGTGCCGTTTTTTAATGATTACCAGTCCGGTTCACGCAAGGACAGGATGAAGACCAACGGCGCATTAAAGAGACTTGAAAGCAAGCATCTAATCAAGATAATAAACTCCTCTGAAGGTGACAGAATCAGAATTCAGCCGATTATCAGAACAGTTATCAGTCTGGAGTTTCTTCGTAAACAGCTGGATGCGTACCGGAAGTTTTACAAGACGCACGATGTCAAGGCTCCTGATGACGAACAGGAACCTGAGGAACTTTAATGAAACGCCGGTGCCTCTTCACGGACGGCGGCAGGTTTTTTTATGCTGTTTTCAGGATGAACCGGCGGAATCACCGGTTGTATAAGTAAAACCTCCATGAAACAGTTCAGGATAAATATAGCAACGAAAGAAATAATCATATGAACGATCAAGAAACGATGCCTCTATTTGCCGGCACTGAACTCACCGATGATAACGGAGCACCGGCGGAAAAAGAACTTGAAAAAGTCTCCGGCCTTAACAATTCTTCTAAGGAAGACAGCTCCGGATATGAAGGGGTTTTTAACAGTTCCGGTACTGAAGACAGTCAGCAGGATCAGCCGGCAGAACAGGACGGTCTCCGTCTTTATGATCAGATAAAGCTCAGTAAGCTTTCCGTATACAACTGGGGTTCATTTAACGGCGGGCATACCATAAATATTGACGGAGTGGGAACGCTGATAACCGGAGAGAACGGTGCCGGTAAGTCAACTATTATAGACGGTCTGATGATACTTCTGAGCTCAGCCGGCAAGGCCCAGTTCAATATTGCCGCCTCACAGGGGGATCGCTCGGATCGTTCACTGGTTTCCTACATGCGCGGAAACTTCGGGAATGTTTCTGATGAAGAGGGACTCTACGCCAGAACCATGCGCGAGGATTCAACTGTTTCCGTACTGGAGGCGGTTTATGAGCATACTCTTAAGGATGAAAAGGTGGTGCTTCTGGCGGTATTTTATCTCCCGGGCAAATCAACCGCTCTAAGTGATGTGAAAAAAATATATGCCGTGGCTGAAGATGAGATACCGGTGAAGGAAATACTGGAGTCCTTCAGTCAGAGTGATACCAGAACACTCAAGAATTATCTTAAAAAATACAGAAATATCCGCGTATGTGATGATAATTTTACTGAGTACCAGACCTGCTTCAAGCACCGGCTGAATATTCAGAATGATAATGCTCCGGCATTGCTTTCCCGCGCCCTGGGGCTTAAAAAAATCGATAATCTGACCTCTCTTATCAGAAATCTGGTGCTTGAACCGAGTGAGGTTGTTGATGATATTAAATCGGCCCTGAAGCAGTTTGATGATCTGGGAAGAACCCATGAGCGTCTGGTGGATGCCAGAAATCAGTACAATATGCTGAAGGATCTGCCTGAAGAATGTCACAAGAAGGAAAAAATCGAAAAGGATATAGACGAGCTGGAGACGGCCAAGACGGAAATCATTCCTTATGTGGCCTCATTCGCCGCCAGATTCTACACAGATGAATTATCCCGGACAGTGGTCAGAATCAATGAGTGTGAGGATATCTGCCGCCGTATCAGGGAAAGAAAGGAGCAGCTTACCGCTGAATACGAAAACTACGCTCTTCTCTACAGGGAAAAAGGCGGTGAAGGTATCCAGTTTATTGAGTCAAGGCTTAATGAACTTAATAAACAGCTGCGCCGTGTTTCGGAAAAGTACGAAGAATACAGCGCTCTTACCAGAGAACTGGAGTTAAAGCAGGTTAAGTCCGAAGAGGATTTCTACGATAATCTCCGTCGCAGCGAAGAGCTGAAGAAAGCAAGAAACGACGAGGTTGATGCGGTTATCAACAGACTGTCTGATAATAAAACCAATATCTATATCAAGAAGAATGAAAGACAGGAGATAGAAAGTGAACTGAAGAGTCTCGAGAAACATCCTGATTCCAATGTTGACATTAATTTCATCCGTCTTCGTGAAGCCATGGTGGAAGAGCTGGATATTCCGGCAGACCGTCTGGTTTATATTGCCGAACTCATGGAGGTAAAGAGTGCCTTCAGTGAATGGCGCGGCGCCATAGAAAGAGCTCTCGGCGGTATGAGACATATCATGCTGGTATCGGAGGAGGACTATCAGACTATTACTCCGTGGGTGAACGCCCGTCATAACAATGTCCATGTGAAGCTGCAGACTGTACCGCGGGTAGTCTCTAATGATACGGTGGAGTTCGCTGATGACGGCTTCCTGGCGAAAATAAACTGGAAGGATCATCCGTTCACTGACTGGCTGCAGACCTTTCTGGTTAAGCATGATTTGACCTGTGTCAACAGTGTTGATGATTTGAATGCCACGGAATTTTCCATGACCAGGGAAGGCCTCATTCATCGCCGTGAGGGCTTCTTTGAAAAGAATGACCGGATTAAGATTAACGACCTGCGCAACTGGCATCTCGGATTTTCCAACAGGGAAAGACTGGAAATGCTGAGAGGCGAATATGATAAACTCAGCAGGGAAATGGACAGGCTGACTGCCAATGAGAAGAAACTTCAGGCGGAGAATAAAAAGATTCAGGAGGTTATCGGCAGGCTGATGCAGCTGCAGAATTTCCATTCATTTACCGATATTGCTGTTGATGAAATAAGTGCTGAGATAGATAAGCTTGAAGAACAGCGCCGGCATATTCTGAATGATATGGATATTCAGAAATACAAGCAGCTTTACGAGGATGCCAAGGAAAAGCTCTCTAATGTGGATAACGAACTTATTAATGCCGGCAACAGGCTTTATGATCAGCAGAATAAAAAACAGGACATTGAGGATAAACTGGCTAAATCACAGAGTGAGATTAGAGAAATATCCAGTGCCGGTACGAGCATTCTGAGTCATGAGGTTAAGCATCTTAAACTAAATGACAGCAATGTATTTCTCGGGGAGAATATCAGAAAGATTGATAATGCTTTGAATGATCAGCACCAGAAGCTGAACGGCAGTCTAAGTACCGTATGCAATGCCATTACCAGAATTCTTTCCGGTTTTATGCGTAATGAGCGCTGGACCAGTATTACCGCGGAATGGGATGATTCCCTTGAACCTGATAATATCGCCATGTACCTCAGACATCTCCAGAAGATTGAAAAGGAGGGGCTGCCGGCTCTGGTGGAGGAGTTCAAGAACAAGCTGAATATTGAAATATCCCAGAGTGTCTTCCTGATTCAGAGCAAGATTGATTCGGAAATGCAGAATATCGACAACCGTATCATGAAGATCAACCGGGTACTGTCCAAGGCAGAGTTCAAGCAGAATTCCTATCTGCGGATAACGCCGCAGAAGGCCAAGGAGTCTCCGGTGGTTGAGAAGTTCAACCGGGCGGTGAGAAAGGTCGGTAATATGCTGACAAGCAGTGACCATGAGTCCAGATTCGCCAGCCTTAATGATTTAATGGATATTCTGAACAATGCCATTAGTCATGACAAGCAGTTTGATAACCGCCAGCTGCTCGATCCAAGACTGCGCCGGGAGTTTGTGGCCGAGGAGATTGACCGGAGAAACGGTCAGGTAAGGGATGTGCTTAAATCAAGCAGCGGTAAGTCCGGCGGTGAAAAGGAGGCCTTTGCGGGAGCCGTGGTGGCAGCCTCTCTTGCTTATGTACTGACTCCTGACAACAGTGATGTGCCTTCATACTGTACGGTATTTCTGGACGAGGCGTTTTCCAATACCTCTGACCGTGTGAGTGAAAGAGTTTTGCGGATATTCAGGGAGCTTAAGCTCCATATTAATCTCATTACGCCGTTTAAGAACATTGATATCGCCCGTAATTACGCCAGATCACTCATTGTGATGACCCGTAATGATGAAACAAATGACAGCTGCGCCCATGAGCTTACATGGGAGGAGTATGAGGATCAGCAGAATAAGCGTCAGGATGAACTGGAAAAACGTCTGGCGGCTGAATTTGACATTCAGGTGGAAAGCGGGGTGGAACCGGAAAACACACCTGATGTGTGATGTGCCTGAGTACATCGAAAGCTGCACCCAATCAGAACCGGCGTAAGCCGGGACACGGAATACGAGGAAAAACGCATGATAAATCCCGGAGAAGCTGTTGAAAAAATCATTAAGAATGAGATACTGAATCAGAGTCATCTGATAGACAGACTGTGCGGAGAGAGAGCTTTTCCCATCGAGCTGAAGCTCAAGCTTCCCACTCAGAAGGAGATTGTAAAGGATGTCGGCGGTTATCAGAAGTTTATCTGGAACTGGCGCAGCTTTCCGCATCAGCATCTTATAAAACGGAGAAGCATTGAATACAGATACGGAATAGATGGTACGGATGTTCCGGAGTATCTTGTCGTAAACAACTGGGATGAACTTTTTGAACTTGCGGGAGAGAAGCATCGCAGCAGTATCACCGGTTTCATGAACCGGTGTCGAAGACTGGAGAAACTCACCTTTGCTGATGTTCAGGTATTCTACAGGCTTTTACGGATTCTCTGGGAACTCACTGATGATGAATTTAATGATTTATGCGTGGTTTATCCGCAGCTTCATGAGAATATGGGACAGGGGAGACTTTATGTAAGATCCCTTCCTGTGAATAACATCGACACCAAGTTTATCGAGAGACATGAAAATGTCATCTGGAGTATCATCAAGGCCGTGTACGCCTCCAGAGGAAACGTGCTGAGTGCAGCAGACCTCGGGGAGTTTCTCGGGGTTGTAGCCAAGCCGAATAATTTTATCAATATGATTATTCTGGATCCGGAACTCACCGGTTCTACCAACGGTTATTCAATACTCAAGGTATCTGCCGAGGAACTTTTCAGAATCAATCCGCCGGGAACAGATCTGCTTGTAGTGGAGAATGAACAGTCAGGCTATATGCTGCCACCGCTTAAAAATACTGTAGCGATTTTCGGAACAGGAAAGAATCTCGGATGGGCCGGGGCACCGTGGATTAAAATGAGACGCCGGGTGGTTTACTGGGGGGATATTGATTCCTGGGGATATGCCATGCTGGCGGATTTCCGGAAAAACTGCGGAATAAAGGTACCATCAATAATGATGAATTCCCTGATGATTGACATGCATGCTGATAAAATGGCGGTTGAAGATACGGTATGCACGCCTGAAGAAACATGGCTGACTCCGGAGGAGATAAAAGCCCTGAAGACTCTTGAACGCGGTGTCAACGGCAGAAACCGTCTGGAGCAGGAAAAGATTGACCAGGATGTGGTAATTAAGGAGATTCTCCGGTATTTCAGTCCGGTATGACGGTATTACTGCTTTGTCCGGCCGGATGACCATGCAGAAAAGATAATTCCTGATGCCAGCATCAGTCCGGCGGTGAAAATGAACGGCTGCACAGCCCTGATTTCTTTCAAAACGTCCCTTTTTACAGAGATACCTGGCGGAATCCGGCTATTTCTGTCTCACATAATCCAAATAATAAAATTTCTACCAGATTAAGCCTTCATCTCGGAATTTGCCGGCTGATTTATGTTTAAATCAGCCGGTACTGCTCTCAGCTACAGACTGCTTACTTCTTACTTCTTACGGTGTCAACTGACCGCCTGTTTAATCACACTTAACAGATCCATAGCGGTCTGTATATCTACGGCAGTTTCATTTCCACAACGTGACAGATAATCTTTTTGTGCTTTATGTTCAGTTTTGCGAAAATTTAGTTTGATTAATATACAAAAAACGGCTGTATACGTTTTTAACGGCGGATATTCTGAATTACACTGAATTAATTGTGCATCCGGAAATCCGTGCAGTGAACAGAATGCTCCGGGTGTGGCGGATTTATTATTCGCCGTAGTTCCGGAGGTTTTTCCGGAAAATGAATATACGTAAAACAGCTGTCAGAAAAAACAGACAGAATAAACAAACGTTTTGTTTTAATTAAGTTTTTTAGCAGATTTTTACGTGTTGTGATTTTATGGCACTGACATGATAATTTGCAACGGGGTTACGATATGAAACTGAAGTATTCTCTGCTGGGATCAGCTATTCTCTCTGCACTGTTTTTCAGTGCTTCTCCAATATTCGCCGATGATGCAAGAATGCCTGTCTCTGTAGAGGCGGGATCCAAGGTTCCTTTAAGAGTTCTCACCCGTCCGGGGGCTACTCTCTATGCTGACAGTGACGGATCCAAGATTCTTAAAAATAATCTGCCGACATTTACGTCATATTTTGTATATACCAGACCTTCAGGTGAATCTCAGGCTACAGGAGCCGGATGGTATGAGGTGGGCTCTGATGACAAGGGAACCGTCAAGGGCTGGATAAAGGGTGATGATGTCTTTGAATGGAAGCAGACCATGTGTCTCACATTCAGCCATCCTGACGGACGCAGTCCGGTACTGATGTTTGAGGATGATGAATATCTGGAATCGCTCATCAATATGCCTGAGGATAAGAGAGTTTCTTCAGTTGACGGTTATTACTCCTCCATAGATCAGGCTGCCTCAAGCAAGAAGTCCCTGCCTAAGGATTTCCCGGTATTATCCATGGAACCGAAAATGTCTGTGGATAACGTGCAGAACTTTACTCTGATGCCTATTATCGACTACAAGGTTGTGGAGTTTGAAGGGCGTGAGTCCAGACTTCTGGATATTGTGGCTGTCAATAGTTCTGAAAAGGACAGAAAGTCCTCGGACCTGAGGACCAATAAGGATTATCTCTCCACTTCCACCACTACTTCCGAATCAAAGGCGAACCAGTTAAAGAATATCAAATTTGATGTGGTATGGGTTATTGATACCACCCGCAGTATGGGACCTTATATTAACAAGGTTCGTGAATCCATGATTAATATCTCCAAGCAGCTCGCCAAGAATAAGGATGTAAACAGCCGTATCTCCTTCGGTGTATGGGGATTCAGAGATTCATCAACCATTGACGGTCTGGAGTATGTCACCAAAAACTATACCCCTGAACTGCAGAGCATTGATGATTTTGTAAAGACTATGGAGGAGGTCAAGGAAACCAAGGTTGACTCCCAGACCTTTGATGAAGATATGTTCTCCGGCGTGAATGACGCCATCAACAGCACCAACTGGAACGATAATTCCGTGCGTATTGTGATTCTGGTGGGCGATGCTCCTGGACACAAGCTCGGTCATGAATGGAATGCCTCAGGTATGGATCAGGAAACATTGAGAGCCGTTGCTGACAGTAATGACGTCAAGCTTTACGCCATTCATATCAAGCCGAAAATGTCCTCCGGCAATAACAAGAAGTTCAATAAGGTGGCCGCTTCCCAGTTCAAGACTCTGTCACATAATCAGGGACAGGATGAATCCATGTTCTGGGAGGTTGATGCCGCCAATCTTGACAGCTTCGCATCTATTTCCGACGTGCTGAGTGCCAGTATCGTGAGCTACACCTCTAATGCGGAAGCTGAGTTTACCGGTACCGGTGAAAGTGATGTGGTAATTCCTGATACCGCCAAGGATGTTCTGGTGGCTCCTTCCCAGAATGCCATAAAGGAAAGTCTGCATGCCGCTGCCGTCACCTGGCTGGGTAATGAGGCTAATGTTGCCCCTCCTAGAGATATTGAAGCCTGGGTTTCCGATAAGGATCTCAAGGAAAGCTCAAGACAGTCCATGGAGGTAAGACTCCTGCTTACCAAGGCACAGCTTGATGCTATCTCCACCCTGCTCAAACAGGTGCTAGAAGCAGGTGAAACCAATCAGGTAAGCGGTGAGGACTTCTTTACCTCTCTGCAGGCGGCTTCAGCAGTGGCTGCCCGTGATCCGGAAAAGATGGCCAGCGCCGGCAATATTGCCGAATCAGGACTGGTGCCTGATTTCCTGAAGGGACTCCCTTATAAGAGCAGACTTATGGAAATGAACAATGAGCTGTGGGAAAGCTGGGGGCCTGATGAACAGAATGCCTTCTTAAGCAATCTTGAAGCAAAAATCAATGCTTATGCAGCCATTCATGATGACACCAGCCAGTGGATTTCCCTGAATGAAGGTGATGATCCTAATGACTATGTGGCACCGATTCTTCTGGATCTCATGCCATGATGAGCTTTCTCTCCGTCCGGGAACTGTTTTTAAGTCGTCATAAGAACGGTTCCTCCTTTACTCTGCACGTGCCGGAGCTGGATCTCTACAGCGGTCAGACTCTGGCCGTGGTGGGGCAGAGCGGTTGCGGAAAGTCGACTCTTACGGATATTCTCGCCCTGATTCTGAAACCGGACAGGGCGGAAAAGTTTGTTATGAGAGACGGGAGCCGGGAGAAGGATCTTTTTGCAGCCACTGCCGGACAGCAGGCGGAAATCCGGGGAACGGATATCGGCTACGTGCTGCAGTCAGGCGGGCTGTTTCCTTTTTTATCCGTTCAGGAGAACATTATGCTTCCCGGAAAGCTTGCCGGGATGAGTCACGCCGAGTTGAAAAACAGATCCGCGGAGCTGGCGGCAGCCATGGGCATTGATGATCAACTGGCCAAGAAACCGCAGTTTCTCTCAGGAGGTCAGCGTCAGCGTGTAGCTATAGCCAGGGCTCTTGTGCACCGGCCGAAGCTGGTGCTTGCCGATGAACCGACGGCAGCAGTGGATTTTGTATCAGCAGAGGACATCTGCAGACTGCTTAAAAAGACGGTGGCGGAGAACAATGCCGCTCTGCTTATCGTGAGCCATGACCGGGCTCTGATGCATAAGCATGCCGACTGTGAGGTTACTTTCAGTCTGGAACGGAATGACGGCAGGGTTACGTCAACTCTGGTCAGGGTATGATATAAATGAAATATCTGAATTCCGGAGCCGATTCTCCTTCGCAGGCAGTGAAGTCTGAAAGAGAAATAAATTAAGATAAAAAAACAAACAGTAAACAGATTAAGATAAAAAACAATAAATAAGCAGATTAAGTTAAGAACTGAATACTGAAATAAACAGAATTAAATATTAAAAATACTGATAACTGAATAAAAACTGATAACAGAACAGTATAAATCCGGCTGTGTTTTTTAGAGAAAAGTGGCGGTGAAATATCCCTGGTGCTCCTTTCAGAGTACTTTAAGTCCCGGGATATTCCTGAGCACTTTAACTGATGCAGTACACATCCCTGCGCACGGATTTACTGATATCAATGATGAAAAGCTATTGCATATAGCGAAACGGGAGACAGCATGACTAAAGCTCTGACAGTTGCCGTACTATCATATAAGGATGTTTTGCATGAATGGCGCATGAGTCTTTGTGTCATGTTTGCGGTGGCCGCTATTGCCACCCCGCTTCTTCTTTTCTTCGGATTGAAATCCGGAATTATGGATACCCTGCGGCAGCGGCTGCTCAATAACCCGTCCACCATGGAGCTGATGTCGGTAAATGAAAAACGTTACGACGCCGGATGGTTTGAAGAACAGCGTAAGGATCCGCTGGTTTCCTTTGTTATTCCTAAGACCCGCCGTCTTTCCGCCAGTGCCGAGTTCCAGCTGAAATCCTCTAAAAACAGAAAATCCCTGGATTTACTGCCTACGGCAGCCGGAGACCCTCTGCTTGCCCATTATCATATTGTCGCGCCGAAGCAGGATGAATGCGTTCTTACTGCTGAAGCCGCCAAAAGAACCGGGGCTCACACCGGTGATATTATGGAGGTGCGGGTATCCAGGGACAGAGGTTCGGTAAAGGCGGTACGCGAGCTTAAGGTTGCGGGGATCCTGCCGGAAAGTGCCGGGGTTACTGCAGCCGCCTACATCGATCTGGTTTCACTTGAACAGATTGAAAGCTTTAAGGACGGCATGGCGGTTCCGGAACTTAACTGGCCGGGCGCCGAAAACAAAGCCTATCCGGTGACCCCGAAGGCTCTGGTGGTTGTTGATAATGCTCTGGATGCCGTAAGGGAGGCCATGCTCACCCAGAATACCGGTTTTGCCGTGTCATTAAAGGTTGATGACGGTAAGAAAATCGGCAGAATGCATCCGCTTCTTCCTGGGAACCGGGTGGTTTATGCCGTATCCACCGTGGGAACACCCGCCTCAAGAGACGATCTGGACATACTTTCCGACAGAGTAAGAGGAAGACAGCAGGCGCTGGTTCTGCCGTATAATCCGTATCTTACACTCACGGTAAATGACCGGGATCTCGGCATATCGTCTCTTACAGCCGTCGGCAGGGCTCTGCCGAGAAATTTTATAAAAAATAACTCTGTTTCCCCTGATGTTTCCATTAAAAAGAATGATTCCGGAGAGAACAGCCGCTCCGTTTCAAAAGAGACTTCAGGTGCATCCGGAGAAAAGAAGACTCCGGAAAATGACGCTTCAGTGTTAAAGAATAAGGCTTCCTTCGATAAGGTTTCACCGGATAAAGTACCTGCTGCTGAAAAGGAATCACCGGATAAAGCGGAGAATATTTCTCTTATGAAGCCTGACAGCCTGACAAAGCCTGAAGGTTCCTCCGGAAATACTGTCCTAAACTCCTCTCAGACAGTTTCAGGTTCCGGAGAATCAGCAGACGGATTTCATTCTCCGGCTTCAGATATTAAGGAGATGACACCTTCAGAAAAAGGCGGAGATGCCCCGGAACATGATTTTCAGAATTCAGACGCTTATAAGAATAAAACTCCGGTAAATCCGGAATTTACCGGGGATATTGCCGGCAAAGGCGATGATGATATGGCTCAGGTTCTCGATAATGACGGTTCGGTGCTCACGGAACCTGCAAAAGAGGATAAAAGACCGGTGGAACCTGCAGTTAAAACGGATAATACTCCGGCAGGTACGACATCAGACGCCTCAGATGATGAGGATAAGAGCAGGCTTTTTCAGGATGATTTCATTATCGATGACGGCGATGCCATTATCGAGGACATATTTGAGGATGATGTCCGGGAAAAAACCGGGGAACAGGGAATATCCCTGAGTACTGCCGGAAGAAATGATTCCTCTACCGGTAATCTTTATCTTGATATGGTTTCCGGCGGTGTTGAGGAGGAAGAGGAGGAGCTGGCCTCCCCGGGAGACATAAGCCGCAGTTTAAACAGTAATCAGGATTTATTCAGCGATGCCGTCTGCGTTTTACAGGACGGCGGCAGTGCCGCCTCCGGCGGAGCCGGAAGCCGCAGGGGAAAAAAGCAGGAAGGCTTCTGCGCCATGACTGATGTTCCTGCCGCCAGGGTATTCTACGTGTCACCTAAGCTTCTTGGTGAACTGTATCCGCAATACAAAGGTGAAGGGGAACCGGCAGAGTATACAGTAAGAATTCCGGTCACCGTGACCTATATCAATACCGACAGGAAGGATGAGGAGGTGATTTCCCGCAGTGTGGATTTCACCGCGGAATTCCGGGTTCTTCCGGAACTCGGTGATGATACCGGTTCTGTACTGGCGGCACCGGCACTTTTAGGGCAGTTAGGGATCCTGCAGTTAAGAGAGATTGTTGACGGCAGAACATCTGACGGTAAAGATGCCTTTATGCTGAAAAGACGCGGATATACCGGGTTCAGAATGTACGCCCGGGATCTGGAGCATGTAATCACCCTGCAGGATAAACTTACTGAGAAAGGTATTAAGACCGTGAGCCGGGCCGACCGTATTTCCGAGATACTGTCTCTGGATCGTTATCTCGCTCTCCTTTTCTGGCTGATAGCTTCAGCCTCGCTTCTGGGGGCTGCCTGCTGTCTTATCGCCAATGTCTATGCCAACGTCGAGCGTAAACGCAAGGAGCTGGCCATTTTAAGACTTCTGGGGGTTCACGGCACAGAGCTCTGTGTTTATCCACTGGGGTGCTCACTTATGCTTACCCTTGGCGGGGTGCTGATAAGCTTTGCAGTGTACGGAGTGCTCTCATATATTGTAAACCGCTGTTTTGCCTTCCAGCTCCAGAGCGGGGAAAAGTTCTGTCATCTCCAGTTTATTCACTTTATGTGCACTCTGGCCATAGCTGTTTCCATTGCCACGGTATCAGGACTCATTGCCTCCAGAAAGGTACTGAAGATTGAGCCTTCAGAATCCCTTCGCGATGAATAGGGTTTGTTTCCGGGAATGCGGATAAGAGATGGATGGAGAGAAAACAGCTTAACGGCCGGAGCTGCCGGGAGGAATAATTATGAAAAAAGGCTTTTTAAACGGTCTTAATTTTATATGGCAGGCCATGCTGGTCACCGGATGCGGTTTTGTTTTTATGGGAAGCACTGCAGCATATGCCGATGAGGATGATCTGGTGCTGAAGGGACCTGACAATACTGTTTTTGAATTTCGCCGGGTAAGAGTTACCGGCGGTAAAGGCCCGCTTGACGGCCAGTCCTTTATCATGGGGGATGTCGCCGGTGACTTCCGTACACCGCCTACAGCCATTGTTATCGGCGGAGGCTTTGTGGATAATGAGAGCCGCTACTATTACATGGGAAAATATGAAGTTACCGTAAAGCAGTATAAGGCGGTTACAGGAGAAAAGATTGAAGGAGCAGGGGATGATTATCCGGTTACCGGAATCTCCTGGATTGAAGCCCAGAACTTTATTAATAAGCTCAACACCTATTTATTTGAACATGAATTAAAGGCTCTGCCGGTTTCCGGTTCCTATCCCGGATACGTGAGACTCCCTACCGAGGAGGAATGGGAGTTTGCGGCCCGCGGAGGAACCAAAGTGGAATCAACGGTGTTTGATGCGGACACTCCTTATGATGAAGACGATGAGCTTTCGGCATATGAATGGTTTTCCGGTCCGTCATCATCACATAACAAGGTGCAGAAGGTCGGAAAATTAAAGCCTAATCCTTTAGGACTCCACGACATGCTCGGCAATGTGCAGGAAATGACCTCCAGTCTCTACCGGGTTGAATACTATCAGGGAAGAAGCGGAGGTTTTACCATGCGCGGCGGCAACTATCTTACCCCTGAGGATGACATGGTGTCATCGCGAAGAGCCGAGGAGCCTTTCTATCTCGGATCGGCTGAAAAAGGTATGAAGCCTAACAAAAAGGCTACTTTAGGCTTCAGAATCGCCATCGGTGCACCAATACTTACTGATAATCAGGCTATTGCGGATATCAAAAAGGCCTGGGAGGGGCACCGCAGCGGTAATGGCGCCAAAATGCCTGCGGCGGTATCCGTAGCGGATGTCAGTACTAAGGAGTCGGTACCTGCCGAAGAGGCTTTAAAGAGACTTGAGCATATCAGTCAGGCACTGGAAAAGGCCGGACTCAGGGATTCTCTTAACAAGGAGCTTGAAGGAACCAGATCGGCGCTTCTTGATATGGCTAAAGTACGGCGCAAGGCAGATGAGGATTCCGCCAGAATATGGGTAAAGATCGCCTGTGAAAGAGGCATGTATCTTGCGGAGAATCTCAATAAACTGGAGATAACCAGAAACGCTCCGACGGAAAACCTGAGAAAGAAGGCGGAGCAGTATGATTACAATGTTAAATCCGGTCTTAATAACTACGGGGAAATCATGACGGAGCTCGGCAAACTGCCTAAGGATCTGGTGCTTGCCGGTTTTACGGCTCACGAGGAGGATATTCAGAAGAAGATTGATGAGGAGAGGAAGAATTCCGGTGATGCCGTGACAGCAAGCCGTTTAACCGATCTTACGGCGCAGAAGGCAAGAATTGCCGTAACCAGAGCGCACTATATAAGTTATGAGAAGGAGAAACGCTTTAATTCATCAGGATGGTCAAAGGATTATCTTAAACAGTAAAAAAGAAGGTAATGCATGATAAAGGAACTTTAAAAATACCGGAGAGGTTGGATTTTTTTTTAGTTGTATAACAACAGGAGGAACATTATGAACATGTTAATGAATCTTCACAAAAACATTATTGCAGTCAGTGTGGCTGTGGCCATAGCTGCTGTAGGCAGCAGCGGCTGCACCAATATCCGTGATGACAGTACCCGTACCAAGACTGAAGGCACGCTCACCGGTGCCGCCGGCGGCGCAGCCGTCGGTGCTCTTCTCGGCAATATTATCGGCGGAAACACCAAGGGAACTCTCGTCGGTGCGGCCATCGGTGCCGGTGTCGGCAGCCTCGCAGGCTTTTTTGTCGGCAAGCATGTGGCAGACAAGAAGGCAGAATACGCTAAACGTGAAGACTGGCTTGACGACTGTATTGCTCATGCCCGTCAGGTTAGTGAGGAGTCAAGAAATCAGAACGCCCAGCTGAAAAAGGAAATCAGCGCTTTGGACAGCGAAAGTAAAAAGCTCCGTACCGCCTATAAGAAAAAACAGGTGGAGAAATCCCAGCTTGCCAAGGAGCAGAGGGACATAAAGAAGCTTCAGGAACAGAACCTGGAGAATATCAAGGCTCTTGAAGAGGAGGTTAAGAAGCAGCAGGTGGTGGCCAGGGACGCAAGAGACAACGGCAATAAAAGAGAAGCTGAGCTTCTTGACAAGGAAATCAAGAAGCTGAATGCCCAGATTAAGGAAATGAAGGCATACAATTCCCAGCTTGCCAGCATTTCATCAAGACTGGCTGTATAAGGAGCACCGGAAAACTCCGCCGGAGTCAGAAAGCAGGAACGGATTACCGGCACTGAACGGCGGAGCAATACCGGATTATTTCGTAAAAAAAGAATATAAATTAAATACTTTTAAAGGTACGGGAGGATGGATTATGAAGCATTCCATTGTGGCATTAATTGCGCTCGCAGCATTTATCGGCGCTACCGGCTGTAATACGACTGATGATCCCCGTCAGGGCGGCTTATTCAGCTACAGTCCGGCCAAATATGAAAAGCGTCTTCAGGATCGTGAGGCTGAACTTTCCCAGATTGAAGCTGAACAGATGGCTGAGGAGCAGGAGAACAGTGCTTTAAGGAAGCAGGTCGCTGACAAGCAGAAGGAGGTTAATACTCTGAAATCCCAGCTTTCATATGAGCAGAAGAAGGTCGACGGTATGCTGGCCTCTCTTAAAAAGAGCAAAAAAGCCAATGCCGCCCAGGTGGCCGAGCTTGCGGAAAAGAACAGACAGTTAAAAAAGCAGACTGCCGCTGCCAACAGTATTTCCGACAATGAAGCCAAGAAGAAGGAAATAATCAGGCTGCAGAAGGAGCTCAGGGAGCTTGAAGAAGAGGCGGATGCTTTAAGCAGACTGTAATTTCTGTCATAGAGTGGCTGAGGAAATACAATAAAACAGGCATGAAGAGAAGAGGCAAAGTGAATATCAGACAGATGACTGCAGGAGCGGTATTTGGTCTGCTGGTCCTTGCCGGAGTTTTTCCGGAGGAGGCTCTCGCGGTTCCAGGATCCGGAGAGATCCATGAAATTATCAGCACCAGATCCTACGGTTATCCGGAGGCTGTGCTGGAGAGACTTAGTCCGGAAAATATCGATAGCATGGATGAGCAGGAGCTTAATACTGTGCTTACCTCAGGTGATCGCTATGCCTCATATATTTCCGCAGCCTCGTTCAGAAAAAAGCTGACGGCACCTTCCACAGGTGCCGCCGGGGTTGGCATGGACATTATCCGTGATCGCGAGGGGCGGGTACGCTGTATTCCGTTCCCGCGGTCTCCTGCCGATGAGGCCGGTATTTACTACGGGGATATCCTGCTGGCTGTTGACGGCTATGACATCACCGGATCCACTCTTGATGAAACAGCCGCCAGAATCAGAGGGGTAAAGGATACTGCCGTGACTCTTACTGTTCTTAACAGTTTCGGGGGCACGGAGGATCTGGAGATGTCAAGGGATATCAGAAATTATCCCGAGGTGGTAAAAACCGGAAAAAATCCGGTAATCATTAAAATATTCCGGTTCAGTCCCGATACGGAAAAGCTTCTCCGCAGGGAGATTGTCGATCTGGTGGCGGATTCTCTTATTGATGATATCGGTGATACGGATGAACCGGATAACGGCGGTGCTGTTAAAACCTCCGGCAGAGAGAAAAAATCCGGACATGAGAAACGGGTGTTTATTGATTTAAGAGGAAACACCGGGGGAGTACTGGAGCAGGGGGCTCTGAGTGCTGCTCTCATGCTTCCTAAAGATGCCGTTTTATACCGCATCAAGGACCGGAGCGGCGTCAGGGATATAAGGAATAAAAAAGACGGCGTGTCAACATCACTTAAGCTTATTGTAATGCAGGATCATCTGACGGCAAGTGCCGCAGAGATGATGACAGTCGCCCTTAAAAACGGCACCGGGGCCAGAACCTACGGAGAATTAAGTGCCGGTAAATCACGGGTGCAGGAGGTATTCCGGCTTAAGGACGGCAGTTATCTTAAAATCACCGTGGGTGAACTGATAAATCCGGAAGACAATACTCCCTGGGAGGGGAAAGGGCTGGAGCCAGATGCCACTACAAAATTCCGTGATGAGGCCGGAACTGATGAGAATAAAGAGAAGGATGCGGATGATGAGTGACGGACGGTACCGGGAGCAGTGTGTCTGCCGCCGTGCCCCTTAATAATCATGTGCCTCCGGCTGCAGGCCGTATTAAAGAATAATTGTTATTTACTTAGAGGTGAATGTAATGATGTTTTCATACAGGAAGTTATCTAAAATAATGGCCGGTTCATTACTGATGCTGGCGTCACTTGCGGATGCTTCCGCAGTATACAACAGTGAGGCTCAGGGTAAATCCCAGGCTGCCGCCGTAGGTAATCTCAGAATGAACGCATTGCGGGAAAGCCTTAAAAAACTGCTGCCGCCGGATGCGGTTAAACAGAATGCCAGAGTTATCCGCAATGAGGTGATTCTCAAGGTTAATATATATACTTCTGTTGATGAGGATAGTCTCACCGTTAAAGAGGCAAAGGGTAAGTATCTCGTCAGCGGTCCGGTAACAGTTGATGAGGATAATCTTATCACCAATCTTAAGGGGATTCCCGGGGTAGGGGATAAACTTCTGGTGACTGCTGCCGCCGGGTCTCCTGATGCCGGGAAAAAGACGGACGGAACAGAGACCGGTGTAAGCAGTGATGTTGTGAATAACGGCAGTGATAACGATGTAACAGATGAGGAATATCTTAAGGTTAATGTATCTCTTCCTGCGACAGTCTCCGATAAAAACATTATTGAACCGGCTGAATTCATGGAACTTATCAGTGAGCAGGATGATGATAAGATTATTGACTATCTTAAACAGGGGATGAATCCGAACGTCCTTTCTGAAAACAAACGTCCGGCTCTTTATGAGTATCTGAACGCCGGCGGCAGTAACTACCTTGTGGTGTACGCATTCATTGGTGCCGGTGCCGATATCATGATGCGCGATGAAAACGGCAGTTATGCTCTCCTCGAAAGAATCTGCAGCAGCGGTGACCCCGTTCTTGAAAAGGTGCTGGATGTCTACAAGCCGGTGCTCAAGGATATAAAGTTTGCTGACGGCGGGACTCCTCTGACCGTATTCCTGGGAAATTCCTTCTACCGTCACGGCAGTACCGCGTCAACGGTAAGAATACTGGACAAGCTTCTGAAAGCAGGTGTTGATCCGAATGCCCGCATACCGGGAACAGCCGGTGAGCCGGTTTTATTCAGAACCATTATCAGCGGTTCTCTTGATATACAGGATCCTGAGGTATTGAAGAGATTTATGGAGGCTAAACCGGATCTTGAGGCAAAGGACGGAGCCGGCAGAACAGCTCTTTTTGTTGCCGTGGAGAACAATGCTCCGGCTCAGGCAGCTATGCTGATTGAGAGCGGCGCGTCTGTAAATGCCGTGAATAATGCAGGATACACCGTCCTGGCCTCTGCTGCCGGTAGAAGCGGTGACAATCAGCAGATGATTGATCTCCTGCTGGATCACGGAGCAGATGCCAATGTTCCGGCTGGTGAGGACAGAAGCACGGTTCTCATGAATGCCGTCAAGGCAGGAAATGAAAATACGGTAAAGAGTCTTCTTGCCCATAAGTCTGATCCGAATATCAGCAACAGAGACGGTAATACCGCTCTGAGTCTTGCTCTGAGTGCTTTCGATCTTGATAAACAGAAGGGGATTATCGAAGCTCTTCTGAAGGCAGGAGCCAATCCTAATGCTGCTGATACCGATGGCTACACACCGCTTTTCTACGCCTTAACCCGCGGTAACGTGAATATTGTGAAGCTTCTTGCTGAAAACGGCGGGGATCTCGCAGCAGCTGCCGGTACAAAGCTTCCGGCGGCTGATGATGAAGAGCCGGTGACTCTTTATGATTTCATCAGTCAGCAGGATGCTCCGGAGATGGCTGAGTTAAAGGCATATCTTAAGGAGAAGCTGGCTAAATAGTAAATAAAACTCAGAAAGCCTGCTGTAACATGAGATAAATAAAGTCGCAGATAATTGATAATTAAGAAAGCCTGCAGTTTATCAAAACTGCAGGCTTTTAATGTTTATATTCTGTATTCCATATCCGGTAACGGCCGGATCCTCCTCCTTTTGAAAAAAGGATTTTAAAGTCAAAAAAAACTTCTGCATGCCCTGGAACGCTGTTCTCTCAATCATTTCCAAAAACCTTGTGAATACTATTTTAAATTATTTTTAAAATGTGTATTGACAATTCCTATCGGATTACTTAGAATTACAGACATTGTTTAACACAATAAAACCTATCTGAAAACTATGATATAAAAATTAAAAGACTGGAACAGGAAAAATGAAAGAAATTCTGTGGCATGGACGCGGCGGTCAGGGCGCATTTACAGCATCAATTCTGCTGGGAACCGCCTATACGATAGAAAGCAATGATCATTATGCTCTTGCCTTCCCCTCTTTCGGACCGGAAAGAAGAGGGGCGCCGATCCGGGCATTCAACAGAATATCAGAAGGAGCGGTAGGCGATCGCAGTGAAATAAAAAAAGCAGACTATCTCCTTTATCTGGATGATTCTCTGTTAGGTGACAGCCCGTGGGATGAACTGAAGGAAAACGGCGTGGCGATCATTAATACTGTAAAAAATATAGAAAATAACAGAAGAAACATAGTGACCTTTGATGCTTCAGGACTTGCGGCCGGTATTCTGGGAATATCGATTGCCAATACTGCGGTGCTGGGGTTCTGGGCAGGATTTAGCGGGGAGGTTTCTCTTGATGCCCTCATACAGGGCATCAGAACCGGACTGAATCCTAAGCTCCATGAGGGAAACATCCGGGTTGTTGAGGAGGCTTATGCCAGAGGTAGAGCTCATGTCTGATGATAAAAATAATAATGACAGCGGTAAAAAGAGCCGGAGACCAGCCGTACACAGTGATATTGAATTCACTGTTGAGGAGATTCCCGAGGCTACGGTCTACGATGCCGGATTTCTGACAGTAACCAACGCCTCCTGGAGAACATCGGTTCCGGTGTGTGACAGAAGCAGATGTAACGGCTGTCTTAACTGTTACCTCTATTGTCCGGAAGGATGTATTTTCAGAAAAAATGATGGAAAAAAAACAGACGTGGAGATCGATTACGATTTCTGCAAGGGATGCGGGATCTGCGCCAGGGTCTGCCGCAAAGGAGCCATAACCATGGAGAAGCACGGTAAATGAGAAAGTTTATATCAGGAAATGAAGCACTTGCGCACGGGGTCCGTCTGGCACGTCCGCACGTAATAAGTGCCTATCCTATTACTCCTCAGACTACCGTGGTTGAACATCTGTCCTCCATGTGTCTGAAGGGGTCACTGAAGGCGGAGTTCGTGCATGTGGAGTCCGAGCATTCAGCTCTTTCCTGCGCTATCGGAGCTGCCGCTACCGGAGCCAGAACATTTACGGCAACCTCTTCACAGGGACTGCTGTATATGGCTGAGTGTCTCCATTATGCCGCCGGGGGCAGATTCCCCGTGGTTATGATGAATGCCAACCGTTCCACGGCTCTTCCGTGGAATATCTACGGAGATCAGAGAGATTCCCTGGGACTTCTCGATCAGGGCTGGATTCAGCTTTATGCGGAAAACGCCCAGGAGTCGCTGGATATGGCTCTGGTGGCCTACCGGGTGGCCGAGGATCCGCGGGTGATGACTCCGGTAATGATTAACATGGACGGTTTTCTGCTTACCCACACTTATGAGGTGGTGGATATTCCGGAACAGGAACAGGCGGACAGATTTCTGCCGCCGTATGTTACCGATAACCGGTTTGATTTTGATAAGCCGAAAAGTCTGGCTTTCTCTGTAGGACCGGAACAGAACTACAGATTCAAGTTCAGGGAACATCAGGCCATGTTAAGAGCAAAAGAGGTTATAGCTGAGGCGGAAAGAAGTTTTGCCGGAATATTCGGCAGAACCTATACCCATCTTGTGGAGAACTACCGCTGTGATGATGCCGAGTACGTTATTGTCACCCTGGGATCAGTCGCCGGTCTGGTGAGAAGCGTAACCGATGAGCTTCGGAGTGAAGGCTTTGCTGCCGGAATGCTCCGCATACGCTATATGCGGCCTTTCCCGGAAAAAGAGCTGGCTGAGGCTCTTAAAGGCGTGAAGGGGGCGGCGGTACTGGAGAAGGATATCTCCTTCGGATATGAGGGTACTGTTTTTACCAATGTTAATTCCGCACTGCAGGGACAGGGCATTAACGTAAAAACCTGTAATGTAATCGGCGGCCTCGGCGGTGCCGATATATCAAGAGAACAGATTAGAGAGATATTTTATTCCCTGAAAAAGGGAGTTGAGCGCCGGGTGACATTTATCGGAATAAGCGGGGATGAATACGATGACTGATGCATTAAAACCATTGAATGCCAGAACTCTTCCCGAAGAGGAATATTTTTACGGGCACAAGGCCTGCCCGGGCTGCGGCGGAAGCCTTGCCGTGAGGATTGCTCTCAAGGTGCTGGGCAGAAAAAGCGTTGCTGTGGTTCCGGCAGGATGTATGTCTGCGGTAGGGTTTAATTTTCCGCAGCTCTCCTTCGGCTGCAACTCCATAATCTCCACCTTTGCCGGTACCGCCTCAATGATGACCGGAATCGTGGCAGGGTATAAAGCCCAGGGGATTGATGATGTGGCCGTAGTGGGGTTCGCCGGCGACGGCGGTACCGCTGATATCGGTATTCAGGCTCTTTCCGGAGCCATTCACCGCAACGACAACATGCTTTATATCTGCTATGACAACGAGGCGTACATGAACACCGGGATTCAGAAGAGTTCCCTGACTCCCTTCGGAGCGGCCACCACGACATCGCCGGTCTCCGGAGGGGCCGGAGGGAGTCTTACCGGTAAGAAGAATCTTTTTGAGATTGTGGCGGCGCACGGGATTTCCTATGCGGCTACGGCCACTGTCGGAGATCTGCCGGACTTTATGAAAAAGGTTACCCGGGCATCCCAGTATAAGGGAACCAGATTTATTCATATTCTCTCCCCTTGTCCCCTCGGGTGGGGGCTCAGAACGGAGGAAACCGTGGAGGTGGCACGGGAGGCAGTAAGCAGCGGACTGTGGATACAGGCAGAATTCTATGACAGTGAGTACCACTACGCCCGAAGACCGCCGGAGTTTACTGATGTGAAGCATTACATCAGAAGACAGAAAAGATTTGCCCATCTTGGTGATGAGGCGATTGCACAGATAGAGAAGGCCAGGGATGACAAATGGCTTTCCATTGACAGATATTTTAACTAGACAATTAGAAAGAGAGGGATTCATTTATGGCAAAAGTACAGGAAGAAAGAAAGTACTGGAATGAGGAAATTGAGACCATGCCGCGTCCGGAGCTGGAAAAACTCCAGCTTGAGCGTCTTAAGGAGATTGTGAAGTTTTCCTATGAGAATTCTCCGTACTATAAGCGTACCTTTGATGCAGCCGGAGTAAGCCCGGACGATATTCATGAACTGTCTGATCTCGCCAAGTTCCCGTTCATTAATAAGCAGACTGAACGTGAAACCCAGGGCGTCGGTTCATTTCTCGGTGAACTCTGCTGCGTACCTGAAGAGGAGGTAATTTTCATTTCTTCATCTTCAGGTTCAACCGGTGTTCCTACCATCAGTCCGTTCACCAAGGAGGATTTTGATGAATTCCAGGATACCGAGAGCCGCTGGTTCTGGCAGGTGGGGATGAGACCTAAGGATCGTTACATTCACGCATTAAACTTCTCACTCTACGTGGGCGGTCCTGATGTTATCGGGGCTCAGAACCTCGGTGCTTTATGTATCTGGGGCGGTACACTGCCAAGTGAAAGACTTCTTTTTGTACTTAAAACATATCAGCCTACCATTATCTGGACCAGCCCTTCATACGCCTGGTACCTTGGTGAAACCGCTAAGAAGAACGGCATTGATCCGAAGAAGGATCTGGCAATCAAGACCATTATCGTTGCCGGTGAAATGGGCGGTTCAATTGAAACCACCAGAAAGGCTATCGAGGATCTGTGGGGTGCCAAGGTTTATGACTTCTACGGACTTTCTGATATCTATGGCGCGTGTGCGGCAATGTGTGATGCCAAGGACGGTCTGCATATCGCAGAGGATCAGATTTATGTGGAAACAGTGGATCTGCATACCGGCAAGGTTATTCCGAACGGTCAGGTAGGTGAGCTTGTCTACACCACTCTGCGCAAGAAGGCCAGACCGATGATAAGATTCAGAACCGGTGATATCGGCAGAATCGATCAGACCAAGTGCTCATGCGGCAGAACCCACGGCAGAATTCATATCCTGGGCCGTAAGGATGACATGTTCATTGTATCTGCAGTAAACGTATTCCCTAGCGATATTGAAGCGGTTATTCGCGGTATCAAGGGTATTACCGGTGAATATCTCGTAAGAATCTACGAGAAGGATCTGACCTGCAAATACAATGTTGAAGTTGAAAAGAATGCTGATAACAGTGAAACAGATGAGGAGCTGGCTGCCAGAGTTTCTTCAGCCATCAAGGCAAGAGTCGGTGTGAAACCGTACAAGGTGGTAATTCATCCTGACGGCGGACTCAATACCCGCTCCGAACATAAGTCAAAGCGTATTATCGACGAACGTAACTTAAGCTATAACATTTAACAGGAGATGGTATAAATGGCTAAGCTTTCCGACAGATGCGGCACCTTCACGGATTCGGTTATCCGGAGAATGACCAGAATCTGTCAGCAGTATGGTGCAGTCAACCTGTCACAGGGATTCCCGGATTTTGATCCGCCGAAGGAGCTCCTGGACAGACTTTCCCGGGTGGCATATGAGGGATATCACCAGTATTCCATCACCTGGGGGGCGAAGAACTTCAGAGATGCACTGGCGAGAAAGCAGTCAAAGCTGACAGGACGGAATATCGATCCGGAAGGGGAGATAGTAGTGACCTCCGGCAGTACGGAGGCCATGATGGCGGCGATGCTCACGGTGACCAATCCCGGAGATAAGGTGATTGTATTCTCCCCGTTTTATGAGAATTACGCTGCCGACGCCATTCTCTCCGGTGCTGAACCGGTATTTGTAAATCTGAATCCGCCTGAATTCACCTTTGACCGCGAAGAACTGGAAAGGGCGTTTGCTCTGAGGCCTAAAGCTCTGATTCTCTGCAATCCGTCCAATCCGTGCGGTAAGGTGTTTACCAGGGAAGAACTGCAGTTCATTGCCGATCTGGCAGTGAAATATGATGTGTTTGTCATTACCGATGAGGTTTATGAGCATATAGTGTTTCCTCCGAATGTACATACCTATATGTCATCCCTCCCGGGAATGTGGGACAGAACCATCTCCTGCGGTTCACTCTCTAAGACCTATTCGGTAACCGGATGGCGTCTCGGTTATATCATTGCTCCGCGGAGAATAATCGATTATGCGAGAAAGGTGCATGATTTTCTGACGGTGGGGGCGGCCGCCCCTCTCCAGGAGGCTGCAGTTACCGCACTGAATTTCGGTGATGAGTATTATCAGGAGCTTCAGAACGTCTATCTCCGGAAAAGAGAGCTCTTCCTTAAGGGACTGGATGAAATAGGACTTAAGCATACCGTGCCTCAGGGGGCGTACTATGTTCTGGTTGATATTTCAGAATTCGGTTACGACGATGATCTGAAATTCTGTGAGGATCTGGCTGCTATAGTGGGAGTCGGAGCGGTTCCCGGTTCCAGCTTCTTTAAAAACGGAGCCGTGAAGAACTACATCCGTCTTCATTTTGCGAAAAAGGATGAGACTCTTCTGGAAGCTCTCTCCCGGTTGAAAACCGTAAGAGAGAAACTGCTAAAAAAATAAAAGAAAAAATAATAAAAAAACACGGAATACAGAATTGAATAATGACATCTTTATATCTCTTTTTCTGTCTTTCAGTTGCCGCACCTGATTTTAGAGTGCGGTTTTTTTTGCCTGTTTGTGTCCGTCTCAGGCTTTATTACCAATCTGTCAGAAAAAGGTTCTTGAAAAAGGAATCAGTTTATTGAGTTAATTCTGTTTTAACTCGGCTTAATTCAGGTCTGACTCATGTTTAATTCGATAATGATATATATTGAGTTAAACACGAGCTAGAAGAGTATAAACCGTTCCATATAAAGATGATTTGGTTACTGAATTAAAGAGAGATTTAAAGCGGTTTCCTGACAGCGGACTGATAGATGAAATAGCTGGTATGTCTAACACAAAGGATGTGAATTCTATATTTGGGTATAGAGGACGACGGGCGGATTTATTGACGGTGTTACAATAGAGAACCTTCTTAAAGTCGAACCACATGGTAAAAATCCTGCGCTTGCAGATGCTTTAAAAAGAATAGGACTTGCCGAGAAAACCGGACGTGGCATAGATCGTATATATGAAGGTTCAATAATATATGGAAGACCATGGCCTGATTACTCTGAAACTACAAGTACCAATGACAGACTGTTTATTCAAAGAGCTGAGGCAGATGGCGTTTTTACAAAATTTATAGCTGATGAACAGAAAAAAACATGAAGATCGTTATCAATATATGCTCTAATGATTCTCTCTTTATTAAAGACGGAACAAAGAGTAACGCTGGATCGTATTGTAGAAATGACACATCTGTCTAATGGAAGACTGCTTGGAACTATAGAAAAATTAATTGAAGACGGGATTGTTGAAGGTGCGGGAAGTGGAAAATCAAGATTTTATATTCTTTCTGAAAAAGAATATAAGGACAGCAGTAGAAACGTACCGTATATGAGGTAAACCGGTATAGACAGAGTTTCATATCCGGAAATGATTATAGAGAAGGCTCGAATACAGAATGGCACTATCACAAAGCAGGATGTGGCTTTAAAGTTAACCCCCGAACAGGCATATTCTGAAATCAGGAAGCTTGTTGAGGCTGGAATGATGTACAGGTATTGCGGAGGAAGATACACAAAGTATAAACTGCGTTAATTTCATGTACAGATTATTAGGCGGAAACATATTGAAGTTTCACCAATCAATTTATTGACCATACATCTGAATCAGACTGCATGAGCTCTGTGAAACAGTAATTTATCCGGGGGCATCTGTTTTTACTCCGGACGGTGCTTTCATTATCAGTCTGTATGTTATGTTCTCATAAAAGAAAAACATCCGCTACCGGAGAAGGAATACCGTTAACGGATGTTTTATCAGAGTTTTTCCTGTTTTGCATCGGGGGAGAATCCTCCCGAAGCTGATATTACGACTGCCATCTTAAAAGGCGTTTCTGAATCAGGCTTACCAGCCAGGTGGAAAGTACCACAACCACACCGATGATGACTATACCGACAATGGCTCTGGTGTAGTCCCCGAGATCGGAGTAATTCTTTACGTAGAATCCGAGACCTGCTCTTGCTCCAATCATTTCAGCCGAGGTAAGCAGAATAAAGGAGATACAGAGACCCAGGTTGGCTCCCACAAAAATCTGGGTAAGTGATGCCGGCAGAATTACGTGGAAGATGGTGCTTAATCTACTTAGATTAAGAACTCTGGCGGAATCAAGAATTCTTTTATCCACATGATTCACCCCGCTGATGGTACCCATGAATACCGGCCAGAAGGTCGCTAGAAATATTACCAGCACCGAAACGGATCTGAAGGTCGGCAGAAGGGCGATACCGTAAGGGATGTACACAATCGGCGGTATAGCCCCTAAAAATCCGGCTACATGACCTGATACGGCGGATATTCTTTTGTCTGTTGCCAGAAAAAGGCCTGCCGGAATGCCGAGAAGTCCCAGTAGATATCCCTCCAGAATGATTCCGAGAGATGAAACAATGTTGTTGGCAATTTCCGGAATATCCTCAATAAACTGATGTACCAGAATCCCGAGAGGCGGAAAAAGCACCGGTTTAACCACATTGAATTTGGCGGTAAGGAGTTCCCATATGAGCAGTACCGCAAAAATAACGGTTCCTAAATCATTAAACATGGTGATTCTTTTTTTATCACGGGAAACCGCTGATATAAGAATAAGCAGTACATCTACGGCTGCCGCAAATCCTAAGGCATAGCCTGTAAGCGGAGGTCTCCTGCTGTGGGCAGGAAGCAGCAGCTCTGCCAGCACAAAAATAATAAAGAGAAGGTGGCTTACTCTGAAAAAACGTTCCTTGATACTCATTAGATTACAGCCTCCTTATCAATCTGGTCTCTGATGTCACTGAAGAAGAGAGTCATGATTTCACTTCTTATGGATGTGTATTCCGGGCTTTTAACAAGCTCAGTACGTGAACGAGGACGCGGCAGATTTACCGGAATCTCCCGGTATACTCTCCCCGGATTCGCCCGCATCATGATAATGCGGTCGGAGAGCAGAATGGCCTCATCCACATCGTGGGTTACGAACACTACAGTCTTTTTTCTGGACTTGCCGTCCCCTTCCCAGAGGTTGAGAAGAAGTTCCTGCAGAACCACCCTGGTCTTGGCATCCACAGCCCCGAACGGTTCGTCCATGAGCAGAATATCAGTGTCCATTGCGAGAGCTCTGGCTATGGCTACACGCTGCTGCATACCGCCGGACAGATCGCGGGGATATTTATCCCCGGCAGATGTCAGACCGACTTTGGCTAAAAACTCATTGGCAAGCTCAAGTCTTTCCTTTCTTGAGAGATCCGGTCTTACCTGCTTTATGCCGAAGGATATGTTTTTTTCAGCAGTCATCCAGGGAAACAGGGCATACTGCTGAAAAACCACACCGCGTTCCCGGCCGGTTCCCTCAACTTTTTTTCCGTCAATGAGAACCTCTCCGGCGGTAGGTGTCTTCAGGCCTTCAAGAATACTGAGAAGGGTACTTTTACCGCAGCCTGATGAACCGATGATACTGATGAATTCTCCGTCATTTATGTCCAGTGATACATCTTTCAATGCCTGAAATGAAGTACCCGAGCTTTCATATGTCAGACCGATGTTTTTTATTTCTATTTTTTTATTATTAGTCATCTCTTTCTCCATTTGTTTTCCGGGGAGTCCATGACTCACCGGAAAAACATGTGCTTCGCTGAGCCTCAGCTCATTAGTGCCTACTCGTATTTTTTGAAGTGCTCCTGTAAATCCTTGAGAATCGGATCATCAGGTGATTCCTTAATAAGAGAGTTAAGCGCCTCTGAATAAATTGCAGTGTTGTAGAGCGGTTCAATGTCGTAATCTGAGGTATATCCGGCATCCACAACCTGCTTCTTAAGTGCGACAGTGGCAGATTTATCCGGATCCGGATGATTGCTGCTGAAGCCTCCGTATATTTCAAACTCCAGAGTTTCCGGAGCCAGATTTACATACTTCTTTACATCAAGAATGGTTTTTTCATGATTGGTTTTGTAAAAAACGTATGCCTTGATGAACGCTCTTTCAAAATGCAGGTAGTCATCCTTTCTTTCCTCAAGTGCGGAGGATTCAGCCACCTGTCTGCAGCACGGCTGGTTGTGGAATTCCTCCACGTCCTTGCAGTGGTAGATAACGCGGTAGCCGTTGGCTCTGGCTATTGAGGAGAACGGCGGGAAGAAAGATACCGCATCAATCTCCTTACCCTGCATGGCGGCGAAGGCATCCTTCTGGCTGTTGAAGTAGATAATGTTTACCTTGTCCGGACCTTCACCGATTTCCAGATGGTGATTTTTAAGCTGTATTAAAAGTTCCAGATCCTGAATACTGTTTTTAACGGAGGCTACATTACGTCCCTTGAGATCTTCGATCACCGGTTCGCGGTTCTCAGGTACAAATTCCGGTTTGATGACATAACCGTGACCATTGGTCATGGCTCCTCCGAAAATTGTCAGATCATGACCGTTACTCTGGAAGGTAATGGAAGGAACGGAACCGATAAGAGCGACATTAAGCTTTCCTACCTCCAGACCGGTAGCCAGTTCACCGGCGCTGGCAAAAGGAATCAGCTCCACGTCCAGCCCCTCTTCAGCAAAATATCCCTCCTCTTTGGCGATAAAGGCTAGAAGGTGGCTGGTGGTGGTGAGATAACCGAGTGTAAAGGGAATCTGCTCCTTTACGGACTGTCCTAAAGTTTCCTGCTTGTCCTGAGCCATACAGATGTCCATAGGAGCGGTAAAAGACATAGCGGCACACATAACCAGGAAAAGAGGTTTTGCTATCATTTTCAGCATGTTGATATCTCCATTATTAAATTATCTATCTGATCGGTAAGCTGCATCAGTTCCCTTTTGGAATTCCGGTGCATCCTGCAGGGGCTGGGGAATACTTGTGCTCCCGGCCGCTGCGAGTCATGTGTATTCCTTAATTTTTAAAACATACTAAACAGATATGAAAAATAAGGAATGTGCATATGATAATTCCTAATTTGCTTTCAGACAAGTAAAAATTTGCGCCGAAGATAACTTTTTTTTCTAAAAAAATTCAATTACCTACTTGACTGGAGATGCTGATGGTGATTTAATACCTAGTATTCGTATAGGATAACTATGTTAATGTTAAATTAACTAAACAAAACATCATACATGCAGTTCATCATTATGGTTAACGATGTGATGTCAGGTTTACGAAGTTAAGTTAATAAGTCTTTTTGTTATAAGGTAAGATTAAATAGAACAGGACTAGAAGAAAATGAGTAGAGTATATAAGAAGATAACAGATCTCATCGGGCATACCCCGCTGGTTGAACTTGAAGCAACCGCCGCAAGATTCGGTTTTAGCGGCAGACTACTTGCTAAACTTGAGCTTTTCAATCCGGCAGGGAGTGTGAAGGATCGTGTAGCTATTTCCATGATCCGCGATGCAGAAGAAAAGGGGCTGCTTAATAAGGATTCAGTAATTATTGAACCGACCTCAGGTAATACCGGTGTAGGACTTGCTTCAGTTGCCGCTGCCAGGGGCTACCGCGTTATTATCACTATGCCTGATACCATGAGTGTGGAACGCCGTAATCTTCTGCAGGCATATGGTGCCGAACTTGAACTTACCGAAGGTGCCAAAGGCATGAGAGGAGCCATTGAAAGAGCGGAAGAGCTGGCTAAGGAAATCCCCGGAAGCTTTATTCCGGGACAGTTCCATAATCAGGCTAATCCTCAGGCACATTATGACACCACCGGTCCGGAAATCTGGGATGATACTGACGGTGATGTGGATATATTCATTTCCGGTATCGGTACCGGCGGTACTATTACCGGTGTAGGCAGATACTTAAAGGAAAGAAAGCCTGATGTAAAGATTATCGGTGTTGAACCTTCCGGTTCTCCGGTTCTTTCCTCCGGAAAGGCCGGTCCGCACAAGATTCAGGGTATAGGTCCTGGTTTTGTTCCGCTTACTCTTGATACCGGTGTTTATGATGAAATCATCACCATAGATAATGAGGATGCCTTCGAGGAAGGCAAGAATATTGCCAGAAATGAAGGTATTCTGGTGGGTATATCCTCAGGAGCCGCTTTAAAGGCTGCCTCCATTGTGGCTTCAAGACCGGAAAATGCCGGTAAAACTATCGTCGTACTGCTTCCGGATGACGGTGACAGATATCTTTCCACTCCGATGTTTCTGAATTAAATGGAGCCTGGAAAGATGAAATACATTCGAATGGTTAACTACCAGCAGTCATCGGACATACCTTGTTGCCTCTAGTTTCTTTGCAAGGTTCGCGGGAACCGCTGTATCAGGGAAGCTATGAAGGTAACAGTGTATGATTATTAAACAGGAAAGTACAACAGCAAAGCTCTGCGCCTTTGCCAGAGCTCATCATTCAAATTATTCAAAAGAAAAGATCTTTGACGACTATCTGGCCTTTGATCTTATTGGGACGGAGGCCTATAGAAAAATAGCCGGAATCATTGCCTGTATCCCGTCAGCCGGTACGGCGGACGGGAGTCCCTTGAGTCCTGCCGGACGTTTTTCTAAGGAGCAGTTCGCCGGAAATCTTGCTGAATATATTTCTCCCATACCTCTCGTGCGTATTGAATTCACCGAGAGAATTGTCAGACGTTTTACGGAGCGTCATAAAAGCGGCATTCAGTACGTTATTCTCGGAGCCGGTATGGATACATTCTCATTTCGTAATGAAAATGCTAATGTTTCGGTTTTTGAGGTGGATCATCCGGATACTCAGAGGTTCAAGCTTGAAAGAATCAGAAATCTCGGCTGGCGGATTCCCGCCGGGGTGAGGTTTGTTCCGGTTGATTTCTCAAAGGATCATCTGGCAGAGCGCCTGCGTGACGGCGGTTTAAAACCGGGAATCCCGACAGTCTTCAGCATTCTCGGGGTAACTTATTATCTTTCTCTCGAGACCTTTGCGGAGACTTTGAGAATTCTAAGTTCTATCACCGCTACCGGGGATCTGGTTATTTTTGATTTTCCGGATGAAACCACCTTTGCTCCGGAGGTATCCGGGCGCACCAGGACTCTGACGCAGCTTACCAGCAGATTCGGGGAGCCTATGGTGCACGGATTCCGGATCCGGGAAATCAGACGTATTCTGGCTGAGGCGGGATTCGGAGTGATCAATCATCTGTCACCTAGAGCCATTGAACATCATTATTTCAGAAACAGAAATGACGGTCTTCATGCCTTTGACAATATTCATTTGCTGAGCGCTGTAAGAAATGAGGAATCTTATCATGAAAAAAATAGCCAGCTTTGAGGTTAATCACCTTGTTCTTGAACCGGGAATTTATCTTTCAAGACAGGACGGTGATGTTATTACCTATGATTTGCGCTTCAAAAAGCCCAATGCCGGGGAGTATCTCGATAACGGGGCTCTGCACACCATAGAGCACCTTTTGGCCACATATGTAAGAAACAGTGCTTTTGCCGATCGGGTGGTATATGCCGGTCCTATGGGGTGTAGAACCGGATTCTATCTTCTTCTGCGGGATTCTGTATCCTCAGAGGAGACAATAGCTCTGGTGCGTGCTGCCTTCTCCTATATTGCGGGTTTTACCGGGGAGATTCCCGGAGCCTCAGAAAGAGAGTGCGGTAACTGCCTTAATCAGGATCTTCCGGGGGCTCGCAGGGAGGCGGAACTCTATTCAGGAGTAATCGCATCCTGGACTCCGGAGAAACTTACCTATAAGGTTTAGCCCCCTAAGATACAGCTAAATGATAAGAATGGAGAAAAAAATGAGTACAGATACACATATTGAGACAGCACTGATTCACGGCGGTTTTGATTTTGACGCAGCAACAGGAGCGGTAAATGTTCCGATTTATCAGACTTCAACCTACAGACAGGAGGAACTCAACCGGCCGGTAAACGGCTGGGAGTATTCCCGAACCGGAAATCCGACCCGGGCGGTTCTTGAAAAAACGGTAAGCGTGCTTGAAGGCGGTGAGGAGGGTTTTGCCTTTGCCTCAGGCATGGCCGCTATTACCGCCGTTCTCATGCTTTTTAAAGCCGGTGATAAAATTCTGGTATCGAGAAATGTCTACGGCGGAACCTTCAGACTTCTTGATAAGGTTTTTAAGAATTTTAATCTTAACTATGAACTGGTGGATACCGGGGATCCTGCGCTACTTGAACAGAAAATCACTTCCGATGTCCGGGCGGTTTATGTGGAAACACCGACCAATCCTCTGATGGAAATAACTGATCTAAGGAAAGTGGCGGAGCTTGCCCGGAAACACGGCATTCTGTCAATTGTGGATAACACCTTTATGACTCCTTATCTGCAGCGTCCACTGGATTTCGGGATTGACATTGTTGTCCACAGTGCCACCAAGTATCTGGGCGGTCACAGCGATCTTATCGCGGGGATTGCGGTTACCTCTAAAGAAAGCGGACTTGCGGAAAGACTTGCCTTTATTCAGAACAGCACCGGAGGTGTGCTGCAGCCGTTTGACTCCTTCCTTCTGTTAAGAGGAATTAAAACTTTAGGAGTAAGAATGGACAGACATGTAGAAAACGCTGAAAAAATTGCGGAATTCCTGTCGGATCATCCGGCTGTCACCAATGTCTATTACCCGGGACTTGAGAGTTTTTCCGGATACCGGTTGAATGCGTCTCAGGCTAGAAACGGCGGAGCCATGCTGTCATTTGAACTGCAGCCGGGATATGATGTCAAAAAATTCTTCAGTTCCCTCAGGGTTTTCGCCCTGGCTGAAAGTCTTGGAGGTGTGGAGTCACTTGCGTGCCATCCGGCTTCAATGACCCATGCATCGATTCCTGCAGACATCAGGGAGAGACTGGGGATAACGGACAGGTTAATCCGGCTCTCTCCCGGGATAGAGCATGCCGATTCTCTCGTAGATGATCTGGAATCAGCTTTAAATGTAAGCAGAGGTTGAGCGAATATGAGCAATTACTATAAATCAATGCATGAGCTAGTGGGGCATACCCCGCTCGTATCTCTAGGCAGACTGAGACATCTTCCTGACGGCGTCCGTCTTTTTGCCAAACTGGAACTCTGGAATCCTTCCGGAAGTGTGAAGGACCGCATCGGTATCTATATGCTGAAGGAGGCTGAGGAAAAAGGATTAATAACACCGGGACGCAGTGTACTTGTTGCTCCTACCGCCGGTAATACCGGTCTGGGAATTGCTTTTGCAGCTCTCGAAAAGGGCTATCGCACTATCTTTGTTATTCCTACCAAGTTCTCTCCGGAAAAGCAGACTTTAATCAGAGCTTTAGGCGGAGAAATAATTAATACGCCGAGAGAAGGCGGAATGCTTGAGGCTGAGGCCAGAGCTCAGGAGATTGTTGCACGTAATCCGGATGCCGTGATTCTCAATCAGTTTAAAACTCATAGTAATCCGCTGGCTCATTACGAGGGAACCGGCCCGGAAATATGGGCGGATCTTGACGGCAGGGTGGACTATGTTGTTGCAGGAGCAGGAAGCGGCGGAACCTTCAGCGGTATTATGAAATATCTTAAGGAGCGCAGTCCTGACATAAAGGGGGTTCTTGCCGATCCTGTAGGTTCTACCATGGGTGGGGGGGAATACGGTGATTACAATATTGAAGGCATCGGTAATGATTTTATTCCGGAAACCATGGATATGTCCCTTGTTGACAGAGTGGTGAAGATTACTGATGAGGATGCATACAGATTCAGTTCGGATCTCGCGAAGACCGAGGGGATATTTGCCGGTTCTTCAAGCGGAGGGGCGCTCAGTGCCGCCTCAAAGCTTATAGATGACGGAGTCAGAGGTAATATAGTGGTCATTCTTCCGGACAGAGGGGATCGCTACTTCAGTCGTGATCTTTATATCTGATTCTTTATGTATGATTTGTCAGGTGCGGAGGAACCGGATGCAATCCTCCGCATCTCGGTCACATGTTTGAAATTTAATACCGGAGATGACCGGTGTATCGGGATAATCAAGAACGACCTGGTTAACGGTATAATGAATATCGGTGGTGAAAGAAGACAATATGCTGTTTTAACCTTTCTGCTGTCAGGATTATTCAAAATAAAAAATCAAATTTAAATCAAATCAAAAATCAAAATAAAATTAAAAAATCAAAAGTATACATTTTGAATATATATGATTTATATCTACAATTTCTGAGGTGTTACTTTAAATAAACAGCCGATCAGTATATGATAATCACCGTATTTAACTGAAATTGTCTGTTTTAGCGGGAATAATCATGAAAAAACTCCAGTGTGAATTATGCGGAAGCATTGATCTTGTAAAGAATGGAGATTATTTTGTCTGTCAGAGCTGCGGTGCCAAATATACACCGGAGGAGGCCAGAAACAAAATAAACATCAACGTGAATGTTTCAGATAACGGCATAACACCGGAACAGCAGATTGATAATTATAAGGATCTGGCGGCTAACGCATATAAGGCCGGTAACAATAATGAAGCATACAGCTACTGTCAGCGAATTCTGGAACTGGACACTAAAAACAGAGATGCCTGGTATCTTAAAGGTCTGACATCAGCCCTCATGAACTTTGCCGCTGCAAATTTTAATCTTGATGAGTGTGTTCACTGTTTTAATCAGACTCTGAAATACGTAAATTCGGAGGAGAGCCGTATCTGGGAGAAAAAGATCCCGGATGAACTGGAAAAGCTTGTAGGTATTGTTTTTTCAATCATCTACGGGAAGTACGGCATATATGATCTGGAGTTTCTGGCAAAGTTAATTAATGATTTTGTTAATCAGGTGAATAAACACTGCTTTCCGGTTTTTATAAGGTATGCTCCGGAAAAAATAGAACCTGTAAAAAAGGTGGTTGCCAATACCATAAATAACATCGTCTGCAAAATAGTGGACGGGGAGTTTTTTCCGCAGCTCCCGCAGAATAAACCGTCAATGGTACTTGCAACCGATACGGCCTTAGATTGCGGCAGGTTACTCACCGGAATCCTGAAGATAGCCGCTGCAGTTCAGCAGGAACTCCCTGAAAAGCAGACTGCCGTATATGACAATATCATCAAAATCAATGAAAGTCTTATTGTATCGCTAAAGTACGGTTTTAATCCTAACAATGGAAAATACGAAAGTATTCTCAAGCCTGACAACGCGGTGGTAAATCATCTGACGGATATCATAATGGAGGCCCATGCTGAAATTAAAAAAATCAATCCGAAACACCGGATACCGTCACGCAGCCGCTATACCGGTTCAAAAGTCCGGATCTGGATCATACTGGTGATAATTGCGGTGGTATTTCTGATGATAAAGTCATGCAGCTGACATCTGCCGTAAGTCGACAGACAGTGAGTCCTGCTTCATCAGGCCGGAGATCTTGTTTTCGGTCTTAAAATACTGGAGGCAGTCCGAATTTTTAGACTGCCTCTTTCTTTTTTCCGGTGTGCGGTAACTCCTAGAACTGTTGATGATTCCTGAAGATTTTGAGTGGATGGTATCGTCAATGTCAGACGATACTCTTTTCGTCAGTATTGTCTGTCATTCATCATATTCAGGAAAATATTAATATAAAATTAGATATAAATTATATACTTGAAAAATTATGTATTTAATTTAAATGCTGAACTACTACAAACATGGATAATAAATTTACCGGCAGCCAAAAAAACATAATAGAATTTTCATAATACCTGGAATTATTTATATTCTCTTGAGAATAACGCTGGTTGACAATCACTGAATCGGGAATAGCCGGTGCCGGTATTGTATATGATAATCTTTCGTATTGAATATTAAATTCAGGAATGCCAGCTTTTTTTTCTGCAGCTGATATGCATGTTCTGTCCACTGTATTCACTGTTTCGTTATTACTGCGGGATTTCTCTGTAGTTTCAATAAATAATGCGATTCCTCTTACAGTCTGGATAAGTGTTGCTGTCAGGATTAGAAAAAGCCCCAGTGCAGTCAGGTAATTAGCTGTAGAACTGAATTTTATGAATTTCTCCGGAAGATCGGTGATAATAAAATTCATAAAAAATTCAGCTGTCATTATCAGAACCATACCTGTGATAATCGAGCCCTTATCAGATTTGAAGAAGTTATTTCTCAGCAGCCCGAAAAAAGGTTTTATAAAAAAAATACTGGCATAAAAGAATGCCCCAAATAACAATACCTGTATACCCCAAAAAAAAGGTTCATGTGCAGGCATGAGATGTAATAACAACCATGTAAGGCTGCCGAAATAAGTACTTATAAAAAATATGCCGCCTGTATAGTAGCAGATATTTCTTTTAAAGCGGGAATAAGGAATATTACCGCCGGTTTTTCCGGTGAGGCCGTTCATGGCAAACTGACAGGTCTCTCCCTTAATGTCTATTTCAGCTATAAATAGCGGAAACATGGTGCTGTGGATATGTTCTGGAGTCTGTTTGACTGTAGTTTTATCAACATGATAGTAGTCAATATCCTGAGTATTATGAAGAATCAGAAATTTTTCAAAGTAGTTTATAGCTCTTGCTGATGTTATATCTAGGGGGCAGTTGTCTTCGAACCCGTAGATTTGTTCACTGATACTTTGAAAGTCATGATAATTAAGGGATTCGTATTCGTTAACAGGGAATGGTTCCAAAGCTTCGGTGATGCCGTCGTTTATTTCAGAGGTGGCTTTCTGCGGCAGATTTCGGATGACCATGGTGCCGGTTCTATTCTGGTTACATAATGTATGCCTGGTCACACGATTAACATAATGAATTTTTGCCGTGTCATATTTGATTGAACCTTCAGTCCGGATGTTAAAGAGCCGGAAAGGCACGTATACAGCTTTAATTCTGATGTTACCTGATGTTACTGCCTGTCTGAATTCCTCACTTACAAAAACACTGCTTTTCACTGCTTCTTTAAGTGACGAAATAAAAAAACTTTTATTTTTACGGAAGCGGACAATGAAATCGGGATGATTATTCCCGTTAGATATACTGTTGTCGGCAATCGTATGACCGCAGAAAGGACAGCTGGAGGCGGTTCTCATGGTTCCGGGGGATAATTTAGCTCCGCATCCCGGACAGGTGTTTGAAGTACTGTCGGAGGTGCCGGCGTCATTACCGGAGGATTCCCGGGAATCGCTATTTCCGGTGGTGTCTTTAGCCACGCAATTTATTCCGGAGTCGTTTTCAGGATAAGCGGAGGCGTCTTCAGAAGAAGCTTTTTTCATCAGAATGTTCCGGTATTCCTCGGATGAGATGAGGTAACGGCATTCAGGACAGTATACGGTTCCTTTGCTGCTATCATATTCATGTAAATAACCGCAGAAAGGACATGCTATCTTTTCTTCTGTCATTTCTTTTATGTATCCTTAAGACTTATGATTAATTGAAGTCTACTGCTGTATTTAATCCGGAAGATAAACGTCAGAAGACTGTGTCGAATACCATATTCCTTCTGCAAATCAATATGCATTCGCCGGTATACGGATGAAACTAAGGATTTATTCAAAAATAATCGTTTAATTTCAGTCTGCTGATTTATTCGTGCAGTATCCCTTTAATACGTGTCTTCACGGTTAACATTATTTCTTGATAAAATTCAGCCACAATCTCTTTTTCTGTCTGATTTCTTAGTTGAACTATATGGTTTTATGCTTGTTCCTGGTGGATAGTATAAAACAACAATACAACCAAAAAGCAACATAATGAGTAAAAAAATAGCAAAGCACATCCATTCCTACTCAATATTGGCTTTCCAGGTTTGCAGAAGATAAATTTTATACCGATTGTTTAAATAATGATAATTCCATCCGAAAGTTTGTTTCAAATCCCATGTTTTGAACTTTAAAATAGTTCTTTTTACTATGTTTTTCGATAACCTCTGCTACTCTGTCAATCCACTTGGAGTTTGTTCCAACTTTATGAACTAGAAACCAGATAACGGCAATCATACCGCAAATTCTAGATCTGGATATACTTGATAAACTGATGGAATTAAAATAAGAAATATTTGGAATGAGAAGAGGATTTTGGCTCACTTGATTCCATATTCTCGTATGATGAGCACATCTATTTCTTAAAATATTTAACTCACGTAACCAATTATTGAGTACATTGGGAGAGAGTTCTGGATCAACTCTTCTACAAATTTTATTTTTATATTTTCCTTTGAGCATGGAAAAATATTTTGACATAAGGCCAAAATCCCAAACTTCAATTGCAACCCAAATAGGTATTGGCTTTTTGCTTTCCTTATACCAAAGGATGCAATCTTCATGAGATCTATTTATATGTCTATTACAAGATTCACTCCATTCCTGCCAGTGAGATTTCTCTTTATTATGAAGAACATCAGGGGATAGAAATTTACTATCAATGTATGCTGAATCTTTATATGACAAAGGATCGGATTTTCCCATTTCATACGCTATTATTGATCTTATATAAATTTCAATTCGCTCGAGTGCATCCAACATACATAGACGAAGAGACTTATCAAAAAGGTATAAATCAATAACATCTGAAAAATTGGTGTTAGGTGAGAAATGGTCGCTACGCTTAGGAATTTTTCCATTGTACAGTTGGTATACTACATCTCCGTTAGTATCATACTCAATTTGCCTGAACGAATACCAAAAACCACTTAGTCTGTAATAACCGATTTCGGATAACTTTTTCTCAGCCTTTGCATCATCAGAGATAATCATTCCTCTGGATTTTAGCAAATCCAACTGTTTTTTATATGACAAAAATGGTTTTGAAGAAGAGATTGTTACATCCATAAGAATCAAATCAGAAGTGATGGTCTGGACATGAGAGAATGTACAGGACGCTCAGACAGAGATCCAGACACGATTAGACACCATTTTACTTTGTTTATAACTTAATGTAAATATATAATTCTGCCATAGATGTCTCACAAAATTAAGCGATTATTCTTGAATAAATCCTAAGTTGTATCATTCTCTGATTTTAAGACTGTTTTCCAGCTGACCAGGATAAGGAATTGTAACATAAAGAGCCAGGGACAGCACGGTCTAAGGATTCGGAGACTACCGGAGACGACGAATAACAGGCCGCTGATTATCCGGGGCTGAAAGACCGGTATTTCCTCCCGGCTTGAAAATTCTCCGGATAGAATATTTTTTAAGGAATTATCCGTAATCCGAAGTTTGATGAATACACCGGGTAAAATTCATCATTGTGAAAATATGTCTAAAATAACAAAAAGCACTACTATACCAACACTAAGCAGTATATGAGCAACAAGAATAAAAATTAAATACCAATTTCTTTCATTATCCGGATTAAATTTCTGGTTAATGACTACTGCATAAGGAACAGCAGGTCTTATGCCGGTAAATCTTACGTAAATATCATTCACTTTTGCCAAACCTGCTTTTTTATCTATAGTCGATATGTTACTGCTGTGCACAGTATTCATTGTTTCATTATTTCCACTTGATTTTTTTACAGCTTCAGCAATTTCCTGGTTCCCTTTAAGTAATATCGGGAGCGCTAATGCTGTCAGGACCAGAAACAGGTAGCCAGCAATCAGGTAGCTTCCTGCATGATTTAAACTTACGAACTTCTCAGTCAGATTTGCAATGTTAAGATTCATAAAAAGTTCTGCTGCTATTACCAGAAATAAACCGGTTAACCAGCACCAGCTGTATGATTTGGTAAAGATATTCATCAGCAGTTTAAAAAAAGGGGAAATTAAAAAATATCCTGAGTATAGGTATGTTGTAATTAGCACTAATTGTGCAGGATGCAACGGAATCATATTGAATAATATCCATGTAACACCTCCAAAATATAAACTCACATAAAAAACATATCCTGTATATAAACAGATATTTCTTTTAAAACGTGAATAAGGAATATTATCACTGGTTTTTCCGGTGAGGCCGTTCATGGCAAACTGACATTTCTCTCCGTTAATGTTTATTTCAGCTATAAATAACGGAAACAGGGCACTGTGGATATGTTCAGGAGTCTGTTTGACCTTTGTCTGGTTAACATGATAATAGTCGATATCATGAGTATTTTGAAGAATCAGAAATTTTTCAAAGCTGTTTCTGGCTCTTGCGGTAATTACATCGGAGAAGGACTCATCTTCAAACCTGAAGATTTGTTCGCTGATACTTTGAAAGTCGTAGTAATTCAAGGATTCGTATTTGTCTGCCGGGATTGGTTCCAGGGTTTCGGTGATGGTGTCGCTTATTAAGGAGGTGGCTTTCTGCGGCAGATTACGAATGACTTCGGTTCCGGTGCCTTCTTTGCTTCTTATTGTATGTCTGGCTACGAGATTGGTGCGATCCCAGGTCAGTCCTTCAATATAATCAACCGTTCCCTGGTCATATTTGAGAGAACCTTCCGTCCGGATGTTAAAGAGCCGGAAAGGCATGTAGACGGCTTTAATACTGATGTTGTTACCTGATGTTACTGCCTGTCTGAATTCTTCACTTACAAAAATACTGCTTTTCACGGCTTCTTTAAGTGACGAAATAAAAAAATTTTTATTTTTCCGGAAGCGGACAATGAAATCGGGATGATTATTCCCGTTAGATTTACTGTTGTCGGCAATATTATGACCGCAGAAAGGACAGCTGGAGGCGGTTCTCATGGTTCCGGGGGATAATTTAACTCCGCATCCCGGACAGATGTCAGGAGTACTGCCGGTGGCGTCTTTTGTCACGCAGTTTATTCCGGTGTTGTCTTCAGGATGAGTGGACGCTTCTCTGGCTTTTTTCATCAGAATGTTCCATTCCTCAGTGGATATGAGATAAC
>JAEEGL015746957.1_pt1 | contig 61168 bp, 59 predicted proteins | sample 9134231 | NCBI WGS metagenome assembly JAEEGL01 (sample SAMN16246548, study PRJNA631951) | gut metagenome | biome: gut microbiome; feature: rumen; material: fiber-attached | host: Bos | place: Iran: Karaj | collected 2018-10
CGTTATTAATGCCCGGTGATTATTGTGAAGAGGCAATACCCGTTCCCATTCCGAACACGGAAGTCAAGCTCTTTTACGCCGATGATACTGCTGCAACAGTGGGAAAGTAGGTAGTCGCCGGGCTTCTTTATTTTTAAACTGTGTTTGATTAGAAAAAAATAATAACATTGACAAAAATAACTCATAATGCAAAAATTATAAAAGACATGAATGTGATAAAAAACTGTTTTTTTGTTTTCTCTTTTGCTTTTATTATTTGCTTTGCTTCCTGTTCGCTTAATTATGATATTGCAGGTAAAGGTGCTGAAGAAAATCTGATACCGGAAATGATAATCAACAAAGCAGAATTTACCAGAATAAAAAATAGAAAAGAAATTTTATCTTTTACAGCAGATACACTCGAACTATATAAGACTGATGATCTGATTTGCGGTGAAAACATTTATTTTTCAATATTCAATAATTCGATGAAAGTTATTACTGAAGGTTCTGCTAAATATTTTTCGGCAAATCAATATACTGAAATCTGTTATCTTATGAACAATGTCCAATTGAACAGCTATGATGAAGATTTTTATCTGACTGCTGAACGTTTGAAATGGAATGGGAAAACCGAACAGCTTGTAGCTGCGAAAGATGATATTGTAAACATACAAAAGGGTAAAAAGAAAGATTCAGAAGGTTCTTTTTCGGTTGATGGTAAAGGCTTTGCCGCAAGCCTGTTCAGAAAAGAATTTTCATTTGACGGCAATGTTTCGGGATTTGTAGAGGCAAAATGAGTATAAGAATTAAAATATTGATCGCATACTTTTTTGTTATAAGTATTATATACTCTTTTGGTGATGAAATTAAATTCTCATCTGAAAAAATGACAGCAAGAAATTTGGATGATCAAAACTATACGAAACTGGAACGTAACGCTTCGATAAAGACTGAAAGTATGGAGATTTTTGCTGATACAATAGAATTAAGCGGTGAAGAATACCGTATTGTAGAAGCACAGAGTAATGTAAGAGGAAAGTATACAGAAGACGGATTTGATTTTACCTGTAACAAGCTTTATTATGACCGAAAAACAAAGATTGTAAAACTTGAAGGGGTTGTTCATCTTATAGATACAAAAAACAATGTTGATGCAAAAGCTCAAGTAATAGACTATAATCAGAATACTTGCGTTGCTGTAATGCAGATTTCAGTAGAGATTAAAAGCAAAGATGATTTTTGCACCGGTGCAATGGGCATATATCACAAAAACGAAAAAATACTGGAACTAACGGGAAGTCCTCAAATTCTCAGAGGTGATGACAAATTCCGAGCTCAGGAAATTGTTTTGGATATGGAAACAGAAGAAATAAAACTGGACGGTAAGGTCCGCGGAACGGTAACAGAAGATGGAACAAACAACTGACAGCAATATTGGTGAGTTACGGGTAACCAGCCTTTATAAGAGTTTTGGCAAAAAAGTGGCAGTCCGCGGTATTGATTTTTCTATGCATACTGGTGAAGTTCTCGGTTTGCTGGGGCCGAATGGCGCAGGCAAGACAACAACATTTTATATGATAGTAGGTTTTTACCGACCGACAAGTGGTGATGTATTTTGTGATTCTGTATGTATTTCCAAGTACCCGATGTATAAACGGGCTCGTATGGGTATTAGTTATCTCCCGCAGGAAGCATCTGTATTCAGAAAGCTCACAGTTGAGGAAAACATTCGTGCCATCCTTGAAACGAGAATGGATTTGAGTCATAAAGCAAAAAAACAAAAGCTTGAACAACTGATAGAAGAATTTTCAATTGGACATATCCGAAAACAAATGGCTTATACGCTATCGGGAGGTGAAAGACGCCGTACGGAAATAGCTCGTTCTCTTGCAATTGAGCCTAAATTTCTGTTACTTGATGAGCCTTTCGCAGGAATAGATCCAATTGCTGTAGCCGATATTAAGGCAATGATAAGGCTGCTCGCACAAAGGAACATTGGTGTTTTGATAACTGATCATAATGTCCGTGATACTTTGGAAATTACAGATCGAGGAATAATCATAAGTACCGGTGAGATAGTAGTCCAAGGAAACAAAGATGATATTTTGAATTCTCCTGTAGCAAGAAAACTATATCTCGGTGAAGAATTCAAAATGTAATTTTTTCAAAAAAACACAGATATAGTCTTTCACAAAAAAACGTTTTTTTATAGAATATGTGCAGTTAATAACTACTAAAAAATATTTTAGGAGAAAATATGTCTATTTCAGCATTACAAAAGGCAAGATATGAATATCAGCCTAAAGTACCTTCAATTTTAACACAGGATTTGGAAACAATCGCTGTAGAATTCGGTAAAAACACTGAATCAGTTGCAGATCAGGCAGATTTAAAGGCATTGTTTGCTAATACATATGGCAAGCCTCTTTTGAATTTTGTAAAAGGCAAAAATGCCGATGTAAAAAAGCAGATTAAGGTTGGCGTTATTCTTTCCGGTGGCCAGGCTCCGGGTGGACACAACGTTATTGCTGGTCTTTATGACGGTATAAAAAAAGGTAACAAAAACTCGAAATTGTACGGTTTCCTCGGTGGTCCGTCAGGTCTTATTGACTGCCAGTACAAAGAAATTACCGATGATTTTATGGATGCCTACAGAAATACAGGTGGATTTGATATTATCGGTTCAGGAAGAACAAAAATTGAAACACCTGAACAGTATGCGGCATCAATTGCAACCGCCAAAAAACTTGATTTAGACGCAATTGTAATCATTGGTGGTGATGATTCTAATACAAATGCTGCTCTTCTTGCTGAAGAAATGATTAAAGCTGGCTGTAAGACACATGTTATCGGTTGTCCTAAAACAATCGATGGTGACTTAAAGAATGAGATGATTGAAACATCTTTTGGTTTTGATACAGCATGTAAAACATATTCTGAACTTATCGGAAACATCGAACGTGATGCTAACTCAGCAAAAAAATACTGGCATTTTATAAAACTGATGGGGCGTTCTGCTTCTCACATTGCTCTTGAATGTGAACTTCAGACACAGGCGAATATCTGTCTGATTTCAGAAGAAGTTGAAGCAAAAAAAATGACTCTCCGTCAGATTACTGACGATATTTGTAAAGTAATTGCAAAACGTGCTGAAACAGCAGGTAACTTTGGTGTTATTCTTATTCCGGAAGGCTTGGTTGAATTCATTCCTGAAATGAAGTCTCTTATTGCTGAATTGAATGACAAGATGGCACAGAAAGAAGCAGAATTCAATGCATTGACAGATTTTGCCTCAAAGAAGAACTGGCTCAAATCAAATCTTTCAGCTGCTGCATTTGCAACTTTTGAAACTTTGCCTGAAGCAATTGCCTCTCAGTTCCTGGCAGACCGTGATCCCCATGGAAACGTTCAGGTTAGCCGCATTGACACAGAAAAGCTTCTTGCACTTACAGTTGAAAAACGTCTTGCAGAAATGAAAAAAGAAGGAACATACAAGGGAAAATTCAGCTCATACTGTCACTTCTTTGGCTATGAAGGTCGCTGTGCATTCCCGTCAAACTTTGATGCTGATTATTGTTATTCATTAGGCTTTACGGCATTTTTGCTTATAGCTTCCGGTGTAACAGGTTATCTTTCTTCTGTACGTAATCTTACAGCACCAGCAAAGGACTGGGTTGCCGGTGGTGTTCCACTCACAATGATGATGAATATGGAACAACGTCACGGTACCAAAAAGCCTGTTATTAAAAAGGCACTTGTTGAACTTGATGGCAAACCGTTCAAAGAATATGCAAAAAACCGCGACAAATGGGCTGTAGAAACCTCATTCCTGTTCCCGGGTGCAATCCAGTACTATGGACCGTCTGAAGTCTGCGATCAGACAACAAAAACTCTCCAGTTGGAGAAAAAATAATGCATATATGGGTGTGATGCCGAATGGCAGTACATCTCTTATGTATAAAAAAAACAGGTACATTGGCATGTACCTGTTTTTTTTATGTTATTAAGTTTTTAGACTATGTTTTATTCGACTATTATTTTTGAGACGACTTTCCCATCTCTTGTATAACCCCTTTCAGGATTATTTTTGTCTATTAATACGTTTATCCCGTTGTAAAAATTATAGTAGTGTACACCACGTGGCAGTGGAAGATCCAACTGGTATTTTCCTGGTGAAACTTCTTTCATATAATACATATAAGAATCCCAGTTGTTGAATGAACCTGCAAGACGGATTTCCTGGCCGCGTGAACCGTAGTAAATAAAACTGACTGTTCCCGAGGGCTTTTTTTCAGTTGTATCAGGTGCTTTGTTTGTAATCTTGATTACCGAAAGTTGTGCATTTGTCTTTGGATCATATACCTTCAGCGGGTTTGTGGGATCGGTTGTCCAAAGACCATCAATTACAAGTCTGTATGAAATACTGTCCAATTCTTTTGGAAATTCACTTATATAGAAAAGTACGGAATCTACAGGATCATCGTCAGCTTCATAAATAGGAAGGCGTGAAAAAGGATGGATGATTCTGAAGTTTTCATAATCAAATGCAATTCCGACGAATCTTGCTGATTTATCAGCTGTAAAAACAATGTAATTATCATTGATATAAGGACTCTGTACGTTATGAATTTGGTTAATGACCTTTTCTCTTGCGAATTGTTTTAATCCGTTAGCGGGTTCTGATGCAAAAAGCAGAAATGAAAAACCCAAAAATAAAACCAGTAATATGTTTTTTTTCATGTATATCCTGCACAAAAATAGATTAATCTGACTTTTTATGTATCGGAATAAAACAGTAAAAAGTAAAGATTTCAGTACGTTTTTATGGTTTATTGCAGGGAAAGGATAATCTGTTTTTACTGTTGATTTTATGTTCCTGCAAAAAGGAATAAAAGCGGGGTTCAATGTTTTCCGCAGGTACATTACATTTTTCTAATATACTCATAAGTGTTGCACGATTCCGTTCGACAACTGAAGGTTCGTTTGAATGTGAAAGAATTTCGGCTTCAAAAAATTGTCCGATATCGTCAACTGATACAAGTTCAATATGGCAGTTTTGGGTATAATAGTTTTTGGATATTTTTGTTTTAGTGCTTTGTAGACAAAAACCGGCTTGGTTCAAAAACAATTCAAATGCTGATTTGTCCGATATTTGGAATTCATTTTCGCTGTTTATTTCCATTCCGTCAGAAACGGTTTTTGTTTTGATAGTCACGTACAATGTGTTTTTTTCTGTGTTTGTTTCAGATATAAGTCTTTCTTCTCGAACCCTTATCTTTAGGTTACGATCTTTATTGTACCAGTATACGTCAGATTTAAATGATTCGCCCTTATAATCGGCAAAAGAGGATAGTATTTGCTCTGTTTCAGACGGATTATCCAGCCAGGCTTTTATTTCTATTTCGAACATCAGTTAAAAAACGAAGAATCTCTTTTTCTTTTTTGTAAGTTTTTTTGCGATAGCTTTTATTGTTTTATCAGCTTCGTAATATGAAACCTGACATGTTCCAACCTGTTTGTGACCACCGCCTCCGTAAGCGGAACAAATTTCTCCGATATCAGCTGTGCAGCTTCTGTTCAAAATGCTGTAACCGATTGCAATAGAAACATTCTGTTTATTTCTGCCGTCAACAATCCACATGGAAACATTCTGTTCAGGATAAAGACTGTAAATGTAAAAACGGTTGCCGGCATTGATTGTGTTTACACCGCGCAGGTCTGTTATTATCAGGTTCTTTTCAATACGTGTATGTTCTTTCAGCATTTTGTCAAACAGGGCTGTCTGTTCGTTGTAACACAAAAGACGTTCTTTTACGTCAGGAAGTTGAAGGATTTCTTCCGGTGTTTTTATTGCACACTCTGCAAGAAGATTTTCCATGAGTTTGAGATTTGAGATAGTAAATTCGCGAAAACGTCCAAGTCCGGTTCTCGGATCCATCAAAAATCCTAAAAGGATTCCGCCTGTAGGATTATGGATTTCTTCGAGAGTAAGATTACCGGAATCAACTTTGTCGCAGGCTTCTACAAGAGATTTGAAATGTGGCAGTTTTTCGTTGCCGTTATAGTAGTCAAAAATAACACGGGCGCATGATGGTGCAAGTTCCCGTTTACCGGGAACATCAGAGCGTTTTATTTTGATTTCGGAAGAGTGATGGTCAAACCACATTCCGCAACCGTCAAGGTAAGGTACGTTTGCCAGAACATCATTGGAAGAAATTTCAAAATTACCGTCCTGTATGTCTTTGGGATGTACAAATGTCCAGGTATCAATAATGTGAAGAACTTTTAAAAGAGCTCCACAAACCAAACCGTCAAAATCAGAACGAGTAACCAGCCTCATGTTTTTCTCCATAGAACTTAAAATAATATGTGTTATTATATGATAATACAGTTTTTTAAAATCGACAATAGATACTGTTGGTATATCGTTACAAACTGTTAAAAAATAACTTGAGACTGTTAATCTGATCGCATATTCTTTCGTGCGCCGGGCCGCCTGTTGTCTTTCTGGCAGCTACACAAAAAGCCGGTTTTAAGCGTTCAAAAACGTCATTTTCAATCAAGGGTGAGATTTTTTTCAGGTCTTCAAGTGACATATCTTCAAGATTTTTACCGGCTTCTATACCAGCCCTTACTGCAGATGCAGCAACACCGTGGGCAGTTCTAAAAGGCATCCCTTTGCAGACAAGATAATCTGCAAGGTCTGTTGCATTTGCGTAACCTCCTGTACAGGAGTCGCTCATTCTCTTTGTATTCCATTCTGCAGAACCAATCATGTAGTTAAAGATTTTTGTACATGAAAAAACCGTGTCATAGGCATCAAAAAGACTCTGCTTGTCTTCCTGCATATCGCGGTTATATGAAAGTGGAAGTCCTTTCATCATAGTAAGGAGTGCAATCAAGTCGCCGTACACTTTGCCGGTTCTGCCACGGATAAGTTCTGCAAAGTCCGGATTTTTCTTTTGCGGCATAATACTTGAACCGGTAGACCATTTTTCGGAAAGATTTATAAATTTGAATTCTTCTGTTGACCAGATTACAACTTCTTCACAAAAGCGTGAAAGATGCATCTGAAGGAGCGAAAAACATGAAACAAATTCTATGCAGTAATCGCGGTCAGCTACAGTATCAAGGGAGTTTGCTGTTACACCTGAAAAACCCAGTGATTCAGCAGTCATCTCCCTGTTCAGTGGAAGACCGCTGCCAGCAAGCGCACCTGCTCCGAGCGGGGACAAATCTATTCGTTTTAACGCATCTTCAAGACGTTCATAATCGCGTTTAAGCATTTGGCACCAGGCGCACAAATGCTGGCCCAATGTAACCGGCTGTGCGCGTTGCATATGCGTGTAGCCGGAAAGCAGAGAATCCGTGTGCTTTTCCGCGATTGAAACGAGCGTCTGCATAAGGTTTGCGATTTCTTTCTGCAAGTCGGGTATTATGCGTTTGAGGTACAGTCTTTCATCAAGTGCAATCTGATCATTACGGCTTCTGCCTGTATGAACTTTACGTCCTACATCTCCTAATCTGTCTGTTAAAACGCCTTCAATAAAAGAATGTATATCTTCCGCGTCAGTGTCGATTTTCAGTTTGCCGGAGGCAATGTCATCGGAAATAACACCTAGTTCTTTTACAATGGAATCCGCCTCGTTCTGTGGAATAATACCTGTTTTGCCGAGCATAGTTGCATGTGCAATACTGCCTTTTATGTCATCAAAGCACATCCGGGCATCTGTATGGATAGAAGTTTCAAATGCAACTGCTGCTTGATCCGGTCCTTCCTTAAAGCGTCCGTGCCACAGTGCGGCATGATTTCCACCGTCAACGGCAGTTTTTTTAGAGTTCATTTTTATCCTCCCTAGTCCAAAGTCAGAGCTGCCCGCTCTGCTTTTTTTTGATTCGAGTAAACATTTAAAACTTTTTCGGGCATCCATCCCTTTTCAAAATTGTACCATAAGTCTTTGGCATTGATTATTTGTCTGCCTTTTACTTCCAGCGTGTCACCCCTGCGAGCATATCCTTCTACTTCAGAGTTTTCTGAAGGATTTTTGTAAAACGGAGTATAAGGGGATGCAACGACAGCCCACTCATTTGTATGGAACAGACTATCTTCCGGCAGAATTATTTCTTCTTCTGTTTTTTTCATGAAACAACCTGAAAAAAAAGTTGTAATTATTATGAAAAATACAAAAATTAATGTTGCTTTTTTTGCCATTTTTTTATCTCCGGAATAAGTAGTGAATCAGAATCGACAAACGATATCGTTTCTATTTCTTCCAAACTGGCCCACTTTACTTCGGTGTGTTCTGATAAAACCCATGAGTAATCATCTTCTGGAAAAATGACCTCATAGGCATGGAGCGCAATTGGTTTTCCCTTGTGAAAAAACTCTGCTTCGGCAATCAGATTGCCTACTGTAATCGGAACACCGAATTCTTCCATATATTCTCTGACAAGAGCTTGTTGGTATGTCTCGTTTTCTTCAACTTTGCCTCCGGGAAATTCCCATCTGCTTCCCATATCACCTACGGGAAGCCTTCTGGCTATAAAGAACAGAGAATCAGAATAAACTATACCTGCAACAGAGTGTTTCATATTTTACAGGAAAAGAACTGTTGGAAACAAAAAGTGCAGAAGGGCTGAGGCAAGAATTCCTATACCAAGGTATCTTCTTCCTGTAATGAATATTTTTTCAATTGTCGGATTGGTAGAAAATGACATTGTTGTGTTTTGAGAATAGTAGTCCAGTAAAAGACAAAAACCACCGCTTAAAGCACCGAGTGCAGGAATGAGGTCGCCGACTACAGCTGCTGTTCCATGAATAGGAGAAAGAATCTTGAAAATTCCCGTTATACATGCCAAAATACCGATTGCAAGGCGGAATGTTTTGTTATAGAAAAAAGCAGCTTGTTCGGTGTATGTTTCTTCTTTGCTTTTATCGTCTGCAAACACGAACAGCATACCTGTCAAAAAATTAAGCAGCACTGCCAAAAAATAAAACTGAAGCACTTTTATAACCTCCTGTAGTAAAAGATATCATAAAATTTAAATAAAAACTATTGCCTGTTTCGTGCAAGACCTCTGCGAAAAGCTGGTATCCGGGCACTTGCGGTTGTTGTGATAGGGCTTGTTTCGCCTCGTTTAAGGTAATGATAACCAACTCCTGCAATCATTGCGCCGTTGTCGGTGCAGAGTTTTAACGGCGGAAAAATGCAGTTGATTTCGCTGTGTTCCGCCAGCATGGAACGCAATCTTGAATTTGCTGCAACGCCGCCGCCGGCAACAACGGTTGTCAAACCTGTATCTTCCACTGCGCGGAAAAGTCTGGAAAGCAGAATTTTAACAGCGGTTTCCTGAAAAGCAGCTGCAATGTTTTCGTTTGTTTTAGGGTAATCAGGATTCCAGAATTGATCCAACTGGTTTATAACGGCTGTTTTTAGTCCGGAATACGAAACATCGTAGCGGTGGTCATCGCCTTTTAAGGTTGGCACAGGAAAATGAGCTGCATCTGCACAGCCTTTTTTTGCCAGGTTATCGATGATTACACCACCGGGATATCCCAGCCCGTAGAATTTAGCGACCTTGTCGAATGCTTCGCCTACTGCATCATCTATTGTCGTTCCAAGAACTTCAATGTCATCAAAATTGTTTACCCGGCATATTATACTGTGGCCGCCAGAGACCAAAAGACCAAGGTACGGATATTGGATGTCGTTTGCGAGATGAGCCGCATACATATGTCCGAGCATGTGGTTTACAGCAATAAATGGTTTATTCAGTGTCCATGCAAGTGTTTTTCCGAATGTGAGTCCTACAAGCAGTGAACCCATAAGACCCGGTCGGCTGGTTGCAGCTACTGCGTCTATATCATTTAGTGTAAGATGTGCTTCTTCCAAAGCATTGCGAACAACCGGAAGAATCCACTCGGCGTGCTTGCGGCTTGCAAGTTCGGGGACAACACCATTGTATATCTGGTGAAACGGAATCTGTGTTGCTATCACATTGCTGATTATGGTGTGTCCGTCCTCAACAACGGCAGCTGCTGTTTCATCGCAGGATGATTCAATTCCTAAAACTTTCATAATGTTTCTTTTACAACTGCGAGAGAGTTGTAATTTCAAATCCTTGTAATACCATATCGGGATATAAATCAAGCAGTGTCTGCGCTAGTTCGTCGCTCCAGACATGCCCTATCATTATAGCAATACCGCTGCGTTCTGCCAACTCCATTCCATAACGGACAGACTGCTCAATGTCGTTTTTGTCCTGCGAATTGTCCAAAAACACAGAACGTTCCCATATTTTTACTGACAGGCCCTGTGCTGCGTTTTTAACAGCACTTTGAGAGGTGGTTCTTGAGTCCAAAAAATATATGCCCTTTTCGGCACAGACTTCAAGAACGGCCTTCATGATTTCTGCATTTTCTGTTATGAGCGAACCTTCGTGATTGTTAATTCCACTTACGCTTCCGACTGCGGTGAGGTTTTGTCGTACAATGTCTGCGGCTTCTTCTGGTGTCATTGTAGGTTTTATCGCTCCCGGTCCCGGGTCGATTGATGCTTTCTGAGCCTGCATTGGTTGATGCAGAATAAGCTCCTTGTTGTGCTGTTTCGTGAGCTGCGCCGTCTGTACTGAGTATGAAAGCATAGGAAGGACTGCGATTGTTACAGAAAAAGGCAGTTCCAAAAAAGGTTCCAGCTGGGTAAGGTTGTGACCTGCATCGTCTATCACGAATACAAGTCTTTTGGACTGGACAGATGCTTCGTTTTCCTTTTTGCCGGAAACAGGAATAATGGAATTTGTTTCCTGTAGTGATTCCGGTAGCGTCGCAGAGTTTTCTATTGCATTGGTTGTTTCTGTTGTATCTGTTTTTTGGTTTTCTATTGTCATTTCGCCGTTCTGAACGTGAAGTCGTGTTTTTTCTTTTGCGACGGTTATTTCGCTTTTTTCAGTTTCGAATTTTATGGAAGAAAGATTTTTGTTCTCGTTCTGCAGATCTGCAGAAATGGGAAATTCAACATTGCTTTGCCCTGAAATTATGAAAAAAGAAAGCAATCCCGTGCATATAAGCAATATGATGCACAAAAAAGCCAGCATTTTGTTTTTGGAAATTTTGGTCTTATTCTTTTTCAATTGGATAGCGCCGAACCTTTCCGTTCTTATCGGTAAAAGTGTACCAGTTGTTTTCTTTTGCAACCTTATATTTCATAGAATCGGCAGATAACTGAAGCAAATTGAATTTGCCGCCTCCGTCAGGAATGTCGACTGCAAATACCGGCAGCGAAAGTCCTGAAAGTTCGTTGCGTAAGTTTTCATATAATTCCATAGCCTGTGTTATCGGTATCCTAAAGTGCGATGTTCCTGGTACAATATCGGTCATAAAAAGGTATCCTGGTTTTATGCCTGCTTTTGTCAGTTTGTTAAAGAGTTTTACAAGTTCCTGAACAGAATCGTTTACGCCTTTTAAGAGCACTGTCTGTGATTGCATTGGAATTCCGGCATCAGTAAGAGTTTCAAGGCAGGATGTGGTTTTCGCGTCAAGTTCCGCAGTGTGGTTTATGTGCGGAATTATCCACAGTGGTTTTATCGAACGTAAGAATGTGATAAGCTCCGGTGTAAAACGTTCTGGAGCGAATACAGGCGCACGTGTTCCTATCCTTATAAGCAGATTGCTGCGTATATTCCGTATTGCCGATAGTCTTTGCTTTATTTCTTCATTTTTTGCGGTCAGTATGTCACCGCCCGATACAAGAATTTCTTCTATTTCCTTATTATTTGCAATATAATTACAAACTTCCGCAAGTTCCTGTTCTGAAATCAGTTCAAAGCTTTTTGCCGGTGAAGCTCTCCTAAAGCAGAAACGGCAGTTGGAAAAACATCTGCCTGTAGAAAGCAGCAGGCAGCGGTTTTTATACTGATGAATTAGCCTGGATGTGATTTTGTAATGGCAGCTCCCTAAAGGATCCTGGCTTTCATAGCTTAATATATGTTCTTCTTGTTCAGAATATTCTACTTGTTTTTTTAGGGCATTCTCTGCGTGGGTATCGCCTTTTGCAGCAGTCTGTTCAATGAGTTCCTTAAAATGAGGACTGATAAGGATTGGAAGGTTAAAAGCCATGACTGGAATTATAGGTAGGGGCAAACAATGTGTCAAGAAAGGATTTTTAATGTAAATATTGGTTTTCGACTGTACATATACAAAAATCTGTGGTATAATATTGTTAAAGAATCTTAAGTGATATTTAATACCAACCAATATAAAGAGGTAATAGAATGAACTATTTTAACTCAATCCCGTGGCGTGAAGCTCTTATGCAGCTTGGAACATGCCGCTTTATGGACAGAAACGAGTTTTCTGACGGAACAAACGCACTTAAAGGCAAAAAAATCGTAATCGTAGGCTGTGGTGCACAGGGGCTTAACCAGGGACTTAACCTCCGCGATTCAGGACTTGACGTTAGCTACGCACTCCGCAAGGAAGCAATTGAGCAGAAACGCGCAAGCTGGAAAAACGCAACCGAAAACGGTTTTAAAGTCGGAACATATGACGAACTTATCCCAACTGCCGACCTCGTTGGTAACCTTACACCGGACAAGCAGCACTCTAACGTAATTGCCTCTATTATGCCGCTCATGAAAAAAGGTTCAGCCCTCTGGTACAGCCATGGATTTAACATTGTTGAAGAAGGAATGCAGATTCGTAAAGATATTACAGTTGTTATGATGGCACCTAAAGGACCTGGTTCAGAAGTACGTGTTGAATATCAGCGCGGATTCGGTATTCCTACCCTTATTGCTGTTCATCCCGAAAACGACCCTGAAAAGAAAGGCTGGGCAATCGCAAAAGCTCTTGCTGTAGGAACTGGTGGAAGCCGCGCAGGTGTTCTTGAATCAAGCTTTGTTGCTGAAGTAAAATCTGACCTCATGGGCGAGCAGACAATTCTCTGCGGTATGCTTCAGACAGGTTCTCTTCTCTGCTTTGACAAAATGGTTGAAAAAGGCATGGATAAAGGCTACGCTGCAAAATTCATCCAGTACGGTTGGGAAACAATTACTGAAGCTCTTAAATGGGGCGGTATCACCGGCATGATGGACCGGCTTTCTAACCCCGCGAAAATCAAGGCAAACGCTCTTTCTAAAGAACTTAAAACAATCATGGCTAACTTGTACCACAAGCACATGGATGATATTATTTCCGGCAAGTTCTCAAGTACAATGATGGAAGACTGGAAAGTCGGAGACAAAGACCTGCTCGCATGGCGTGACGCAACCGGCAAAACAGCGTTTGAACAGACACCTGCTGGAAACGACACAATCAACGAACAGGAATACTTTGACAAGGGTATTCTCATGGTAGCTATGGTAAAAGCCGGTGTTGAACTTGCATTTGAGACAATGACTAACGCAGGAATCAAACCAGAATCCGCATACTACGAATCATTGCACGAAGTTCCGCTTATTGCCAACCTCATCAGCCGCAAAAAGCTGTACGAAATGAACAAGGTTATTTCGGATACAGCCGAATATGGATGCTATCTGTTTGACAATGCATGTCGTCCGCTGCTCGCTGATTTTATGAAGAAAATTGACCTTGATGTAATCGGAAAGGGCTTAAACGTAAAAGATAACAGTGTTTCCAATCAGGAACTTGTTGCTGTTAACGCCGAAATCCGCAATCATCCGGTTGAGATTGTCGGTCTCAAGCTCCGCGCATACATGACAGCTATGAAAGCTGTAATCCAGTAAGGAAAGCTGGATAAACGTTTTCCGTTTTTAATGCACTCCTTGTTACAGGGGTGCATTTTTTTATGCCTCTTTGATTGCAAGCTTTATATCGGCAAGTGTAAAACACTCATTGCCATCCTGCTCGGCAAGAATTGAAGCTCTGTTCAGAACGGATTCTATCTTTGCACAGCTGAAGCCGTTAAAGAGCTTTGCAAGTGTGCGTGTATCGCAATCGGAACCGGGCTTTTTGTCTTTTGTGTATAGTTCTATCAGTTTTTCTCTTGCGGCTTCATCAGGGTAGGGCACAGAATACTTTGCGTCAAAGCGTCCGGGGCGTATGAGCGCAGGGTCAAGTGCCTGAATGCTGTTTGTAGCCGCAATAACCAAAATGCGGTTGTTTTGTATAAAGCCGTCAAGTTCGTTTAGCAATGCTGTTACAATGCGGGTATTTTCCGTTTCGATTGCGGAACCCGAATAATTGCGCTTTGTGCCGATTCCGTCAAATTCGTCGATAAACACGATACACGGATATTTGCGGCGGGCTTTGCTGAAAAGGAGCTTTACCTTGAGCGGTCCGATAGCCATGAACATGCTTTCAAAATCGGTTGCCTTTGCAGGTATAAAGTTGATTTTGCCTTCGCCTGCAAGTGCCCTTGCAAAAAGGGTTTTGCCGTTTCCGGGATCACCTTCAAGAATAATGCCTTTAGGGAGTCTTATCCCTTTTTTTGCGTATTCCTGAGGATGCTTCATTATGTCGATGATTTTCAGCGTGTCTTTTTTGAGCGAATCCATTCCTATTACGTCATCAAACGTAACGCCGGTCTTTGTTACGACTTTGAAAGTGTTGGGACTTATGAATTTGCGGAAAGCGACAACTATGATTCCAAAAAAGAATATATAAAAAAGCAGGTCGAATATGAACGAGAATGTTTCGGACGCGGAATCGGGCTGTTTTACGGTTACTCCGTTTTTGAGCAGGAACTCTTTTAAAAGGGGAGAGTCGGGGTTTTCTGTATAACATTCATGACCGTCCACGACAAAAAAAAGTTTTTCTTTGGTTATTTTTACTTCATCAATCAGTTTTTTTTCTACCAGTTCATTAAAATTTGTGTAGAGAATATGTTCTGAGTTTGCTTCTACAATATAGTCTTTTGCGATATAAAAGGCACAGGCCGCCAAAATAACAACTGCAATAATTCTGATTATGTATTTTTTCATGTATATCAGATTACTGAACTGCGGGGGTATAATCAAGTGAATAAGTCATGTTATAATTCCGGTATGATTGTTTTGGAACGGGAGCCTGCACAGATTCCTGCAGTGCTGAAAGAATACCTCAAAGACAAAAAAAATGTGTTTGTTTTTCCAACGGATGTCGCCGCCTCATCCTGGGCGGAATGGTGTATAACGCATCCTGAAGAAAGCGGTGTAAAAGCAGTCGCTCTGGAAAGTTTTCTTACATGGGACAGATTCAAAGAAAACTTCATGCAGGACAAAAGTATCAAAAAAAGTGCAATACCATCTCTTTTGCGTAAACTTTTTGTTGCTTCCGTCTTAAAACAAAACTCTTCACAGGCTTTTTTCCAAAAAATAATAGCGCCGGAATTTTCCGCTGATTCCGAAACTTTTTCGGACTGGCTTACCGGTATTTTGCCGTCGTTAAAGCAATGGCATACAAGGTATACTCAGTATCTTGCAGAAAATCATATTGCAAGGGACGAAGACCCCGAAAATCAGGACTACCTTTATCTTTATACCAGATATTGCGAGTTTCTCGAACAAAACAAACTTTTTGAGCCTTCATGGACCGGTTCTGAACTTGATGCGCAAGGACGCATTTTTATTCTTTTTTATCCTGAAATACTCGAAGACTATACCGATTATGCAGACACTTTTTTTGCATCAGATGCCGTTGTTGTAATCAAAATGCCCGAAAAGGCCGAGAAAGTGCCGCTTGTATACCATTTTGCCAATTCCAGGATGGAAATTCGCCGCATTATTCTTGCCGCAAGAGAACTTGTCCGCCAAAAAAAGGCTGACTGGTCGGATATTGCAATCAATGTGCCGGATCTAAAAACATTCCGTCCGTATCTTGAACGTGAGCTTACCGAATACTGTGTTCCCTTTGTCATCCGTTCCGGTATTGAACTGACAAAAAACTGTGCCGGCAGCATTTGGTCCCAAATATACGACTGCTGGTCGGAGGATTTTTCCTTTGATTCTGTTAGAACTCTTCTTCTTAATGAATATGTTCCCTGGAAAAAAACAGAAATCACATCTGATGACAAAAAAATCCGTTCAAGTTTTGAAACCTTGCGGGAAAACCTTATAAGAGAAGGCAGCCGGCTCCGCTGTATCTGTTCCTATGAAGAATCTGCCGGCGAAAAAATTGACATATGGGAAAAAGCTTTGCGCGCGGTTTCGCGGGATGAGTTGGAACTGCGATTTTACCAGCAGCTTAAAAAAGACATTAAGGCGCTTTGTGAGGCTTCTTCTTTTGAAAATGTCCGGACGGCATGGTTCATCTTTAAACAGCATTTTCTTGATGATTCACTATTTTCCGTCGAAGCGGATATGCTACTAAGCCGTTGTGTTGTGTATTTGAACGAGATGATTCAGATTGAAAAGGATTTTCTTGTTCCTATGGGTATAGTACCCGATTTTCCTTTCAGATTTTTCCTTAATGAGTTGAACAAAAAGACCTACATGCCGCAGACACAAAAGGTCGGTATCTCTGTTTTTCCTTACGGGCTTTCGGCCTGCGCCTGTTTTAGGTATCAGTTTGTCATTGATTCGTCTCAAAAAAATCTTAATATTGTGTATCGCAAACTGGGTTTTTTGAGCAATGAAAAACGTGCAGCCCTGCACCTTACCGAAGAAAATGAAAACGTTTCACAGTTTTTTATACGGCTTTACGCAAAAACTGTACCGGAAGATTTTGTTCCGTTTTCGTACTCAGAGGCTGATTTTTCGGGCTTTGCCATTGCACATAACTTTTTGCGGCTGTACGAAAACAAAACGGATGCGGGCGGCTCGGAAGTTTTTCCGCTTGCGGAACTTGACGACAAAGACCATATCCTTAAAGAAAAAAACTGGTTCCTTGACGGTTGCAAAAAGGAAACGCTTTGTTTTTCGGAGGCACAGGTCCTTTCGTTTTTGGAATGGCACAAAAGAAGTTCAGCTTTGTCCAGGCCGGACTATGCTTCAAAAGAAATAACCGCAAAAATGCACTATGTGCTGGTTGATAAGCGCAACCCCGAAGGAAAAGATAACTCCAAAATAAAAATAACCCAGTCCGACTTAAAGAACTTTTTTCCGTGCGGCCGAAAATGGATTTTCAACAATGTACTTAAGCTGCAGGATGACACTCTCGAAACTTCGCTTATGTCGTATTTTGATATGGGAAACATAAACCACCGTGTTCTTGAATGTTTGGTTCTTGATTATACGGGCAAACAGCTGCCGGTCCTTCTTGAAGACGGTACTTTTGCCGAAGAGGAACAGATAAAGGCAAAAATCAGCGATTACGTCAAAAACACCGTATCCGAAAATCCCAACATGGCTTTTTATTACCGGCCGCTTACGATGCTGACGCTCGGTTCTCAGATAAATACAATTACAGACACAATTTTGTCATGTTTTAAGGAAATATGCAGTCTGAAAAACTTTGGCGGATACAAGACCGCATTTGCTGAAAAATGGCTTGAAAGTGCAGGGCCTGAGGAACGTTGGATTTATGCCGGAAAAATCGACTGTATTCTCCTTGGTGAAAAAAACACTGCAACGATTATTGACTACAAAAGCGGCGAAAAAGTTCCAAAAGTAGGCGATTGTTCCGAAACCAACGGTGAGCTGGGCGATTTCCAGATTCCTATGTATATAACGTTATGGAATGGAAACAGTAAGAGCCAGGTAGCAAATGCCCTGTTTTTTTCTATTGCGGAAAAAAAGACTACTTTTATTGTTTCCGAAGATAAAAAGCCTCTCAGCGGGTATAAGTCCACGCTTGATGTTTTTGAAAAATATGCGCAGGAGTTTTATGACAAGGTTTTGAACAATACTGTAGAACCCGTAAAGCTATCTCAAAAAGAAATATACGAAACATGCTCTTCGTGCAATTTTAAGAATATCTGCCGCAAGACATTTTCTGTAGCAGGAGAAAAACATGATTGAAGATTATGAATATCTTGATTTGCTTTCAAGAAAACTGGATCCTGTTCAGAAAACAGCCTGCTGCCGTACTGAAAACACGATTGTTGCCGCCGGTGCCGGTTCCGGCAAAACACAGGTTCTTGCCACAAGGTTTGCATGGCTTGTAATGTCGTGCCGGATTCCTGCATCACAGATTCTTACGCTTACGTTCACCAACAAGGCGGCTGCCGAAATGTACAGCCGTATATACAGCACACTAAAGTTTTTTGCCGACAACAGCAGTACTCCTCCTGATCAACGCCAAATGGCTGAAAAGGCAATAGAGCAGTTCAACGATGTTCATATACAAACGCTTGATTCCTATTGTTCCGGACTTGTAAGACAGGCAGCCAGCCGCTATGGTATACCGCCCGATTTTGTGATTGACAGCGCGGATGTCGGCCGAAAAATCGGCAGCATGGCGTTGTCTTTTATCCTTAAGAACAGAGACAACAAAGCGGTTCAATTCTATGCAAATCCAGGAAAACTTGAAGACTTTGCCGACAAGTTTTTTGCCTCTCCTGTAATGAAGTTTGTTTCGGTGGTTCAGGGCAAAAACAGTTTTGTACAAAAACTGCTGCCGCAATGCGAAAAAATCAAGACTGACTGGAACAGATTTGTCGCCTGTGTACAAGATGAAGTTGTCTGGCTTGAACAAGCTATGATGGAAAGCGGGCGAACTGACGGTGCTTTGAAAAAAGTAAAGGATATTTGGGATTGCAAGCCGGATTTTGTAACAATAACTGATGTAGATGAGATTGAAAATGCCGGTGCTGAACTTGCTGAAAAGGCTGATATACTTTTAAACTGGCTTTCCCGGCTTGCAAAATGCAAAAAGTCGCAAAAGCCCAACGAGTATGAGACAGAAACAAACGATGTTCTGGCAAACATTGCCGGATTTGTTGAAACAGACCGCAAAATTGCTTTTTATATTTCGGAATATGAGTACATAAAGGAATATGTTACGCTGTTCGATACATTCGCGGCCAAGGTCGTTAATTTTAAGCGTACATCAGGCAGTCTTTCATTTAAGGATGTTGCAGACCTTGCGCTGAAGATTCTCATTGAACAAAAAGACTTGCGTGTTCAGGAAAAAAACTCATACAGCAAGATAATGATTGATGAGTTTCAGGACAACAACGGCCAGAACAGGGACTTGTTGTTTTTGCTTTCGGAAAAGAACAGCGTTTTTACGGATTTTTCGTCGGTTGAGATTGAACCGGATACAGTTTCAAAAATGCTTAAAAACTGTCTGGAAAGTGACAAGCTTTATTTTGTAGGTGACGAAAAACAGTCCATCTACAAGTTCCGCGGTGCGGATGTTGCCGTTTTCAACGAGCTTAAAACTGATTTGGATGTTGAGCCGGTAAAAATGACCTTTAATTACCGTTCCAGCCCTGAGCTTTTATCCTCATTCAACAAGATTTTTGGTGATGTGAATTATGACGGTCAACAGGGGTATAACGGAATATTCAGAAAAGAGTCTGTGTATAATTATGAGGCGGCTTTTGCAGTGTCGGATGCGGCACGGAAACTTGATATAAAGACACATGAGGAGTTACCTCCGGTTGCGCTTGATGAAAGCAACGTAAAAGTTCATGTCTGCATGGTGGACGAAAAACAGCTGGAAAGTGATAAGGACCGGCTTTTGAGCAAGGAAGACCAGCAGGCAATGTTTATCGCAAAAAAGATAAAAGAACTTTACGAAAGTATGCCTGAAGGCGAAAGAAAATACGGAGATATTGCGATTCTTGACAAAAACCGTAACAATCGCCGGAAAATCCAAACATGGCTTTCGCGTTATGGTATTCCTTACGAAGTCGACTCTCAATCGGGAATTTTTTCAGAAGCAATTGTTAATGACATATACGTTTTTTTACGCTTGTGCGTATATCCCTCAGATACAAAGGCTTTTGCCGCATTTTTGACTTCGGGTTTTGTAAAGCTTTCTGTTTCGGCATTGGAAACAGTTTTGTCCTGTCTTTTGGATATTGAAGACAAGAACTTTGTCTTTGTGCCTTTCGATGAACAAAAGGGACAAAAACTTGAAACAGTTCTCGCACCGGAAGATTTTCAAAAATACAAGGTGGCGGAAAAACTTTACAAAAACAACCGACGTCGCATTTTGAGCAGTCCTGTTACAAAAACGCTTACGATGCTGTGGTTTGATACAGGCTACCGTTATGAGACAATGTTTGACCGGAACCTGAATTTGTTTGCCGAACATTATGATTTGCTTTTTGAAACTGCACGTAAAACTGATGAGGACGGCAAAGGTATTGCCTGGTTTATAGATCAGCTGCAGATAATAAAAAAGAATGAAGACTACATTTTTGCCTCAGAGAATGTTGACCTTGATATAAAAGAAATCCTTTATCCTCTTGAAAAGCCTGATGCAGTAAAAATAATGACGATACACAAAAGCAAAGGCTTGCAGTTCAAGCATGTTTTTGTTTACGGCTGTACACAGCAACGTTCTGCAAAGGCTGATTCCTCAAAGATTTTTTTTGATCCGGTCTATGGTCTGTCGGTCTGTTCGGACGGCTGCAAGTCAAATTATTTTTATTCACTGCAATCTAACACTGAACAGGAAAAAGATGATGCCGAATACCGTCGTGTATTCTATGTGGCACTGACACGCGCTGAAAAATCAGCTTTTATAACAGGTTCGTGGAAAGAAGCAAAGTCGTGTGTAGAAAAGCTTATCCTGCAGTATTATCCCGAAGTTTTTGTTCCCGCAAAGATTGAACAGGGGCAGTGTATTTATGCGGATGGGGCGCCGTTTTCTTTTACATCGGTTGAACTTAACAAAAAGGATATTCTTGCAGAATTCCGGATTAAAAAAACACCGTTCGATGCAGACAGCGTAAAACAGGTTTACGATACAGCACAGATTGTTGATTATCCGGAACCCGAATCCATAAAGATTACGCCGAGTTTGCTGGAAAAAAACACTGCTGCTTTTGGACCGGTACCGGAGGATGTGCCTTTTGCCGTTATAAACGACATAATAAGCCGCCATTCTAATGTACCGGAATATAAAAGTGAGGAACAAAATCACGATGATGAATTATTTGCAGAGAGTCTTTCTTCCGCTGATTTTTCGTACAGTGATTTTGGTACTCTTGCTCATGATTATTTGGAAAAGGCTGCTGTCGGAGTCGATACTAATACCTATGTCCCTGCTGCACGGCTTTTTAAAAACCTGTCTGATGATGAAAAAGGAATTATCTGCCAAACCTGTGTTACAATGGCGGAACAGTTTTTTGCAAGCCCTCTTGGAATAAAGTATTTGGAAGCAAAAAACAACAATCTGTTCTATAAATCGGAATACGGATTCAAACATTGGTTTGAAGGCAAAATCATTACCGGTTTTATAGACTTGTGTTTTGAAAATAATGACGGCACATACACTATAGTAGACTACAAATCTGATTCTGTCATAAATCCCGAAAGATATTATGAACAGCAACGCTGCTATCTCCATGCTTTTTCAGAACTCCTTTCCATCGGGACGGAAAAAATAAGGTGTTTTCTTTATTATCTGCGATATGACAAAACCATTGAGATTACCGATAATTTGAAGTGAAGATGAGTTTTTCAATTGACGTAATACTTATGCTATTTTAGAATGGAGTTGTATGGCAAAAAATTCTTTTGACGAATTAGTTATCAAGATGCCCCAATCGGAGCGTATTGAACTTTATAATAAACTTATAGCTTCCTTAAATTCATCACAACAAACACTGACAGATAGTCCTGTTCCGGCAGAATATGACAATACTCTGGATATAAAGGAGAAACTTAAGACTGAATCACGGTTTTTCAAGTTTCTTTTGTATATACGTTCTTTGTTTTCGGGGCTGGATTCTGTTAATCTTTATAATACGATATTGGTTGAGCGCACTGCCAGATATGTGGAAAAAAAGTTCCCGGCTCTGCTAAATGCAAAAAAAGGAATCCTTAAGGCCTCTTTTTATGACAGGATCCGTTCCCTAAAAACTGCGGCTGATTTTTTTCAACCGGGTATAGATATGTATGAGGAAGACCCCGGCCGCTTTTATGTGTTTTTGAGTTCTTTGCTTTTGCCTGAGATATACGAAAAAATCGAGCTTGAAATTGACCCTTTCAAGTTTGTGGAAGACAAGGACGCAACGCCTGACGTCAGAACCTCGCAGTTAAGAAGACTGGATGAAATCTTTCAGGAAATAACGAGTGCCGCAAGAACAAACCTGTATAATGCAGTAACAAGTATTGACTGGTTGAGGCAGTTCGTAAACCTTCCGTTTGAAAAGTTTTTGTCCAAGTTTATAACCTTTACGGCAGGTGAATATATTTGCCAGATAGAAGCCGTCTCAAACGAAATCTCACAGTTTGCCCGTGTTCTTTGCAACGGAAAAGTTATTTCAACAGATATTCTGCAGGCGATGTTTTTGTTCTCGTTCCAGTCGCAGCTCGGCAATCCTGATATCGACATTACGGCTCTTACTTCGGAATACGTAAGTAAAAGTATAAGCTATATAGGTATAATCAAACGCTTTTTGGAAAATGTTCCTTTGCGGCTTTTGGGCGAGATTGCATACAAGTCCGCTTCATGGACACCCAAACAGCCCGACGGAGTTGAGGACTGGTTCATAAAATACAAGAATGAATGGAAAAAGCTTTTTGAAATTCAGTGGGGAAAATGGGTTAATTACAAAAAACAGTGCGAAATTGACAAAAAAATCAAAGGAATGTTTGCTTCCGATGAATTGCCTCAGATGCCGTTCCAGCCTTGGAAGAACGTATGGGATGATCTGGCTTTCCAGCGGCAAAAGTCAATTAGTTTTTTATACGGCTTTTTTTCTACAAAATATCCGGATGTCAGCAAACTGCTTAAAATACTCATGGTTGAAGGTGATTTTAAACAGAGAGAAAACCGTATTGAGTTTACGGATGCCTATGACCAGATGAATCATCTTGCAACGAATGTCGAAACTTTGGTTTTCAGGTTTGCACCGCAAGGGGATATCGGGCAGGTTTTTAAGGAAGTCGAAGAAAAGAACGAGCGTACGGTAAAAGTTCATTCAAGGCTTGAAAACCTCATAAGTTCCGCTTTTTCGGAATCCGTGATGTATTTTTCGCAGTTCAATAATACAGTTACAATTCTTGCAAATGTTATAGAAGGCATTATTTCCGAAACAAAAGTCGGTAAGTATGATACTCTGAACAACATTGCCGCAATCCAGGGCAGAAAGAATCAAATGTACCGCCAGCAGCTTGCCGGTGTAAGGCAGCTTTTGCTGTCTGCAGCGGAATGTCTGAATTCGCTGGTAGCACTGGAAAGCAAATAATGTCATCAAATTCTCCATACACTTTTTCGATTGACAGCAAAGGGCAGCTTGCTTTTTTCCCGTTTGTTATGGACGGAAAACCGCTTGATGCGAGTCGTGCTGTTTGCGGGATAAGCACATATTCTGCCGGCTCAATGCGTTTCAGATGGAATGAGGACAACAAAAACCGAAAACGTGTTTTTGAAAAAGCCGGCATTAATTTTGAAAATGTTGTACAGTTGGAACTGATTCATTCAAAGACAGTTTATGTAATAGAAAAAAAAGAAGATGTGTACCAAAAACAGGGTGACGGTATTTTAACCGCAAATTCTGAACTGGTTCCGTCTGTTACAGTTGCGGACTGTATGCCGGTTTATCTGTATGATACCGAAAACAACGTAACGGGTATGCTGCATTCCGGTTGGAAAGGCACAGGAATTTGTGAAGAAGCTGTTTCGCTGATGGTAAAACATTACAATTCAAAACCCGAAAAGATTTGCGCAGTTATAGGACCGCATATCGGCAGCTGTTGCTACAACGTTGACAAGGAACGCGCTGATTTTTTCAAATTGAATTTTTCGCCTGAAAGTGTATTTGAAAGCCAAAAAGACGGAAAGAAGGTATACGGTCTTTCTCTTTTGAACGCTAATCTGTTTTTGCTCAAAAGATGCGGCATCCTGCCGCAAAACACCGCATATTGTATGGATTGCACCTGCTGTTCGCCGTTCTTGGGATCACACAGAAGGGAAACAGCAGGTATGCCTGACAATATGCCGCCCGAAGAACGCTCAAAATGCTTTACTCCGATGGCGGCATTCGTGTTACAGAACTATTTTTTTGCTAGCTCTGCCGTTGCTGTGACAATTCCTGCCAGATTCTGAATGTCCGATGGAATGATTATTTTTGTTGCCTGTCCTTCCGCAACTTTTTCCAGTGCTTCAAGACTCTTGAGTTTGATTACGCTTTCATCTGCCTGAGCCTGTCTGATCATTGCAAGACCTTCGGCTGTTGCTTTTTGTACTGCAAGAATCGCTTCGGCTTCACCTTTTGCTTTTTGGATTGCTGCTTCTTTCTGTGCTTCGGCTTCAAGAATAAGGGCGGCCTTTTTACCTTCCGCTACAAGAATTGCAGATTGTTTTTCACCTTCTGCCTTCAAGATTGCCTCACGGCGTTCGCGTTCGGCGCGCATCTGTTTTTCCATCGCAACCTGGATTGATTCCGGCGGAATAATGTTTTTTACTTCAACGCGGTTTACCTTTATACCCCATGGGTCTGTAGCCTCGTCGAGAATTGAGCGCATCCGGGTGTTTATAACATCACGGCTTGTGAGCGTTCCGTCGAGTTCCAGCTCACCGATTATGTTACGCAATGTTGTTGCCGAAAGGTTTTCGATAGCGTTTATTGGGTTTTCAACGCCGTATGTGTAAAGTTTCGGGTCTGTAATCTGAAAATAGATTACAGTATCAATCATCATTGTTACGTTATCTTTTGTGATTACAGGCTGCGGCTGAAAATCCAGAACACGTTCCTTGAGAGAAGTCTGTTTTGCAATTTTGTCGATGAATGGGAATTTTACGTGAAGTCCTACCTGCCAGGTTGTAAGGTAGCCTCCGAGTCTTTCAATGACAAATGCATGTGACTGTGGAACTATCCTTATGTTTGTGATAATAAGGAAAAATACTACAGCTGCAATTGCAATGATAATGAATGTAAATGACACCATTTTTTTTCTCCTGTTTATTGTTTTTGAGTAACGACAGCCGTTACACCTTCAATTCTTTCTATTATACATTCCGTGTTTTTATTGAGCTCGGAATCATCTTCTGTTTTTGCTGTCCAAACAATACCGTCAACTTTTATCTCGCCTTTTTCAAACTTTGTGATTTTTTTTGTGACGAGGGCAGTTTTTCCTGCCATTGCCTCAACATTTGTTTTTTCCTTTTTCTTTGAGAACCATTGCACAGAAATTTTCCTGAGAAAAACAAACAGTACTGCTGATATCACGATAAAAAGCAGAAGCTGATACCTGAACGGAATCGGCAAAAATGCGACAAAAGCCATTATGACAGAGGCGAGTGCGAACCAGATTGTTGTAAGCGCCATCGTGTTGATTTCTATAACGGCAAATATGACTGCAAGAACGAACCAGAACCATGAAAGGTTATTAAGAATAAAATCAAACATGGCTAAAGTATAATGCAAAAAAACTAGAATATCCAGTTTATTCTTTTTGATTGGTTAGAAAATGTTGTTTTTGCAGAAATTCGGAAAGCTTTTTTTCTATTCCCTCTGCATTCCCGGCAGATATCCATTCTACGTCCTTAAGCGCCTTGATAAAGGTTATCTGTCGTTTTGCGTATTTGCGGCTGTTTGTCTGGATAAGTCGGATAACTTCATCAGTATCAACCTGAGAAAGATCACAGCCCTGTTTTTTTGCGACTGCAAAAAACTCACCGTAGCCTATTGCTCTCATTCCGGGATCATTCTCTGTGTATCCCTGTTCAACAAGTTTTTTTACTTCGTCAAAAAGACCGTCATGCATCATTTCACAGACTCTTGCATTTATCCGTTCGTAAAGTTCTTCGCGCGGACGTTCAAGTGCAATGGCGCAAAAAGCATAATCAGAGCGTAGCTTTGCAGAAAGCTCAAACTCCGAGAGAGGTTTGCCGCTTGCCTCGTATACCTCAAGTGCGCGTTTTATCCTATATTCATCATGTATATGGAGTTTTTCGGCAGTAACAGGGTCTACTATACGGAGCTTTTCGAGCATAATTGCTGCGCCTTGTTCCTGCATTTCATGTTTTATCCGGTTTCTGGTATCCTCATCTGCTTCGGGGGTAATTGGTAAGCCGTACATAAAGTTTTTTATATAAAAAGCTGTTCCTCCTGCGACAACAGGCAATTTTCCCTTTGCGAAGATGTTTTTACAGGCTTCATCCGCATAGCGGACAAATTCTCCTGTGCCAAACTGTTCGCGGGGAGAACACATATCGATAAGATGGTGTGGAAGTTTTTCCAAAAGATTGGCATCAGGTTTTGCCGTTCCTATATTAAGTCCTTTGTAGACTTGCATGGAGTCGGCACTTATTATTTCTGCCTTTCCTGCATAAAAAGATTGAGCGTTTGCAGAAAACAAACGCTCAACAACAGATGTTTTTCCCGACGCTGTCGGACCAAAAACAACAAGAACCGGAATAGGGGAAGTTCCCATTTATGTTATTTGTCCAGCTCGTATTTTACGTCATGTGTAAAAAGCTGTTTTGCAGCCAGAGAAACAACTTTTCCTTCGTTTTCTTCAATTTCCGGGTCTCCCAGTCTTGAAAGCTGATAGGCGCGGTGACTTGCAGCGCAGGTGATTTCATAAATATTGTCTTTGAATTTAACCAACTGTTCTAATGGAAATATCATTTTGTACCTCTGTGAAAAATTCTGTAAATTTTTACAGCGTAATTATGGTATAACAATGTATTGCTTTTTTCAAGTAGTCGAACAAATAAAAAACAGCCTTATACGGCTACTGGAAGAAAAGATTTTTTTCATATATAACAGTTGTATGATTAAAGCTGAAATAAAAGATCAGGAATTGCTTTCACATATTGGCGGTCTTGAAAAAGACGGTATGAGCATTTTCGTCATGGCAGACGGACAATTCCGCGGAGCACTGTTCCATGGTACTCGTTTTGTCAATCAGATGCGGGCTAATCACAATCTTGGGATACTTGAAACAATGATACTTGGTCAGGCATGTCTGTGTGGTGCGCTTATGATTCCAACGATGAAAGGAAAAGAACGACTGCGATTGCGCTATGATACTAACGGTCCTGCGGCAGGTTTTTCTGTAGAGGCAGATAGTACGGGTTATGTCCGGGGCTGCTTGTTCCAAGACCGTATACCTGTTGAAAAACCGCTCGAAAGCTGGGATCTTGCACCGTTCTTTGGACCTGGTACTGTTTCGGTAACACGTTTTCCTGAAGGGCGGACAGAACCAATGACCGGTACTGTGGAAATAAAGCATAAAAACATAGCAAAAGATCTTGCTTGGTATTTTTTACAGTCTGAACAGATAAATACTGCTTTCAATACAAGTATTCAGCTGGATAAAAAAGGAAGGGTGACGGGTGCAGGCGGCCTTTTTATACAAACGATGCCTGGTGCAGATGATGAAGTTATTCAGCATGTAGAAATGGCTTTCGGAGCTTCCCCCTCATACGGACAATGGTTCAGCGAAAAAGGTAGCAGAGAAGATATAATCTATGGACTTTTCAGAGAGTTTAATCCGTCAGTTGCACTTGAACGCGATGTAATATTTGATTGCCCATGTTCAAAGGATGTTTTTGAAAGTCATATTCTTAATCTTGACAGAAAAGAACTTGAAGAGATTATAGAAACAAATCCTGATGAACCCGTTGAGACAGTGTGCCATTACTGTGGCAGTGTTTATCGTATTGATAAAAAAGAACTAAAAATAAAATTGAACAAAAAAAACTGATTTTGATACACTTCAATCAGTTAAGTTTTTTAAGCTTCGTTCCGATAGACAAATGAAGAGAAATATTTTTTGAATTAAATATTTCTGTATTTACTATATTTACTGCGGATTCATATTATCCTCAAACAGTTTGACAAACAACATTTGAGGAAATATAATTAACAGAAAATAAGTAGAATTAGCTTTTTCGGACAATTATAAAAGGAGTTTTGGATGAAACAGGGCAGGTTAAGTGTTTGTCTAGTCCTCGTAAGTCTGATGTTTTTGCTGCCGATGTTTGCTCAGGTTGCAACTACAACAAGTTACGATTCTCTGATGATTGATGATTTTGATCAGTCACATGGGGATGTGGATTGGGTTTGGTATGTTCAGGGCAGCAGATATATTGCTGAAGGTTATCCTAAAATGCAGTATTTTGAAGGTGCCCCAAATTCTGTTAAATATCTTCAGAAAGAAGGTGTTACTGGTAAGGTTCTTGGTGTTGAAGCCGCTTTTAATAAGAAAGGTGATAACTGGTTGGAAATTTTCCCTGCAAAAAAAGATGCAAACGGTAAATATGTTCCGTATAACTTATCTTTAGCTGGTGATATTGATCATATTGATGTCTGGGTTTGGGGGGCAGGTTATCCATATAATCTTGATCTTCTTCTTCGCGATGCAGATGGTCGTGTTCATGCAGTTCCGATGACAAAGCTTTCATACATCGGTTGGAAAAACATCAAGACATATATTCCTAAATGGATGATTCAGCGTTCAAGATATCGCTCAGGTGCAAAGACATTGAGTTTTGTCGGTTTCCGCATTAAGACTGAACCTTATGCTCCTGTTGATATATTTACTATTTATTTTGATCAGTTGAAATACTTGTCAAATACATTTGCCGATATTTATGACGGTTATGATTTTGATTCAAAAGTATTCAATGAGGGGGCTGGACTATGAAAAAGTTCGTTGTAGCATTGATCGTTTTATGTGCGGCAGCTTGTCTGTTTGCGCAATCAAGCCTTTCTGATCCAGATCCTGCAGTAATTGGTGCTGATTCTGCCCGTCAGTCATTAAAAGAGGTTTCTGTCGATTTGTTTGAACGTGAGGCTTCTTGGAATGTTTATATGCCGATTGATGACGGTATTATTACATCACGTCTTTTTAACGGTTCTCCTGCTGCCAAGGATCCGCTTCCTGCCGGTGTTTTGGAAGGTCAGGATGATAGCAAGGTTTTAGGTGTTAAAGTTGAATTTATGCGCCGCGGTTATCAGAGTTTTTATATTACGTCAGCAAGACCGCTTCCTGTTGAAGGAATTACAAAGACTGTATCAATCTGGGTTGCAGGAAGAAACAATAATCACTCTTTGACACTGCTTATTCAGGACTTTTTTGGAAGAAGTTATGAATTGTATATGGGCAAGTTGAATTTCTCCGGTTGGAAGAAAATGACTGTTGCTATTCCACCATCACCGGATGGAGTACATGGAATCGTTCAGGCAGATCCTCGTTATGGTGATAATCCTGGATTGAGAATTGTAGGCTTCAGAGTTGACTGCGATCCAATCGAAGCGTATGGTTCATATTACATGTATATTGATGATTTGCGTGTTGTAACAGATTTGTACTCACTCGAAAATCGTGACAAAGACGATCTGCCGGATAACTGGTAAGATTAACAAAAAAAGGCTTTTGAGAAATCAAAAGCCTTTTTTTATTGCATAGTAGATTTTTCTTTTTTTTATCTCTGTTTGTTCAATTATTTCCATCCTTTTTAATACCCATATTATTATACCAGCATCTTTGCGGGCAAATTGTTCAATGTCTGTTTTACAGAAGGCTTGAAAGTTGATTTTGTCTTTAATGAGATTTGCAAAATCATTTTTAGACTGCAAAACAATTTCTTTATTAATGGATAGAAGCTTTTTGTTTTTTTTGTACCAGTTTTTTTTGAAATGCCTGCTCTTATTGATAAGTTGTATCTTTTCATCAGTTTTTATACGTATTTGTTTTTGATTGACAAATACCAGTCGTATTGAAAAATTATAATTATCTACGAACTTGTAAAGTTTTGTAATTTGTCTGAATATGCAAAATTCATCTTCTTTTTTAGGACTTTTTCGTGTTGAAACGAGTTCTCCATCTTCATTCCATGTTTCGATAACAGTCAGCTCCGCGACTGGAAAGACTATTTCGATTTTATGATTTTCGATAAGAAATGATATTTTTTTTTCCAGACTTGAAAGGTTTGCTGTTTGAATTTCAGTAATTATTTCGGGTGAATATACATCACAGATGTATGAACCTGCCTGGTATTCTGTAACGCCGCCCGTTCTTTGGGCAAAAATGTTCTTTAATGAGTTGTGCAGGTTAGATTCATTGTACGTATTTATCATATATTACAAAATTACTATACAGTTGTTGAGAAGAAATGTAAAGCAAATCATTATTTTTTCGATTTTCTGTGTTTTTTTACGTTGACATAACAAATTTGTGTGCTTAGAATAGAATTAAGTGGGAGAAAGTGGGATTAAGTAGGTAAAAGTGGGATGGAATTACTAACCGGTGAGTATCGTAATACATTAGATGAAAAAGGTAGAATCCTTTTTCCGACTCGTCTGCGCAATGAGCTTACCGGTAATGTACTAATCCTTACTCAGGCATTGGATCGCTGTTTGTGGTTGTTCACTCCTGAGGAATGGAAAAACCTGTCAGGCAAAATTATGGAGTCAGCATCTCCGTTTAATGCACAAGCCCGTCTCGTTTTACGCCGTCTTATTGCACCCGCTCAAGAAGTGGAATTTGATAAAGCCGGACGCCTTTCAATTCCGCAAAGCCTAAGGGAATATGCAAATCTATCGAAAGATTGTATTGTACTTGGTGTCAACAGGTATATAGAACTGTGGGATTCTGCTGAGTATAAGACGTATCTTGAAGAAACGGAAGCTTCTTTTAATGAGGCAACCAAGGAACTTTCGTCAATTTGCTTTTAAAAATGAGAGGCTTTTGTGGAAATTGTTCATACTTCTGTTTTGTTGGAAGAATGTTTGGAATGGCTTTCGCCTGAGGGCGAGGACTACGGTCCCCACCCTTTGCTTATTGATTCCACTTTGGGAGAGGGTGGACACACGTATGCTTTTCTTTCCAAATATAATAATTTGTCGGTTATTGGCATAGACGCTGATTCTGTTATTCAGCAAAAAGCAAAGATTCGTCTTGCTGATTTTGGTGACAGAGTTAGTTTTTATAACGGTTGGTTTGATGATTTTTATGCAAATTATCCTACTGATCGTGAAAATCCAAATCTTATTTTGTTTGATTTGGGAATTTCTTTGTTTCATTACGAAGAATCCGGCAGAGGTTTTTCATTCCGTTATGACGAACCACTTGATATGCGGCTTTCGCCGTCAGCGCGGATCTCTGCGACGGATATTGTTAATAAAACAAAGGAAAAAGATCTGGCAGATCTTATTTATATGTACGGTGAGGAACGATTTAGTAGAAGAATTGCCAGAGCTGTCGTTGAGGCAAGACAGCATGAAATTATTGAGAATGCTAAAAATCTTGCCGATATTATTTATCGGGCGGTTCCTGCGGAATATCGTCATGGTGCGATACATCCTGCAACTAAAACGTTTCAGGCTTTGCGTATCGCTGTAAACGGTGAGCTGGAGCGCTTGCCGCGTGTACTTGAAAGTGCGTTCGATGTGCTGAAAGTTAATGGGAAGATGGGAGTTATAACTTTTCATTCGCTTGAAGACCGGATTGTAAAGGTTTTTTTTAGAAACCTTTCCAAAAAGTGCATTTGTCCGCCTGAGCAGGCGGTTTGTACTTGCGGTGGTAAAAAACGGGCAGAGATACTGGCAAAAGTAGTTCCCGGGGAAGAAGAAATAAAAAGAAATTCTCCTTCGCGGAGTGCCAGGCTGAGGGTGGTAAAAAAAATAAGGTGTGACTGAAAGGAAAGAAGTATGAATTTTAAACAGATTGCGCATGATTTTTTTATTTGTATTATCAGTTTGAGTATTCCGGCTCTGCTGCTTGTAAACACTTTGCAGTCAAGAAGATACGCTGAACTGCTTATGGAAACACAAAAGATAGAAAAAGAGCAATATAAGGTTATTGAGTCGAACAAGAGACTTATAGCAAGTATTTCGATACTTGAAAGTCCTGGGAGAATAGATTCGCTTGCGAGTGATACTTTGCAAATGCAAAAGGCTGATCCGGAAGATATAGTTCGGGTTGAGGTGACGGGTAGTAAAATTGGCGGCTGAAATTAAAACTTTGCTGGAGTTGTGTGAGCTGGCAAAGGCTGTTAATGGCAGTATACTTAAACAAAATGATGGTTTTTTATTTACCTCTGTTGCAACAGACAGTAGAAACTGTAAGCAGGGTGCTCTTTTTGTTCCTTTGATGGGACAAAATCAGAATGGACATGCATATATTCCTCAGGCTTTGGAAAAAGGTGCTTCTGTTGTTTTTATACAGAGAGCCGAATACGACGGTAACAAAGAAGTTTATGAAAAACTGTTTGCTGAATCAAAAGCAACCTTTATTGCGGTAGACAATACTCTTACTGCATTGCAAAAAGCAGCAGGCGCATATGTAGCGCATTTTCCGTCATTGATAAAAATTGGTGTAACAGGTTCGTCCGGCAAGACGACCACAAAAGAAATAATTGCTTCTATTCTTGGTGTAAAATATAAAGTTGTAACAAATGAAGGCAATCTGAATTCCGAAACAGGTCTGCCTTTGTCCGTTTTTAAAATCCGTGAAGAGCATGAAGTGGGTATTTTTGAGATGGGTATGAACCGAAGGGGGGAAATCGCAGAAATTGCAAGTGTTCTTTTACCTTCGATTTCTGTAATAACAAACATTGGTACTGCCCATATCGGAATTCTCGGCACAAAAGATGCAATAGCTTTAGAGAAAAAAAATATTTTTTTGAATTTTACTGATAATTGTGTGGGATTTGTTCCTGAGGATGATGAATATGCGGGTTTCCTTAGAGATGTTAAAAAGGGGCAGATATATACATTCGGTATAAAATCAAACAAAAAAATACATGATGTCTCTTCTTACGGAGTAAAAGGAACTGTTTTTGGCTACGGCGGCTGTTCGATACGCTTCCCGCTTCCGGGACGACATAATTTTTCAAATGCACTGGCCGCAATATCTGTAGCGGAATATTTGCACCTGTCTGAAAAAGAGATAAAAAAAGGTCTTGGGGGTGTAAAAGCTGTTTTTGGACGCAGCCAGATTTATTCCGGTGACGTGACTCTGATTCATGATTGTTACAATGCAAATCCTGATTCAATGGCTGATGCTGTGGATTTTTGCGATGACTTGTTATGGAAAAGCAAGAGAATCTATGTTGTTGGTGATATGCTGGAATTGGGTGATGTTTCTGCTGCTGAGCATATAAAAATGGGTAAGAAAATTGCTGAATCAAAGGCTGATTGTGCCGTCTTTTTTGGCAGTGAGATGAAAAACGCTTTTGAGGCATGTCGTGACAAAAAAAACTGCTTTTGGAGCGATGATATGGAGCAGGTAAAACAGTTCCTTAAGACAACTGTCTGTAAGGGTGATCTTGTTTTGCTTAAGGCTTCCAATGGAATGAAGCTTTGGCGTGCAGCAGAAGCTTTGAATATTTCTCTGGAGGAAAAGACATGAGAGGCTCATCGTTGCTGGCAGACAAGATTGTTACAGGCAAACGTGTTGATATAAAGTTTCTCGTAGCTGCTGTCCTGTTGATGGGCTTGGGGGCGGTTACTCTCTACAGTCTTAACGGAGCGTCCGCCGTTAGGATGTTGAAGGGTGATATGGCTTTTTGGAGTTATCAGTTGATTGTTATGCTGGTATCTCTGTTTGCATTGATAGTGATATCAATAATCAACCTTGATTATGTGAGAAAATGTCTGCCGTTTATTGTGGTTGTTACCCTGATACTTTGTGTGCTTACAATAATACCGGGAATCGGTATTGAAAAAAAAGGCGCAAGACGTTGGTTTGGAATTAGAAAAGTTTTTGAATTTCAGCCTTCTGAGATGGTAAAGCTTGTAATTGTTCTATTTTTATCAAATCTTTTTGCAAAAAAATACAATAGGCTTGATGATTTGTCTGTTTCTGTGATTCCGGCGACAATAATGACAAGTTTTTTTATCCTGCTTATTTATCTTCAGAGGGACTTTTCAACCGCAATAATCATCATGCTTGTTGCACTCGTATTATTCTTTTTTTCGGGAATAAAAAAACGTTGGTTTTTAATACTGTTCTGTTTTATTCTGCCTACAGTTATTCTCGTTGTTTTTACCGAGCCATATCGTGTTCGTCGTATTATTTCGTTTTTGAATCCTGCACTTGATCCTTACGGTGCAAACTATCAGCTGAATGCGGCAAAACGTGCGATTGCATCCGGCGGTTTCTGGGGAAAAGGCTTTGGTGGAGTTATAAAAGGTCCTGCAATTCCGGAAGTTCTGTCCGACTTTATATTTGCCGGTTGGGCTGTCGAGATGGGTTTTTTGGGTGTACTTTTGTATTTTGTTATTCTTATATGGTTTTCTATTCGTGGTTATATAATCGCTTTCCGGTGTACAGATCGCTTTAGAAGCTTTGTTGCACTTGGCGCAGTAAGTGCCATTCTGTTCCAGTCTGTTATGAACTGTGGTGTTGTATGCGGCTTTCTGCCTTCTACCGGAATTCCTCTTCCATTCTTTTCGTCGGGCGGAAGTTCTCTGTTGGTATCAATGAGCCTTTGCGGCTTAATTATAAATGTTTCAAGAATGAATACAAGTCAAGGAAGTTTATATGAGTGATAGTTTGGTATTTTCAGAAATCGATCAGTTTTATTCAAAAAAGAGCAATCATAAAAAAACTGATGCCGAGAAAGACTCTGCGGTTCGTACGAGAATTCTTAAAATACTGATAGCAGTTCTTTCATGCGTTCTGGTTGTGGAGGCAATTCTCTATCTCGTTGTAATTCCTTGTGCTTCGTCTGTTCAGATTGTTTTTACCGGTTTAACCCAATTCCAGCCGGAAGATATTATAAACAGTACAAATATTAACGTACGACAAACCTGGATAAATTTTGACACAGCGTCTATCGCCTCAAAATTGGCAGCAACGCAGTTGTTTGAATCAGTAAAAGTTGAAAAAAGTTTTCCTGATAAAGTTATAATTACCTTGAGTGAAAGACAGTGCGCCGCTGTTGCAATTGCAGAGATTAGTGGAAAATCGGTGCCTGTACAGATTGATAAAAACGGCGTTGTATATAGAATAAATGCAGGTACGCCTACGGGAAATGTTCCTGTGTTAAGCGGTCTTTCTTTTGAAAATCCAAAAGTTGGTATGCGTCTGCATGGCAAGCTTCGTCCTCTTGTGCAGCAGATATCCGATATTTTGATCGAAAAGCCTGTTTATTTCAGTGCAATTTCTGAAATCCGTATTATGCCTAAAGAATACGGCAGTTATGATTTGGTTTTGTACCCCATGCATTCAAAAGTTCGCGTTTTGGCCGACAAGACATTGAATGAAGAGTCATTACAGTATATGATGGTAGTACTTGATGTAATAGATTCACTTGAATCCGATGTTTATGAAGTTGATTTGCGGCATGGTTCTGTTTCGTACAGGACCCGTAACTCAAACGAAAGCAAAACGCTTGCAGGTGTTTCGTTAGGTCAGAATTCGCTTGGTGTTACTGGGGAGTAGAATTTTGAGTGATATTATCGTTGGTCTGGATGTTGGAACAAGTAATGTCCGGGTTGTAGTGGCAGCATATACAGAAGAAGGCAATCTTCAGATTATCGGTATAGGTACAAGCCCTTCCACCGGCGGTTTAAGAAAAGGTGTCGTAATTCAGACCGAATTGACAAAACGGGCAATACTTGATGCGGTTGAAAAAGCTGAACTCATGTCGGGTCATGAGATTTCTGACTGTTATATTGCAATTGGCGGAACACAGATAGAAAGTACCAATCAGCAGGGGTTTGTCTCTGTTGAAAACCAGGGCGGCGAAATTACGGAATCTGATATAAAAAGAGTTATTGAATCAGCTTGTTCTATTCCAATACCGCCGGACAGACGAATTTTGCATGTCCTTCCGTATACGTATATAGTAGACGGTGTGGATGGTATAAAAGATCCACGTTCAAGGCTGGCATGGCGCCTTGAAACAAAAGTTCTGATTGTTACCGCCGCGTATACGACCACCCATACCCTCGTTACAAGTATAAATCAGATAGGTTATAATGTTGACGGGGTTATGCTCAAAATTCTGGCAACATCACGTTCTGTGGTTACAAAGGATGAGAGGGAATTGGGATCAATTTTGATTGATCTTGGCGGCGGGACAACAGATGTGATTGTTTTTGCTGACGATGCGCCCGTGTACACATGTTCGATTCCTGTGGGCGGTCAAATGGTAACAAACGACATTATGATCGTTAAGGGAATCACTTTTGATATATCCGAAAAAATAAAAATAAAGGCAGGCTGCTGCTGGGAAGAATATATTGATGAAGATGAAGAAGTGCTTATTCCCGGTGTGGGCGGACGTCCTCCGGAAGCAATCTCGCGTAAGGAACTTTGCGGAATTATTCAGCCAAGAATGGAAGAAATATTCAATCTTGTCAATGATAAGATACAGATGCAGACAAGTACAAAAAAAATAGTTGCCAAAAACATTATTCTGTGTGGTGGCGGTTCTCTTATGCCCGGTGTTGTAGAGCTTGCGGCGCAGATATTCGGTACAAGCGCGGTTCGCATCGGTAATCCGATTAAAATGGGCGGTATGATTGAAGAATGTTATTCACCCGAATTTGCAACGGCGACGGGTATTGTACTTTCTTTTGCGGAAGAAGGTAAAAAACAGCCGGAGAAAAAACATTATTCAACGATGGAAACAAAACAAAACAACGGAGGAATCTTAAAAAAACTGGGAGATTATATAAAAAACGAGTTCTTTTAGGCTTGAAATAGTTATATACTCTGTTATACTATAATAAACAACAACATTTTTCTGGGTGGGAGAAAAAATGATTGATTTTGAGGTAGTTGGCGACAAAAATGCCGGTCCAACAATAATAAAAGTTATCGGAGCAGGCGGTGGCGGTGGAAATGCTGTCAACCGAATGATTGCCAGCGGTTTGCAGAATGTGGAATTTATCGCTGCCAATACTGACTTACAAACATTAAACAATTCTAACGCTTCTGTTAAAATTCCAATCGGTTCAAAACTTACGAACGGGCTGGGTGCCGGCGGAAAACCCGAAGTAGGCGAAAAAGCTGCGCTCGAAGACACAGAAACTATAAAAAATGCTCTTAAAGGTGCGGATATGGTTTTTGTCACTGCCGGTATGGGCGGTGGAACAGGAACGGGAGCGGCGCCTGTAATTGCTAAAATTGCAAAGGAGCAGGGTGCTCTTACGGTAGGTGTTGTCACAAAACCGTTTTCATTTGAAGGAAAGGTTAAAATGCAGCTTGCCGAAGAAGGTATCCGCAAACTGCACGAGGCTGTCGATACCCTTATCGTTATTCCTAACCAACATCTGTTAAAAATCGTAGACAAACGCACTCCTATAAAAGAAGCGTTCCAGCTTGCGGATGATGTTCTGCGGCAGGGCGTTCAGTGTATTTCCGACCTTATAACAAAGCCTGGAATAATAAATATCGACTTTGCCGACGTTAAGACTACTATGGAAGGTAAGGGTGATGCGATTATGGGAACCGGCGTCGGAAGGGGCGAAAATCGGGCTGTTGATGCCGCAACCTATGCGATTAACAATCCTTTGCTTGAAGATTCCCGCATAGAAGGCGCGAAAAGTATCCTTATCAATGTTACAGGCGATGATACTCTTACTCTTATGGAAGTTGAAGATATTGCAAAAATAATTACAGCTACAGCAGATCCTGAAGCTCTTATCATTACTGGCTCTGCAATAGATCAGAATATGAAAGACAGTGTCATGGTTTCTGTCATTGCAACCGGCTTTAATGAAGAATTCCGTTCGGGTAACACAGTGGCTGACAGAAATGTGATTTCTGCTGTTGCAAAAGAAAAAAGACCTGTTCCCGAGAAAACCGACACAGTTTCTTTGGGTGAATTTCTAAGGTATCAGGGTGAAGAACCAAAGACCAACAGAATGAATAGTGTTGCTTCGCATTTGGGCGGAAATGCTGACGAGTTGGACATACCTGCTGTCCTGAGGCGCAATAAACAGCAATAATACATGAATTTTGAGTTTCCGCTGATAGCGCAGTATTATTCCTTTCTGGTTACGGCAGCAGGCAAGGCGGCGCTTACTGCACAGACATATTGCCAGACCATACGGTTTTTGTATGAATGGAAACAATCCGGCGAGAACGTACCGAAAGGAAGTCCAGAGCAACAGATGAGTGTTCAGGAACTGACATTGTTTGTTATCTGGCGAAAAACACAGGGAGCTGATGAAAGGACAGTTTCCAAAGATATTTCTGCTCTGCGTTCTTTTGGTGATTTTCTTGTTGTTACCGGTCGCTGGACAGAGAATACTGCTTCTGTTCTGGAAAAACCGGATGTGAGCAAAAAATTGCCGCGTGTTCTCACAGTAGAGCAGGTCAATTTGATGCTTGATTCCATAGATGTTTCAAAGCCTCTTGGAGTCAGGGACAGAACGCTGTTTGAGCTTATCTATTCCTGCGGGCTTAGAATAAGTGAAGCATGCGGACTGTTGATAGAAAATGTTCATTTGTCGGAACATTTGATTATGGTAAACGGCAAAGGTTCCAAACAGCGGATTGTACCATTCGGGAGCCAGGCTGCTTTATGGTTAAAAAAGTGGCTCGAAGAGGTACGGCCTGGAATAGTGGGAAATAAGGCTGTTCCCTTTGTGTTTGTGAATTATCAGGGAAAGGGACTTTCCCGAAAAGGTGTATGGAAACGCTTTCAGAACCTGGAAGAAGAGTCTGGAGTTACGGCCAAGGTTCATACATTGAGGCACTCGTTTGCAACTCATTTGCTGGCTGGAGGTGCCGATCTGCGCTCTGTGCAGGAACTGCTCGGGCATAGTGATATTACTACAACCCAGATTTATACGCAGGTTGATAATGAGGTTCTTCGGGATTATCACAGGGATTTTTTCCCCGGGCATAAGACCGAAGCAGATGATAAATAAAGTGTAGAAGGAGAATAATATGAAAAAACACATTTCTTTATTTTTTCTTGCAGCTTGTATTTTGTTTATTTTATCCGGTTGTGGCGGAGTCAACAAAAAAACGCTAAAGCGTGTTCAGCTGATGGAAGAAAAAATACAAAATCCTTCTACAGTTGATGAATTAAAACAGGCAATAAAAAAATTTGAACGCCGCGCTGAAGATCTAATTGCAACAAATGAGCAGCTCGGTGTTTGGTACAAAATACTTGCAACACGTTATCTTGACGAACAGATGTATGCAGAGGCCCTTGATGCTTTGCAAAATGCGATACACTATTACCCTGCTAACCAGAACCTTTTTTATTATGTGGGTGTTTCGGCAGGGTATCTTGCAAATGCTTCACTTGATTTCAGGGCAACAGGTACAAATTCAGAACGCGAGCGTTATCTGCTGCTTGCCGAATCAGGTTATCTTAGGGCTATCGAGCTTGAACCGCGTTTTGCACGTGCTCTTTACGGACTCGGAGTTCTTTATACATTCGAGATGAATCAGCCGGCAAAGGCAATTCCTTTGCTTGAAGAGCTTTTGACAATAGAAAAAAAACACACAGATGGAATGATGGTTTTGGCACGTGCTTATTACATGGTGTATGATTTTGATTCAGCACTTGCTATGTATGATAAAATCATCAGTACATCAACCGCAAAAGACCGGGTTGCCGAAGCGGAAAAAAACAAAAGGGTTGTTCTTGATGCAATGTACCAATAATGATTTTATGCTGAATCTTGCAATTTCCGGTCTTGAATTCCTTAGTTCCAGAGAAAAAGTTCTGATACGCCGTAATGTTTCTGATATAGAAAAATTGTTTTCGCTTTCATTGACTGATATTGCCTTAATAGTAAAAAGAGTTATACGTTCCGGTATGTGGAAAGCGGATGAGATTGTAAAAAGAATTAACAGACAGGTCCATATCATGAAATGTTTTAATATACACTCCTGTACAATCGAAGACCCGTCTTATCCTGTACTGCTTAAAGAAATTTATGATCCGCCTTTTATGCTGTTCTGGCGTGGAAACAATGCCTGTCTGCACAAAAAATCCGTTGGTGTTGTAGGAACCCGTCGACCGTCTTTTGCCGGAATACAGGCAGCCCGCGAAATTGCATCAAAACTTGCATCCAACGGTTATACTGTTGTATCAGGTCTTGCACTTGGAATCGATGCAGCTGCACACAAAGGTGCTGTTAGTGCAGAAACCGGATCTACTGCGGCAGTACTTGCAAGCGGTGTTGATGAAATTACACCTTATACAAACAAAGGACTTGCTGCGGCAATACTTAAAAAAGACGGCTGCATTGTAAGCGAATATCCGCCGGAGACTGTTGCCGCCAAGTGGCGTTTCCCCGCACGTAACCGCATTATTTCTGCATTGTCGGTTGCAACTCTTGTAGTAGAAGCACCAACAAAATCCGGTTCACTCATTACTGCCGATTTTGCTTTGGAACAGAGCAGGGATTTGTTTTTTCACGAACTGGCATTAAAGAATTCCGGTGATGAACGCCATCCTTCTTCTTATGTTCGTGATGGTGCTGCAGTTATTCATAATGCAGAAGAACTATTGGAAAAACTTGAATCGAGTACTATTTTAACAGACAAAAAAAAATACAAAAATAAACAGCCTGTTTTATGGGATAAAACGGAATAAAGGAGCAAGAGAATATGGCTGTGAAAAAGACTGCCGCCAAAAAAACTGCGGCCAAAAAAACGAAAAAAAAGACGACACTTGTTATTGTGGAATCTCCTGCAAAGGCAAAAACAATAGAAAAATATCTTGGGACAGGATTTACCGTAAAAGCTTCTATGGGGCATCTCATTGATTTGCCTAAATCCCGTATGGCAGTCAATGTGGAAAACAATTTTCAGCCGGATTATATTACAGTAAGAGGTCGGGCCGGGTTGCTCAAGGAACTTCAAAAAGAAGCAAAGAAAAATGATGAAGTCCTTCTTGCAAGTGATAATGACCGCGAGGGAGAAGCCATCGCATGGCACTTGCGTAATGTGCTTAGCGAAAAAACAACTGCGCCGATCAAACGTATTGTTTTTAACGAAATAACACCTCAGGCGATAAAAGATGCAGTAAAAGCACCTGGCGAGATAGATGAGGCAAAAGTAAACGCACAAAAAGCACGCCGTGTCCTCGACAGGCTTGTAGGTTATAATCTTTCCCCCTTACTGTGGAAAAAGGTAAAGAACGGACTTTCTGCAGGTCGAGTCCAGTCGGTTGCGCTCAAGCTGATTTGCGACCGCGAAAAAGAAGTAGAAAACTTTATGCCCGAAGAATACTGGACTTTGGATGCTGACTTTATAAAAGGCAAAACAACATTTACCGCCCAGCTTGTACAATATAAGGGTAAAAAGCCGGAGCTTAAAAATGAAAAATCCGTCAATGATATAATAGCTTTGCTCAAAAACAGAGACTGCGATGTTGTTGACATAAAGAAAACTGAAAAAGAAGTAAAGCCAAAACCGCCTTTTACAACTTCAAAGTTGCAGCAGGCAGCGGCAAACAGACTTGGTTTTACCTCAAAAAAAACAATGCAGGTTGCACAACAGCTGTATGAAGGTATAAACATCGGTTCTTCCCGCGTCGGTTTGATAACCTACATGCGTACTGATTCTGTCCGTATCTCGCCTGTCGCAATTGAGGACGTAAGAGCTTATATCGAAAAAAACTATCCTGAACAATTGCCTGCAAAACCTGTTGAGTATGCGGTTGGTAAAAAAGCGCAGGATGCTCACGAAGCAATCCGTCCCACTTATGTAAAATATACACCGGATTATGTAAAAGAGTATCTTACTCGTGACCAGCTGCGGCTTTATTCAATCATTTGGGAGCGTTTTGTTTCCAGCCAAATGACAAATGCAAAAAAATGTACGACAAGCGTTGATATTCAGGCAGGTGATGCTTTATTCCGTCTTTCTGCGACACAAACACTGGAAAAAGGTTATTTGAAAGTACTCAAAACACTAATTTCCAAAGAAGAAAAAGATGATGTACTGCCATCACTCAAAACAGGCGAAAAAATCAAACCTCTCAAGTTCTATCCGGAACAGCATTTTACTCAAGGACCGTCGCGTTACACAGATGCTTCGATCGTAAAAACGCTTGAAGAGCGCGGTATAGGTCGTCCTTCTACCTATGCGCCGATTATTTCGGTTCTGCTGGAACGATATTATGTTACAAGATCGAACAAACAGCTGGTTCCCACACAGCTGGGTAAGATTATATGTGACATTCTGGTTGAATCTTTTCCGTCACTGATTAACGAAAACTTTACAGCAGAAATTGAGAATGAACTTGATGCGGTTGAGGAATCCAAGGTTGAATGGACAAAAATGATCGGTGATTTCTATTTTCCGTTCAAAGAACGTGTTGACGAGATTATGTCCACATTGGAAAGCTACAAAGGAATAATGGACGAAAAAACCGATCAGGTCTGTGAACTTTGCGGCAGGCCAATGGTCAAAAAACTCGGAAAATTTGGCTCGTTCCTTGCTTGTTCCGGGTTTCCGGAATGCCATAATACCCGTTCTATTCCGCTTGCTAAATGTCCGCGTCCCGGTTGTAACGGTGATATTGTCGCAAGAAAAACCAAGGGCAAAGGTAAGGAATTTTACGGCTGTACAAACTATCCAAAGTGTGATTTTATTTCGCATTTTAAGCCGATTAATGCTACATGTCCCAAATGCGGGCAGTTTTTGGTTGAAAAATACGTTAAAAAACACGGAAGCATCAAATCCTGCATAAATCCAGAGTGTGACTATCTGCACACAGTAGAAGACGAAGAGACAGATATCAGGGAAAGCGAAGAATAAATGGCCGCATTAATGGAACTTACAGAAGAATTCCTCACCTACATGTATGGAGTAAAAGGTGTCTCCCAAAATACTGAAGTAAGTTACCGACATGACCTTAAAATGCTGTGCAATTATTTGGGTGAAGATGCCGATGTGAATTCCATTACCACTTTGAATTTGCAGACTTGTATAGCATCCCTTTCTTCACAAAAATATGAAGCTTCGAGCATAAACCGCTTTATTGCGGCAGTCAGAAAATTCTTCTCATATTGTTATCGTTTGGAATATATTGCGGCAAATCCTGCTCTACCGATAAAAACACTTAAAGTGCCAAAAAAAATGCCGCGTTTTCTTTTCCCTGCCGAAACAGACGAATTGTGCAACCAGCCTGTAAAAAAGCCTCTTTTGTGGGAAAAACGCGATAAAGCACTTTTAGAATGTTTTTATTCAACTGGTTGTCGTGTCGGCGAAATGGCTTCATTAAAGCTCTCGAATATTGCACCTGACATGAAGTCTGCCGTTGTTCTTGGAAAAGGCAGTAAGGAACGACGTGTTTTTTTTGAAAAAGACGCAGTAAAAGCAATACTAGAATATTTGCCGGAGCGTAAAAACAGAATTCCTGCTGAGCGCAACGTTGATGAGCTTTTCATTAATCAGGCAGGTGGCCCTCTCTCTGTAAGAGGAATCCGATACATAGTAAACCGCTATTCGGGTATAGAAGGAACAAATCATCGTATTTCACCTCATGCTCTCCGCCATACTTTTGCAACAGCAATGCTTGCAAATGGAGCGGATATCAGAATTGTCCAGGAGATGCTCGGACATGAAAGTATTTCTACAACACAACGTTATACGCACGTAACAACAGCTCAGCTGATAAAAACATATAATCAGGCTCACCCTCATGGTGGCACGGAATAAGGAAAAAGGATGAACAGACAGAGAATACGAAGTACAACAGTAATAGCAGTCCGCAGAAACGGCAAAGTTGCAATGGCCGGTGACGGACAGGTAACAATGGGCGAAACAGTAATGAAAGGTAATGCCCGTAAAGTCAGACGTATCTATGACGGAAAAGTTTTGACCGGATTCGCAGGTGCTACTGCCGATGCCTTCAATCTGTTTGACAAATTTGAGGCAAAACTGCAGGAATATAACGGCGATATAACAAGAGCCGCCGTTGAACTTGCAAAAATGTGGAGAACTGACAAAGCGTTGCGCAATCTTGAAGCACTGCTTCTTGTCGCAAATGCCGAAAAAATACTGCTAATTTCAGGCAACGGTGATGTAATTGAACCTGAAAGTGATGTTCTTGCAATAGGCTCCGGCGGAAACTACGCATATGCCGCTGCTCTTGCGTATATGGAATCATCTGAATTGAGTGCAAGGGAAATTGCCGAAAAAAGTCTTAAAATTGCCGGAAATATATGTATTTATACAAACGGACACATTACTGCGGAGGAGTTATAATGAAATCATCAATGGAAGAAAGGTTGGAAGAATTAACTCCAAAGGAAATTGTATCCTGTCTTGATAAATACATTATCGGGCAGAAAAAAGCCAAAAAAGCGGTTGCAATTGCCCTTCGCAACAGAACACGCAGACTCAAGCTGCCTGATGATATCCGCGAAGAAATTGCTCCAAAAAATATTCTTATGATAGGACCGACAGGAGTCGGAAAAACTGAGATTGCCCGCCGTCTTGCAAAGCTTTGCGGTGCACCTTATATAAAAGTTGAAGCGACAAAATACACCGAAGTTGGCTATGTAGGACGTGATGTTGAATCAATGGTACGCGACCTTATGGCTGTAGGCTACAATATGGTCAAATCTGAAATGCAGGAACAGATGAAAGTTTCAGTACAGGAAAAAGTTGAAGAAGCTCTGCTCGACCTTTTGTTGCCCGGCAGTGGCAGCAAGCAAAAGACGGAACAAAAGCATGGAGCTCTTTTTGCCTTGCCTGGTACTGTAAGTTCCGAATCGGCGTCAGAAAACACGGAAAACAATTCCGCTGATATGTCCGCAACACGTGAAAAGTTCCGAAAGATGCTGCGTGACGGAGTCCTCGAAGACCGTCAGGTTGAAGTCAGCGTCAATCGCAGACAGAATATGCCGACGATGGAGATTTTTGCCGGCGGCAATATAGAAGACATTGAGTCCAGTATGGCAAGCATCACGAATATGCTTATCGGCGGCCGCTCCAAAAAGAAACTTGTAACTGTAAGAGAAGCCCGAGAAATACTTACTGCGGAACAATTGGACAAAGTTATTGACCCAGACAAGGTTTGCGACGAAGCACGCTCCCGCGTTGAGCAGATGGGAATAATTTTTATAGATGAAATAGATAAGATTGCTGTCCGTGGCGAACGCAGCGGAGGACAGGACGTTTCGCGTGAGGGTGTACAGCGCGATATACTGCCGATTGTTGAAGGTTCAACCGTTAATACCAAATACGGAGTTGTGGATACAACACACATTCTATTCATTGCTGCAGGTGCATTCAGCGTTTCCAAACCGAGTGATCTTATTCCTGAACTTCAGGGACGCTTTCCTCTGCGAGTTGAGCTTGAATCACTCAATGCCGGTGACTTTAAACGCATTCTGGTTGAACCGCACAACGCACTTACAAAACAATATACTGAGCTGCTTGCTACAGAAGGCGTAACACTCACATTCAAAGAAAATGCCATTGAAAAAATGAGTGTACTTGCAGAAGAAGTAAATTCCAGAATGGAAAACATAGGAGCCCGCCGGCTTCATACAATAATGGAAACACTACTCGAAGACCTGTCTTTCGAAGCGGACGAACATAAAGGTGAAACGATAGAGATAACAAAAGAGTATGTTGAAGAACGACTTAAAGGAGTATTACAGGATCAGGATTTGTCAAAATACATACTGTAGTTGCAAAAAAACTTAAGTCTGTTTTTTGCTCACCGATAATTAGAGTAGGAAGGTCAAAAGAAAAATGAATAGTTTTACAAGAACTACAGATTTGTTACACAGAGCCATGGATGTCAGTACATTGCGCTATCAGGTAACGGCACAGAATCTTGCAAACTCTGAAGTTCCTAATTTCAAGAGAGTTGAAGTCAACTTTGAAAGTGAACTCAAAAGAGCACTTGATTCAGAAAAAAATGCAAAAGATGCATTTGTCATGAAAACTACTGATCCGCGCCATATACAGTCTTCCGTTCCGGTTGATTACCGTTCAGTTCAGCCGCGCAGAGTACGTGATTACCTGACAACCGCAAAGGCAAACGGTAACAATGTTGACGCCGAAACAGAAGCAATGAATGTTCTTAAGACACAGCTGAACTACCAGCTTTTGACACAATTACAAAGTTTTGAGTTTTCACAGGTAAAATCTGTATTAAAGTAGGAGAATAAAAAATGGGTCTTTTTACCAGTATTAATATAGCAGCAACAGGAATGAGCGTTGAACGTCTCAGAACAGATGTTATTTCCGATAACATAGCAAACGCAACAACCACCCGTACTCAGGACGGCGGACCATTCAAACGTTCTCGTGTTGTTGTTGAATCAATCGGCACAGATTTGACCTGGAGAACACCGTTTGTTCCCGAAGAACTTGACGGTGGTGTTGGCAGAGGTGTCCGTGTACGTGCTATCGAAAAAGACCTTGAGACCGAAGGTAAACTTGTTTATGATCCTACACATCCTGATGCAATTAAAAGCGGACCTAATACCGGATACGTAGAATATCCGAATGTAAATATAGTAAACGAAATGGTAGATTTGATATCTGCCTCACGTTCATACGAAGCAAATTCATCTGTTGTTCAGGGCTCAAAAGAAATGTTCGCAAAAGCCCTTGAAATCGGGAGGTAATAGATGATTCAAACTTCTTTGGGAACATTGAACCTTGTAAGGACTAATCCTGCGCATATCGGTTCTGAACCATTGACATCAGTTATGGCACAGCCCCTTAGAAAAGAAAAGGAGACTGCAAAAAGCGAGAAAAATTCCTTTGAATCTTTTCTTATGGGTGCAATGGATTCCGTAAGCAACAAGCAGATAGAAAGTGATAAAATAGCACAGCAGCTGATAGTTGACCCTGACTCAGTTGATGTACATGATGTTACTATTGCTATGGCACAGGCAAGCCTTTCTTTGAATCTTGCTCAGACGGTAATAGACAGGGTAGTTAAGGATTGGAACGAAATTACTACTACAAGATAAAGAAAAATAAAGTAATTTCTGGTAAATATGATAACTTAGAGTTATAATAATATAGTTATCAATATGAAGTATCGTTCACGGGAGGGGTATCATGAACGAATGGCTTAATAAAGTACTTACACGAATTAAGGAATTATGGGCAAAGTGGTCGCTGGTTCAACGCATTATTTTAATCGGCATAATTGTTGTAGCAATTGTTGCGTTGATAGTGATTACACGGGTTTCTTCAAGCCCTAGTGCAGTTCCTCTTTTCAACGTGGCCATCACGGACGAAGCAGCACGCGACAAAATCCTTTATCGCTTAAGCGAAGAAAATGTTTCAGCAAGCGTAACGGCTGACGGAAAAATTACCGTTGAGAGCGAATCTACCGCACGCAGAATGAGATCAATTCTTATTCGTGAGGATTTGGTTCCTACAAATGTTGACCCATGGGATCTTTTTGATGCTCAGCAGAGTTGGTCAATAACCGATTTTGAGCGTAATGTAAATCTGCGCCGTTCAATTACAAATCTTGTAACACAGCATATTGAAGCACTTGATGACGTAGACAAGGCAAATGTTGTTATCACAATGCCTGAAAAAGAACTTTTTGAAGCAGATCAGAACGATGTCACAGCAAGTGTAATCATTTTTCAAAAACCCGGAAGCGATATTCTCACAAACAGAAAAAAAGTTGAAGGTATTCAGAAACTTCTCATTAAAGCTGTAGAAGGTCTTACTGCAGATAATATTACCATTTCTGATAAAGATGGAAACATCCTCAATGATTTTGAAGGAATGGCCGAATTCGACAGGCTTTCACTTGTAGAAAAACATCAGAAAGCTATACAAAAGCAGGAAGCGTATTACCGTGCTCAGGTTCTCAAAGCATTGCAGGCAACTTTTGGTCCAGACCGCGTGCGCGATTTGAACGTAAAAGTCGAGATGGACATTTCAAAAAGAACTGTTGAAGATAGAAAGATTACTCCTATCGAGATGAGACCCGATAACCCGGATACCCCTTATGATGAGTCCGAATACGTTGAATCAGTAACAGTTTCATCCGAGACTGTCACAAAACGCTGGACAGGAACAGGATACAACCCCGAAGGTCCTGCCGGTGTAGAGGGACAGAATCCTCCTGTTTATTCCGATATGTCAAATTTGTATGGAACGACAGAAGAATCCGGCGTAAAGAAAAATCAAGATTATAACGTTACTATTACAAATTCCGAAAAAAGCCCCACAATAGATAGAATTACTGTTTCAGTAAACATTGACGGTACCTGGAATGTAAAAAATGATGATGACGGCAATCCTGTAATTGAAAAAGGCCGTATAGTTCGTGAATATACCCCTATAAGCGAAATTGTTCTTGAAGATGTTACAAAACAGGTTCAGGATGCGGTCGGTTACAACAGGTTGCGAGGTGACTCAGTTTCTGTCGTAAATATCCCCTTTGACCGTCAGGAACAGTTTGACAAAGAAGACGCGCTTTATCTCAAACAGCTGCAGACAAGACAGACTTTGTTCTGGTCGGCAATCGCCCTTGTTGCAATTCTTCTTCTCTTTGTCATATTCAGATTTATCAGTCGCGAAAGAGAACGCCGCCGCCGTCTGCGCGAAGAAGAAGAACTTCGCCGTCACCAGATGGAACGCGAACGTGCCTTGTTCGAAGCAGAACAGGCAGGTATGGAAGTTTCCATGTCCGCCGAAGAACGAAGCAGACTCGAATTGCAGGAAAATGCAATTACTATGGCAAAAGAACATCCGGAAGATGTTGCATTGCTTATCCGAACCTGGTTAATGGAGGAATAGAATGGCAGCTACAACAACAACAACCGAAAAGAAAAGTTCCAGTAAGAATAAAAAAGATTATAGCAAATTATCAGGAAAACAAAAGGCTGCAATCTTCCTTGTTTCACTTGGTTCGGAAATTTCGTCCGAAATCTTCAAGCACTTACGCGAAGACGAGGTAGAAACACTTACTTTTGAAATTGCAAGACTGGACACAGTTGAAGCTGAATTCAAAGATGCTGTTCTGGAAGAATTCCAGCAGCTCATGAGTGCCCAAAACTTCATTACAACCGGTGGTATCGACTTTGCTCGTGAGCTTTTGGAAAAATCACTCGGAAGTCAAAAGGCAATCGATATTATCAACCGTCTTACAAGTTCGTTGCAGGTACGTCCGTTCGACTTTATCCGCCGTACTGACCCTGCCCACTTGCTTAACTTTATCCAGCAGGAACACCCGCAGACAATAGCCCTTATTCTTGCTTACCTTGAGCCAAACAAGGCATCCGTTATTCTGCAGAACCTGCCTGAAGAAATACAGAGCGATGTTGCACGTCGTATCGCAACGATGGACCGCACATCACCTGATGTTCTCCGTGAAGTTGAACGCGTTCTTGAAAAGAAACTTTCAAGCTTGTCAAGTGAAGACTACACTGCAGCCGGTGGTGTTGAAAGCATCGTTGAAATTCTTAACCTTGTTGACCGTTCTTCCGAAAAAACGATTATCGAATCTTTGGAAGAAGAAGATCCGGATTTGGCGGAAGAAATCAAAAAGAGAATGTTCGTATTCGAAGATATCGTTATGCTCGACGACCGCGCTATTCAGAAAGTTATGCGTGAAGTTGATACACAGGAACTGGCAAAAGCGCTTAAAGCTGTCGATACTGAAGTACAGGACAAAATCTTCCGCAACATGTCAAAACGTGCTGCTGCCATGCTCAAAGAAGATATGGAATTCATGGGACCGGTACGCTTGAAGGATGTAGAAGAATCACAGCAGAAGATTGTATCTACAATCAGGCGTCTTGAAGACTCCGGTGAAATTGTTATTGCACGTTCCGGCGAAGACGAACTGGTTGTATAAAAATATTGTAGTGATGAGGTAAAATATGGCAAAATCTGTTTTTCGTCCAAACGAAATTACTCCTGTTCAGGACAAGATAATGTTAAAGCTTTCTCACACCTATGCAGAAGAAGAGGAAGCAGAAGTTGTCGATGAAACACCTGAATATACAGGTCCTACCGTAGAGGATATACAGCGCGAAGCCGAAGCTTTCAAAGCTCAGTGGGAAGATGAAAAACAGAAGCTTATCGAGCAGGCCAAAGCTGAGGCTGAAAAAATCATTGGCGATGCAAAAGAAGCTGCCTTTGAGGAAGTAAAACGTCAGAGTGATCAGGCTCAGATTATCAAAACACAGGCATCCGATGAAGCAGACCGCATTCTCAAAGAAGCCCGTTCCGAAGCCGAAAAGCTCGTTCTCGAAGCACGTGCTACAAAAGAAGAGATAACAAATTCCGCTTACAAAGAAGGTCGTGATTCAGGTCACGAAGAAGGCTATAAGGAAGGACGTGCCGAAGCACAGCGCCTTATCGACAGACTTCACCTCATGATTGAAAAAATCATGGACAAACGTGTACAAATTCTTTCAGAAACGGAACAGCAGATTGTAAACCTTGTTCTTTTGATGACAAGAAAAATCGTTAAAGTTATTTCCGAAAATCAGCGCAATGTTGTAATGACAAATATCGTACAGGCATTGCGGAAGGTAAAAGGAAGAGGAGATGTTCTTATTCGTGTAAATATGGCGGAACTTGCTCTTACTTCGGAACACTCGAAGGAATTCCTTTCTGCTGCTGAAAATGTAAAGAATATTACGATTGTAGAAGATTCTTCCGTAGAAAAAGGCGGCTGTATTATCGAAACAGACTTTGGTTCTATCGATGCACGTATTTCTAGCCAGTTGGCAGAACTTGAACAGAAGATTCTCGATATTTCTCCAATTAAGACGAATATCAAGCAGTCAATCACTTCGGAATAGATTTTATGATAGACATTTTTGATAAATACATTGAAAGTGTTAAAAATACCGAAACAATCCTTTTTAACGGTCTCGTATCACGTGTCCGAGGAATGCTAATAGAAAGCAACGGACCTCAATCTGTTATAGGTGAAATCTGTTATATAAAAATATCCCGTACAGGTGAATCAATTCCTGCTGAAGTAATAGGACTTGATGGAAAAATCGTTCAGCTTATGGCATTCGGCGAAACAAAAGGAATCGAAATCGGCTGCAAAGTAGTGGCAACCGGTTCTGTACTTAAAGTTGGCGTAGGTAAACAGCTCTTGGGACGCGTTCTCGACTGCATGGGCAAAGCCGCCGACGGAAAAAAAGAAGTTGCTCCTGAAACTTTTTATCCTGCAATCGCGTCTCCTCCCGACCCGATGAGCAGAAGATCCATAAAAAAACGCATTGTAACCGGCATCCGTGCTATAGATTCGTTGTTAGCCATTGGCGAAGGACAGCGCATGGGTATTTTTGCCGGTTCAGGCGTTGGAAAGTCCACACTTCTCGGCATGATTGCGCGTAATACAAATGCAGATGTAAACGTAATCGCGCTTATAGGCGAACGTGGTCGTGAAGTTATAGACTTTTTGGAACGCGATTTAGGCGAAGAAGGACTCAAACGTTCTGTCGTAGTTGAGGCAACCTCCGACCAGTCACCGCTCGCAAGAATCCGAGGTGCATACACAGCAACCGCAATCGCCGAATACTTCCGTGACCAGGGCAAAAACGTTATGCTCATGTTTGACTCTGTAACACGTTTTGCAAAAGCCCAGCGCGAAATAGGACTTGCAATCGGTGAGCCGCCTGCAACGCGAGGCTACACACCGAGTGTTTTTGAAACTCTACCGAAGCTTTTGGAACGCAGCGGCACAGCCCAGAAAGGATCAATCACGGCATTTTACACCGTTCTCGTTGACGGTGACGACATGGACGAACCTATTTCGGATACAGTACGCGGAATTCTCGACGGGCACGTTATTTTGAGCCGCAGACTTGCGGAAGCCCGTCATTACCCTGCAATCGATGTTCTTGCCTCAATAAGCCGTCTTGCAAACCGTGTAAGTGGCGAAAAAACAAAAGAAGCCTGTGCATATGTGCGAAAGCTCATGGCAACCTATGCCGAATCTGAAGATATAATAAATGTAGGTGCATATCAAAAAGGTTCAAATCCTAACATCGACCTTGCAATCGATGCGCACGAAAGCATTGATTCATTCCTCGAACAGGAAGAATTTGAACAGGTAACGATAGACGACACCATCCAAAAACTTGCGGAATTAGCACATATCGAGATTCCTCAGGAAGAATATAATGTATGAAAAAATTTGCTTTTTCTCTGCAAAAAATCCTCGACCTTAAAGAGTTTTCAGAAGAACAGGCAAAGATTGCGCTTGCTCAGGCAATCGCAAATTCTGACCGTATCAAAGCCGAACTTAAAACAATCGCAGAAAAACGCGTAGAATCCAATAATCAACGTTCATTCTGCAAGAATATGCAGGATCTTGTTATAATCGAAAACTACATTAACCGTCTTGATGTACAGAAAGAAAACCTGCTGGAAGAATTAGCCGCGGCTAAACTTGTAATAGAAGAAAAACGAAAAGCTATGTACGAGACAATGAAAGAACGAAAGGTACTTACCAAGCTCAAAGACAAGAAAAAGTCCGAATACCGTAAACTCGTAAATCAGGAAGAAGCCGCCATCCTGGATGATATAGCGAACACACCTCAGTAAAATACAATATTTTAAATGTTTACATATCGAAAATGTTTTACAAATATTTGTTTTTGTATTAGAATTCCAGATAATAAAAATTCGTAATAACTTGGGAAACATTTTGACTCAATCGCATGATACTAATCCAATAAAACCAATGTCCTCCTACAGGGCAGGGGCTGCATATATTTTTACGCTTTTTCATCCGAAGGTACTAAAAAAAGCCGCCGTCTTTATAGGTGTTGTTCTCAAAGATTTTTTCTTTTTACAATATGGCAGAAGACTTCGTTTGAGCAAAATCCCCATTATCAACGTGGATAACGTACTTGATGATGCCGTTCCGTTCAAACCAGAAAAAATAGACACATACCTTGATTTTGTAAACCTTTGGATCAGACCGCTGGTGTTTTTGTCAAAACGACTGAAACACGGAGCCGTTCCGTATTATTGTGAATTTATTGAACTTATAACAAAGTGCTACGAGCAGGCTGGCGAATTCTACCGGTTTAGAATGAGTACAACAAAAAGACCAAAAGGAAAAACCAATATTCAGATGGCATTTGTTCGTCTCGTTGATCCGCATTATCTTTGTGTTCCAAGTCTGCATGTTTCAATTATGGCATTAGTTATTACATATTACAAAAAAGCATTTGCTCAAGCAGGACTCACCAAGCAGGAACAAGATGCGTACAACAAAGAACTGTATGAAAGTGCGATTGAAATTGCCGAAACGGTTCTTTACGTAAAGCAGCACAGTGTAAACTGCATTGCCGCCGCCCTCTACATGATGTGCTTTATCCTTAAAGATCAGTTTACAATACAGGATGCAGTTGATTTTATAAACAATATGTTTCAAACCAATACCGATATATCCGAAAAAGACAAAAAAGCAATTAACGAACACATTAACGATTTGTTTGAAGAACTCCTGCTGGAAGGCGCAAACGAATATGAGTGGATTACGCCGCTCAAACGCTGGATTATCAGATATTACGAAGAAAACTCTACAGAACAGAAATGAGGACGGTCCCTACGGGAATCGAACCCGTCTTTAAAGATTGAGAATCTTTTGTCCTAACCGATAGACGAAGGGACCGTATGTGTGCATGTTAGTACATACACAACTATGTATAAAAAAAGCTGAACTTTTGTTCAGCTTTTTCCCTAGGGAGGATTCGAACCCCCACAAGCAGAACCAGAATCTGCGGTGCTACCATTACACAACCAGGGAATGTAACGAATAGAATCTATCAATTACCTGTAAAAATGTCAATAGAAAACCGCAAAAAACTCGCTGCCTTGTATGCTGTTAGAATGATGATATAGTTGAATATCCGTTCTTGTCCAGAACCTTAAGACCGTCATCAGGGTTTTCAACCTTAAAGATAATGACGGTACTGTCTTCCGTTACTTCAAAAGACGCATACAGATACTCAATATTAATATTGTTCTTCTGGAACAAAACCATAACTTCGTGCAGGCTGCCTACCTTGTCCGGAATCTTTACTGCGAGAACATCTGTTGTTCTTGTTGTAAAATTAGCCTCCTGAAGAACTTTTATTGTTTTTTCGGAATCATTCGTAATAATGCGCAGAATTCCAAAATCAGCCGTGTCAGCAATCATAATTGCACGCAAATTGATACCGGCTTCTTTGAGTGTATTTGTTACTTCTGCGATTCTTCCTGCTGAATTTTCCAAAAAAATAGATATTTGCTTAATTTTCATAAATCACCTCATAAACTTATTGCTAATATGATAAATCCAAAAACGCCGTTTGTCGACAAATTTCTAGTATGTGCGCTTGTCGATAACCCGCTTGGATTTGCCTGTTGAGCGTTCAATCGATTTTGGCTCAACCAGTTTTATCTTTAAGTGAATACCCAACTTACTCTTCATAACGTTATCAATCTTTGAGCGCAGTGATTCCAAATCTTTTGTTTCATCACTGAATTGTGATTCACTAACTTCAACGTGAAGTTCCGCATCGTCCAGGTGCGTCTGCGCATTCCTGTCAACAATAATCTGATAGTTAGGCTCAACACCATGAATCTCAACAAGTGCGTTTTCTATCTGGCTCGGGAATACGTTTACACCACGTATGATGAGCATATCATCCGTTCTGCCGAAAAGCCTGTGAATACGGCGTGTTGTTCGTCCACATGAGCATTCTTCGGGAATGATAAATGTGATATCGCGTGTTCTGTAGCGGATAAGCGGAGTTCCCTGCTTTGTGAGTGTTGTAAATACAAGCTCGCCCTTTGTGCCGTCGGGAACAGGCTCGCCTGTATCGGGGTTTATTATTTCGGGATAGAACAAATCTTCGTTTACGTGCATTCCTGCCTGATATTCGCATTCAAAGGCAACGCCCGGACCTGTAATTTCGGTAAGTCCGTAAACATCGTACGCCTTTATATTCCAGTCTTCTTCTATCTTTTTGCGGATTCCTTCTGACCATGGTTCTGCACCGAAAAGACCGGCTCTTACCGGCAGGGATTTGATGTCAATTCCAAGTTCCTTTGCGCGTTCCGCCATGTACATTGCGTATGAGGGAGTACATGAAAAAAGAGTTGTGTTAAAGTCGCGCATGAGCATCAGCTGCTTTTCGGTGTTACCGGATGAAATAGGGATAATTGTTGCTCCTAGTTTTTTGGCTCCGTGATGAACACCCATACCACCTGTAAAAAGTCCGTAGCCGTAGGCGTTCTGTACTGTATCAGTATGACATGCGCCGGCACCTGAAAGTGTACGGGCCATAGCTTCTGCCCAGTCATCAAGGTCGCGCTCAGTGTAGGCATCAACAACAGGCGTTCCTGTTGTTCCTGATGACATATGTATTTCCACAATATCTGCCTGAGGAACAGCCAAAAGTCCGTAAGGGTAGGTTTCCCTCAAATCGCTTTTTGTTGTAAACGGAAGCTTTGCAATGTCTTCCAGGCACTTTATGTCAGCAGGCTTTATCCCCGCGGCATCAAATTTGGCTTTATAAAACGGAACAGAATTGTAAACGTGTTCCACCAGATTTTTAAGCAGTGCAAACTGCATTTTTTTACGTGATTCTTTATTCTCACATTCTTTTTGTGGATTGAATATCATAATAAAAAGAATATACACGCATTTGTATCTTTATGCAATATCTTTTGATAGAATCATGCAGAGTATTGCAATGTGACGGGGATTGGTTTATTATATCAACTAACCAAACAAAAGGAAGGAAAAATGAAGTACGGATATTTTGACGACGCTAATCGGGAATATGTAATTACAAACCCCAAAACACCGGTAAAGTGGATTAACTATGTGGGAACTTTACAGTTCGGCGGTTTTCTTGACCATACCGGTGGTTCTCAGCTTTGCAAGGGCGACCCCGCTCTTAACCGTATTACAAAGTATATCCCGCAGCTTCCGTGCAGCGATTTTAAGGGCGAAACAGCCTATGTGCGCGTCCGTGAAAAAGGACAGACCTGTAAAGACGCGGCAATCTTTTCACCTTATTTTGTTCCGTCTCTTGTACCGTACGATTCCTTTGAATGCCATGTAGGAATGTACTACACACGCTGGGTTACACGCTACGGCGACTTGGAATTTGATATTCTCGCGTTTATTCCGCGTGGCGGCACAACGCTTATCCGCAGATATTCCGTTACAAACAAGGGCAAAAAAGACCTTCACGTTGAACTGTTCCCGGTTGTAGAATACAGCCACTTTGACGCGCTCAAGCAGCTTACTAACGCTGACTGGGTTCCGCAGACAATGCAGTGTCATGCCGTTGAGACAAGAGGCAATACAGGTGCGATTGCCGAATACGCATTCATGAAAAAAGAAACGGAAGTAAACGTCTTCTGCACAAATATAAAACCTGCTTCTTATGAAACAGACCGAAAGCGCTTTTTAGGTGACAACGAATACGGAACCTGGCGTGAACCGCTTTCGCTCCGCAGTGAAAAGCTTTCATGCAAGGATGCGATGAGGGGCGACACAATCTCGGCTTTCCAGCTTGATTTGGGTACTCTTGAAGCAGGCAAAACAGCAACAGTTATAACACAGCTTACACAGGTACAAGGACTTGCAAAAGCCGCTTCCGCCGCCGAAAAATACACCACTGTTGCGGAAGTTGACAAAGCTTTTGCCGATCTTAAAAAGTTCTGGGACGAATACCTTTCAGTTATTGCAGTTCACACACCGGATGCGGCGTTCAATTCAATGCTCAACCTGCACAATCCGCGCCAGTGCTACACAACAAAAACATGGTCGCGCTATCTTTCGCTTTATCAGCTGGGCTACGGTTCTGACCGCGGCATAGGCTTCCGTGATTCGTCCCAGGACGTTATGGGTGTTATCCCTCAAATTCCCGATGAAGCTTTGGAACTTATAGAAAAACTTCTTTCGGTTCAGAGCTGCGACGGTTCTTCTTATCATCAGTTTAATCCGCTCTCTATGATTGCGGGCCGCGGCGATTCCATGGAGTACGAGGACAGGCCTCATTTTTATTCAGACGACCAGCTTTGGATTGTTCTTGCGGTTTGCGCTTACCTTAAGGAAACCGGCGATTATGCTTTCCTTGAAAAACAGATTCCGTTCTACGAAAAAGACAAGGCAGAAAAGCCTTTGGAAACCGGTACTGTTTACGAACATCTCATGCGTGCGGTAGATTTTACGCATTCGCACGTAGGCTCACACAAGCTGCCTCTGCTTGGTTTTGCTGACTGGAACGACACCGTAAACCTGCCTGAGGGCGCGGAAAGCCTTTTTACCGCAAACCTGTACGGCTGGGCATTGCGTGAGCTTGTTGAACTTGCCGTATTCCGCTCTCAAAAAGATTTGGCGGAAAAATATCAGAAATGGTATGAGGAAATGAAGAACAGCGTGCTTTCTTCCGCATGGGACGGCGAATGGTTTGTACGCTATTTTGACGACAAGGGTAAGCCGGTAGGCTCCAAGTCCAACGAATACGGCAAGGTTTGGCTCAACGCGCAGTCATGGGCTGTGCTTTCGGGCTTTGCCGCGGACGATTCAAAGGGCAGAACCGCAATGGATTCTGTTAAAAAGTACCTTGCGACCGAAAAGGGCATAAAGCTTTCATGGCCGGGCTACAACGGATACGACAGAGAGAAGGGCGGTGTAACTACATATCCGCCGGGAGCAAAGGAAAACGGCGGTATCTTTCTGCACCCGAATCCATGGGCAATCATTGCGGAAACAGTACTCGGCGACGGCGATCAGGCGTTCCTGTACTATCAGCGTATAAATCCTGCTGCCAAAAACGAGAATATTGATGAATATGAATGTGAACCGTACTGCTATGCGCAGAACATTCTTTCAAACGAGCATCCGCAGTTCGGGCTTGGCCGCAATTCATGGCTTTCAGGTACTTCTTCCTGGACTTATCAGGCTTCAACCAAGTACATTCTGGGTATTCGTCCTGAACACGAAGGTTTGCGTATTGACCCGTGTATACCAAAGGCGTGGGATTCGTTCACGGTTGAACGCAAGTGCCGCGGTGCGGTTTACAAGATTCATGTTCAGAACTCCGCGCACAAGTCAAAGGGCGTAACAAGCGTCTGTGCCGACGGTAAACCGCTTGCCGGTAACATTGTTCCGTATTTTGCGTCCGGCACACACACAATCGAAGTTGTGATGTAGTGGATTGCGAGTCCGTCTTTGCGACCCCTAATCCTGCTACGCTGTCGGATTCTTCGGATTAATTCTGAGTCCTACTCACATACTACAAATACGGCAAACTCGACAGATTGGGCAGGGACGGATGATGAATCAACCCTCGGTAATTACGCCTGGTACTACTCGAATAGCGACAGAAAGACCCATGAAGTAAAGAAAAAGAATCCTAATTCACTTGGTCTTTATGATATGAGTGGCAACGTTCGTGAATGGTGCTGGGACAAGAATAGCTCTACTATAACCTCCACGACACCTGCTACCGGATATGAGGGAAATACTTATAATCACGTGAATCGTGGCGGTAGCTATAGCAAAAATAAAATCGAAAATAAAATTGCGTGGCGGGCGATCAACGATCGTGCGTATGACCGCAGATATGGTTTTCGCGTTGTACGTAAAGCAAACTAATGTGTATTTTCTTACGAAACTGTTCAACCCACAAATCCCTGTCTGCACTGATTGAAGAAAATGACTGTTTTATTTACATTGAGTGAGCGGGACGCAATCCGGCAGAAAAAGATGCGTTTTATCATTGGCCGTTCATTATAACGAACTTTTATGTTATACTGGAAAAGAGAAAAGCAATGAACAGTTCGATAACAGATAGTGCAATAAATTATATTGAAAATTTATTTAAAAATAACACAGATGGTCATGACGCAAACCATTCTATGCGTGTTTATAAAACCGCAATGCACATTGCAGATTCTTATCCTGATTGTAACAAAAAAATTGTATCGCTTTCTGCTCTGTTGCATGATGCGGATGACCATAAACTGTTTAAGACTACGAATAACGAAAATGCACGATGTTTTTTACAAAGCCAAAAGATTGATACAGCTGAAATTGAACAGATATGCAGCATCATTAACCAAGTTTCATTCAGCAAGAACAGGGGAAAAAGTCCTGAAAGCATCGAAGGTAAAATCGTACAGGATGCAGACAGGCTTGATGCTATTGGTGCTGTAGGGATTGCGAGGACATTTGCTTTTGGCGGGAAAAACGGAAGAAGTCTGGAAGAATCGTTGCAGCATTTTTATGACAAGCTTTTGCTTTTGAAAGATGAAATGAATACGGAAGAAGCCGGAAAAATAGCAGCTGTACGTCATGCATACCTGAAAGGTTTTATTGAAGAATTTCGCGCAGAAGTAAATATGGATGAAACAAGCATCCCATCTTCAAATTGAATTAATTTCCCATTCCAATAATGCAATCTTGTTTTTAATTCCGCCGCTGTAGCCCGTGAGTTTCCCGTTAGAAGCGATAACTCTGTGGCAAGGAATGATTATGCAAATCGGATTCCAACCGACCGCTCCTCCCACAGCACGAGCTGACATTTTTTCGATTTTGTGCTTTTTTGCAATTTTTGCGGCAATATGTCCGTATGTAACGGTTTTCCCAAAAGGAATTATTAGCAGTTCTGCGATGACTTCGCTGCGGAATGGTGTCAGGTTTTCGATTCTGTAAGGTGGTGTAAAGTCTGGAATACGACCTGAAAAATAAATATCAAGCCAGCGGCAGGTTTCGCCAAAGACACTGCAATCTTTTTCTATCCCGGATGAGTCGTGTTTTTTCCCCTTGCCGGAGTGTTCAAACCAGAGACCTGTCAGAACCTCACCGTCAGAGTTTATTATAATGTCGTCAAAGCCATCCGGCGTTTTGTATCGGTATGTGTATGTCATTTTGGTTTTGATTTTTGAATTCGGCACTTAAAGCAGCTTCTAAAAGGTTGTCCAAAAAGATTTGTAGTTCATCCTTGTTTTCGGAACGAAATCTTCATCTCAAAAACGCTTCTGTCGCTTTCTCTGATTACAATTTGAGTTGAGGAATCTTTTGTTCTGGAATAGACGCGCAGAGTCTGGCCTTCCTTACTTTCGCCGGTGTAGTGAACTTCAAGAAATTCAGGCTCATGTGCAAGAAGAAAATCATCAGTAAAAATATTGAGGGCAAGCTTAATGTACTCAATGTTGTTCATGTGGTGTGACATATCGATGTGCTGACTGCGGATAACCTGTTCGTAATTAAAATCATTTTCTGTAAAGTCTGAATCAAACTTTTCAAATGGCTCATCAAAGACGGCCTCAGGAAAACCCTCTTTAGGGTAATTCAGGTTAGTAATCCTTACCGGCCGGTGCTTTTCAAGATCAAGCACGCAGGCTTCCTGATTCGCTGTAATCAAAACAGTACCGTCTTTATCGCGCAAAACTGTATTCACGTGAGTCTTAAAACCCGCATTATCAATCGGGAAAGTAGAAGCGTCAATTTTCTGCCTCCAGCTCGGGCGTTTTTCAAAATGAATCTTAGATTTAGTAAAAACCCAGAAGGCATTGTATCTTTCACGATAGACTATACCGTCACAGTCAAGCATATTAAAACACTCAGTAAGATTATCCTGAATCATAAGCACAGTCTGTGCGATTCCCATTTTAAGTGAACTGTCAATAAAAGCCGAGGAAATGTTGCGTTCCTGCGAAAAGATAAGATTTTTTTCCATATCTTAATTATAGTTTTTTTCTAGGACTAGGCAAGAGACCTGATTGCACCCTTTGCATGGATTCTTACAACTCACCGTTTAATAAACTCTTATTTCGCTATCGTGTTTAAAAGACTCTTCCAGAAGCGGACCATAGGCTCCCATTGTAAACGCTATATCACTGCTTCTTATTGAAAGCAGCTTCATATCCTTTTTAAGTTTAAGATATTGCATTGCTTCGTCACTAAGAGAAATCTTTCCTTCATCGTTGATCTTTACCCAGGTATAACCTCGACCCTTATACTTTATAAAAGCTCCCTCTTTAGAAGCGTAATCTCTTAACTGAGGAATATCTGTAAGTATGTGTCCAAGTTTTGAAGAAGCAAGCAACTCTTTTCTTGTAACACAAAAGCCGCCTGTTTTTTTGCTGCCGGTTACCAGATATATTTTACCTTCAGATGCAATATCATATTCCTGAATTGCCTGTTCAGGAAATTGAATTGTGCCACCATCTCTTATAAGTGATTTTCCAAATATAAATTTTCCGCCTTTATTCATTTGAGGCATAAGTCTTTCCTTTTTTGAATCTATAA